>Ga0080004_1126699_pt1 | contig 25186 bp, 28 predicted proteins | sample WasSprMetagenome_FD_69207 | JGI IMG/M metagenome (GOLD analysis project Ga0080004, IMG submission 69207) | Sulfidic aquatic microbial communities from Washburn Spring, Yellowstone National Park, USA - WS (SPADES assembly) (version 2) | ecosystem: Environmental > Aquatic > Thermal springs > Hot...
CTCGCTATGGCACACCTTCCCCAGTGCGGTCTTTATTCCGTAGCTTTCAAGGAGCTCCTTAGCTTCCTGCTCGAGGAGAAGCATATCGGTAATTTGTCGAAGGTTATTTCATCTTTTTGAAATACTTTTTAGACTCAGAACAGTCCCGTCGGGCAGTATTGCATCCCATTCGCTGTAGTCAAATCTTCTGAACATGAATCCTGCGGGCTTTTCTAGATTGACTGCGGTCGAAGAGCAGAGTTCATTGAAAGCTGGAAGAACAGCTACTCTCTTCTCTTCATCGCGTATCTTTATAACGCCACTCAGCAAGGCTCTCTCTTTTATTCCCCCCACTTCTGATGGTATAAAAACCGATGGATGAGCGTGGGCGAATATAAGGTTTTTGGACTCGAAAAAACTTTCATCTGGAATCGCATGGCCATGAAAAATCGAAAATTTTCCGATTTTTACCGCTTTTTGACCAGTTATTCCAATGTCATGGTTTCCTTTTACGAGTATGAGTTCCACAATTTCCGATATTTCCTCCAAGAATTCTTGGACAGGACTCTTTTTGCCAAGGTGTCTAATGTCCCCAGCTATTATCAGCGTCTGGAACCTTTCGGCAAGCTTTAGAATTTTCTCCAGTAGTTCTCTGTCATAAGTAGGAATCAGACCGAAATGAAGGTCTGCAATAACGGCTTTTTTCCCTATCGAAACGGCATCACCCAGAATTTTCATCGAAAATTCTCTTTTTAACTTCTTTCAAATACTCAGATATGTCCAGACCGGCCTCTTTAGCTACTATCAGAGCGACCACTTCGAAACTTAGAAGATTTGCCATCTTTTCCTGTCTCTCACTTATAATTGAAAATATTTCCTGAATGTTCTTTCCAGTTTTTTTGGCTATTTCTTCAATTATTCTCTCTCCAATTGTTTTTTCTTCTATTAAAAGCTCCTCAAGCTCGAAGCCCATGTTTAGGAGATGAAGTCTTCGAGAGTTAAGCTTTTTCCTGTATCATCTCTTTCCTTTCTCTTTCTCCTCTTTTTGACTTGTTCATCCTCTTTTCCCTTCTTTTCCTCTTTTGGAGTTTCTAGAGTTTTCTCTCCCTTTCTTTCAATTTCTTCCTCCTCCTCTTTAATTGCTAAATCTGTTATCCAAGTCTCGTCTACTCTATGAAGTTTTTTTGCTTCAATAAATTCAGCAATTTCTTTAGATTTCTCTCCTACTAAAAATTCTAGATCTTCTTTGCTAAATTCATAAAAAGCGGCAATTTTAGCGCTCTTCTCAACTTCTAGGTTTTGCAATAAGAATCTTATTACTGGCATCATCTCATTCTTAGCTTTTGTAGTTGAAAGATGGGAGTAAGTTGCTATCTTTTTTAGTATTCTCTCTCTTATCTCCCTTTTCTTTTTCGTTTGAAACAAGAATTGCCATGTTTGCGGTCTTTTGTAGTGTGTAAAGCCAGTTCTCTTTTCTTCTCTCATCTTTTGGACTCCGTCCGTCATTAGGTAGGTGGCGTATTTCCAAAGTCTGTATGCCTGTCTTTTTCGAACGCGGCCTAGGAATATGTCAGCTCTTGAGAGAGCAACATAGCCCTTAACTAGGTTCTTCCCCTCGTATTCGAGTGGCAGGTTCTCCTCTATCCACTGTATGAGGTCTTCAGGTGCCTCATCCAGTGACATCGCATCCATATATGCTGAGAAGTTGGTTTTGAAAATTTTCTGCAAAAGCTTGAATATATCAATTTCCTGTGTCCTCTTTCCAACTACAAAATCTTCCAATGTTACTTTTTTCTTTCCCTCGGCAATGGCTTGCAAATCATTTATCGCAGCTCTTAAATCTCCTCCGGCATTTTCTGCGATTTTTTCTAGCACCTCTTTTTCACATTCTATTCCCTCCTTAATACAGATCTTCTGTAGGACCTTCACTATTTGTGTCTTTGAAACTCTTCGAAATTCTATGAACTCACACAGGGATCTAAGCTCTTGTGACAGCTCGTAAGGATCGTTTGCCGTTAATATTATCGGTTGTCTTGGCCTCTTCTTGATTATCCTTATTAAAGCTGATTCCCCGCCAACGTCTTCTTTTTTATGAATATTGTCTACCTCGTCCAGTATTATGAGTTTCAATCTTCCAGCGCTTGAGGCCAAAAATTCTCCTTCGTCGCTGATCGTCTCATTAAAAGCTCCTTCCCCAACAATTCGGTCTATTATTTCCCAATTTCTTTGATCACTTGCGTTCATCTCAACGACTTCCCACTTCATCGTATTCGCCAATGCCAAGGCAAGGGAAGTCTTACCCACGCCTGGTGGTCCAGCAAGCAGAAGAGGTTTCCAAGTACCTTTCTGCCACTTCTTTGCCCACTCCATCACCCTTGCGATCGTTTCTTTGTCTGCTACGACTTCGCTGACATCCTTTGGTCTGTACTTCTCAACCCATAGCATTGATTGTAATTTTCCTGAAGATATATATAAGATTCCCGGCCTGTCAAAGCCATGCGTAGTGATGAGCTACTCGTCTAAAGGATGAACTTTCTTCCTTTTAGCCTAGAGATATGGCCAAAAGATCGACCCGATCAACTGAGAATAGATAAAAGGACTGAAGCTATATTTTCTGGGCTTTCTTTACTGACCTCTTCCCCGCCCTAAATTGCGAATGTCGCTGCAGGAGTAGAGAAGTTTGGGATTACATCTCCCGTTTGGGATTCAATCCCGGGTCGGGTCTCCGGCTAGTTACCCCTATCCCTTTCAGAACTCGGGGTTATGAGAATGTTGTAAGCAGCTGCCAGATGTGTTGAAACCCTTTTTCAGCCTTTCGCATTTGAAAAGCCCTCTTTTAATCCTTTTCCCGCAACCATCTTCGTGCATTGGGCATTTTGATGAAGTTTTTTCCTCGCCGATGAAGGAAACCGTAGTGCTATATTCCTCAGCCACTTCATGATTCTTTTCAGCGGGTATCCATATGTCCAAACATGGACTGAAGTTCCCCTATCCTCGTTGGAGAAACTGCAAGTCGGTGAGCTACCCCGCCTTTAAAGGCGGAGCTTCCGGCGTTAAGGGCTTTATGCCTCCAGCCTCATCTGCCGGTTCAAAGTCAAGCTCCCCCATCAGCAGATCTCATTAACCTGCGGGCTATGTTTATGCACGCATTTAGATCCCTATCGTATTCCATCTCACAGGTTGGACATTTGTAGATTCTGCCTACACTTATTCGGGCAACATGCCCGATCTATGGCAGTCCCCTTCGGATTGTTTGGGCATTCTATTCAGACTTTCTGTTTGTTTAAGCTTTTTCTCATCCAGTTCTGAAGGGCGAAGCTTTCGGTTATAACATGACTTCTCATATCCGCTAGGTTCTAAGTTATTAAAAAAGCAAAAGCTTATATAGAGAGCATATACTCTTCTGACGTGAATGATGGAATTTATATGAGAAGGGAGGAAATAGAGGAAATAAAGAGAAAGAGACTGAGACACACACTGAAATACGTGTACGAAAACAGCTATTTTTACAGAAGGAAATTTGAAGGAATAGATCTCGACAGAATAACCCCTGAAAACATACACGGGCTCCCCTTTACGACAAAACAAGATCTTCGCAGCGCTTATCCATTGAAAATGAGTTGTGTGCCCAGGAACAGAATTGTGAGAATTCAGATGAGCGGCGGTACAACCGGACAGCCGGTTATAGTTCCCTATACTAGGAAGGACGTAGAGCAGTGGAAAGAAATGGTCCTCAGGGCTTTTAAAATAGCCGGAATATCCTCTAATGACGTAATACAGATAACTCCGGCATTTGGTCTTTGGAACGGAGGCTTTGGTTTTCACTTCGCCGCCGATGCTATCAATGCATTTGTAATTCCCATAGGTCCGGGCAACACAAGAAATCAGATTCGCTTTATGCTTGATTTCGGAACGACAGTTCTTTGTGCAACGGCCAGCTATCCTTTAAGGATAGCAGAAGTCGCAGAGGAGCTCGGTATTCGACCATCCGAGCTCCCCGTTGAGAAAATGTTGCTCGGTGCAGAACCCTGGAGCGATGAGATGAGAAGAAAAATAGAAGAGACTTTTGAAGCAGTAACTTTTGACATTCCTGGGTTAACTGAGATGGGGGGAGTTGGAACTGTTGGCTTTGAATGCCCTTTGAGGAAGGGTTTGCACATGTGGGAAGATAATTACATAGTAGAAGTTGTAGATCCAAAGACCGGGGAACCCCTTGACGAGGGCGAGGAGGGGGAAGTGGTTTACACGGCCATAAACAGGGAAGCTATGCCCCTAATAAGATACAGAAGCGGTGAAGTTTCGGAGATTTTGAGTAAAGAGAGATGCGAGTGCGGAATAGAGCATATAACGTTGGGAAGGATCAGGGGGCGGACAGATGACATGATTATACATAGTGGTGTTAAATTCTATCCAAGAGACGTTGAAAGCATTCTTGCCAGGTATGGGATTGTGCATTATAGGATCGAGGTTGGTTCCGATGTCAGAGTTTTATTTGAGGGTGAGCAAAGTCTTGTTCCGAGGCTTTTGAGAGATTTTAGGGAGTTTATAGGCATAAATCCGGAGCTTGTGGCACTCCAAAAAGGACAAATTGAGAGGTTTGAAGGAAAGGCGAAGAGGTTGGTGAGAATATGATTTTGGAAGCAATATACGGAATTTCCATCTTTATGATCTTTCTTGGGACTGTAATAGCTTTTAGGAAAGCGAGGAGACTTCTATGATTTTGGAAGTCTTTTTAGTTTACATTTTTTTAATGATCTTAATAGGGCTATACGAATACAGAAGAACAAAAAGCATATCCGAATTTTATATAGCTGGAAAGAGACTTGGACCTTTGGCCATCAGTTTTTCCTTTTTTGCAACCTACTTCAGCACGGCAGCTTTTTTGGGTGGAGGGGGAACAGGTTTCATCCTCGGATTTCAGTGGTCAGCTTTCTTGATATTCTTCCACATTCTCTTTGCAATCCTAGCATGGTTGATCATCGCTCCTCCGATGAAGAGAATCGCCGATGAGATGGGGGCGTTAACAGTTCCGGAGTTGTTGGGGAAGAAATTTGGAAAAGAAGTGCAGATAATCTGTGCATTGGTTATCCTCTTCTTTTTTGAATTTTACATGGTATCGATTTACAAAGGTGCAGGAATTTTGCTTCAAACTATGCTTTCAATGGGTTACTTAGAAGCTCTGCTCGTTACAGCAATCGTTGTTACCATTTACACTGCTATTGGCGGTTTCAGAGCGGTTGTAACCACGGATATCGTTCAGGGTTTAATAATGCTTTTTGGCGCTCTTCTGCTCTTCTTTTCAATATTCCAACAGCTTGGCGGATTTGGAGCAATTGAAATTTTGCGTTCGACTAAGCCAGAGCTGTTTGAAATAGGGAAAATGGGGCCAAAACCGGTTCTTGATGCTGGAATGGTAATCCCATTTGTTTTAAGTTTAACTTTTGCGATCAGCATTGCTCAGATTTCAAGTCCACAGCTAGTTATCAGGTTTATTGCAGCGAGAAATCAGAGAGTGGTGGCATATGGCATGATCATGACCCCGATAATAGTAGGCATTTTTGCAATTTGCGTTTTTAGCATTGGGCCGCTGGGATGGCTTGTTATACCAAAGGAGGAATTAACAGTCTTTTTGAAGGATACAGACAAGGTCGTACCATACATGGCAATGAAGCTGCTACCGGAGGGCATAAATGCTCTGCTTTTGACTGCAATAATAGCCGCTGCAATGTCTACTATAAATTCTCTTGTTCATGTTTCCGCAACTGCCCTAGTCAGAGATCTGATTCAAAATCTTAGGGAAATAGAAGACTCGAAAGCTCTTAAGCTTACTAGAATTTCAGTGGTAGTTTTAGCTCTGATTCCTATTTACTTCGCAATTAGCCCGCCGGGAATAATAGTTGAAATCGTAGGCGTAAGTTTTTCAGTAATAACTTCAGCATTCCTTGTCCCGTTGCTCGTTGTTCTTTATTCGAAAGAAGTTAAAAAGAGTGCGGTCGTAGCGTCGATGGTCGTGACCATCGCAACATGCATAGTCTGGCAGATGTATTTCTACAAGGTTTACTTCATATATCCAGTGGTTCCCGGGCTTTTAGCGTCGGCCATTACGCTTCTAGCTCTCAATTTTAAAAAGTAATCTAATTTCTGTTTTTTCTTCTCTTAAAAGCTTTACGAGCTCTCTGTTTATTTCTAGAGCAGATTTGTTTGCGGAAATCAGCACAGTTCTGCCGCAAACAAAATTGCTTTTTCTGATCACAATATCTCTTTCATGCCTAAAGCTTAGTTTTTCACTTCCAAAGCCAAAAAGGGAATCTCTTATACCATATTCCGGAAGTATTATCTCAACTTCAACTTTCTTACCTTTCTTTAGAGCCATTTTTGCGTTTTCGGGAATTTCGGAAGCTCCTAGGTTTGCTCTTACTCCAATAACACAGTCAGCCCTTTTTGAGATTTCTTGATCCTTTGTAATTTCTAAAGTGTTGTAGTGTTTTGCTGTTATGTTTTTATGACCAAAAGCGATTACTTCAAAAATAATCATTCAAATAAAATATAAAATAAAAAATTTACTTTCTATACAGGACTATTTCGATTGCAGATACGTTTGCAGTTCCCTGTTCGCCCGAAACCTGTTCCGTAGATATTTTTATATCTTTAACATCGACATCTGGCAAGAAGCGTTTTCTGACGATTTCTGCTACATCGACTGCCCTGCTAATTGCCTTTCCGCGCGCTTTAATTGCAACTTCTGTTGCACCACTATTAAACTGTGTAAGTACTGCCAGCACGTAATTCATCACGGGTTTATTCCCAACAAACACAGCATTTTCTGCCATTTTCGATCCCTCCTTTTTTCTCGTCAAACCATCGAGAGTTATATTAATCTTTCGTCATGTGTTCTTTCGCGGTTAGCTATCCCGGCCTTGAAAGGAGAGGGTTTTCAGACATAAAAATCCCAAACTTAAAGTTAAAAAAGCCTCAGTCATGAGTGTATATAGCCACGACCTCTTCTTCAATCTTTTCAATTCTGCAGAATCCGAATCTTTCAAACTGAACGACTTTCCCTAGTTCTCTTTCAACGCCCTTTTCAACAAGACCTTCAAAAACGCTCTCTCCAATTACCCTGCATTTCATTGTGAAGCTTTTTGGCAACCAGTGGATTATGTTCTTTCCCTTTTTGGCCATTGAAAGTTCATAACTGACGAATTTTGCCTTTTTGTCTAGGATAATGTTGCAGAAATCTTTTAGTCTTACGTTTTCTCCCTTTAACCTCTCAAAATCATCCAGCGAAACGTAGACAAATCTTTCACCTTTTAAAACTCTTTTTTCATTTGAGTTTGGATTTAGGGGTATTTCCACAGTTCTCTCCTCTGGCAAGCCCTCGATCTCTATCTCGACTGGATTTGCAACGAAGAAGTATCTGTTTGCCTTTGGATCTATTATTTTTCGGTTCTCGGCGAAAAGATTTTTCAGGCTGACATTTACTTCACTTTCGCTCAATCCGAGGGACAAGTAGAATTTTCTTATCGCTTCAGCTGTTATGCCCCTTCTTCTGAGTGCCCTTATTGTTGGAAGTCTTGGGTCGTCCCAGCCGTTGTATTTTCCACTCTCTATCTCCTTCTTTATTAGCGAGGTCGAAAGTTTTCCAAATTCAACAACATTAACCCTTCCCCAGTGCATCGTTATTGGGTACTTCCAGCCAAGGTATTCGTAGATGTATCTCTGCCTAAGCTCAGAATCCCGCAAATCTTTCCCTCTAAGTATGTGGGTAGTCTGGCAAAGCTTATCCTCTATTGCAGATTCGAAATCGAGGGTGGGATATACGAAGTAGGCATCTCCGACAAGCGGATGTGGGGTGTAGATTATCCTGAAAGCAACCCAATCTCTGACAGCTGGATCCTTGTGAGACATATCTGTCTTTATTCTTAGCACAACTTCTCCTTCTCTGTATATGCCTTCGAGCATTTTTTCCCAGACATCTAGGTTTACTTCCACCTCACTATCTCGATGCGGACAGGGAACTCCGCTATCCCTGAATTTTTTGAATTCTTCCTTTTTGCAAAAGCAGGCGTAGGCTTTTCCCAATTCTATCAACTTCTTGGCATAATCGTAATAGAGCGGAATTCTTTTGGATGCATATATAATTTCGTCGGGTTCGTAACCTAGCCACTCTATGTCCTCAAGGTACCAGTCGTAAGCTTCAAGCATCGGCCTTTTTGTTTTAGGGTCTGTATCGTCGAATCTTATGATGTATTTTCCGTCGTACATTTTGCAGTATTCACCGTTAATTATAATGCCTCTCGCAGAACCCAGAGTAGGCGGTCCATTTGGATTTGGTGCAAATCTCATTATGACTTTTCCTTTTTCGGCATTAGGTAGTGGCGGGAGGCCAATACCTTTTTCATGAACTCTTCTTTCAACAGTATACTTGCTCATTAACTCTTTCTTTTGCTCTTCACTCATTGCTTCGAACTCCTTTATACATTCTCGAACGAGCGCTATAACATCCCTTATCTTTGCTTTCATCTCTGGGTTTTCGGCTATCACTTTTCCGATTACGGCTTTTTCGTCAGCTTTTCCAAATTTTGATGCGTTGATTGCGATGTGCTTCATTATTATATCTTTCACGACCCAGATTCTCGTTAGAATATATATTCCTTTAGCAAAAATTTTTTAACGCTTGAAGCTAAAAAATTGGTATGAACACGTTAAAGTTTAGAAATGTTGAAATAACTTATCTAAAGCATGCAGGATTCAAAGTTAAGGGATCAAAGGTTCTGTACATAGACCCTTACGAAGTTCCGGAGGGGATGGAAAAAGCAGACATAATCCTCGTAACGCACGATCACTTTGATCACATGGACATTAAGTCGATAAAGAGACTTTCAAAGGCAGATACAACAGTCGTAACACCGAAGGGTTGCATAATAGAAGGATTTGAGGCCTGTTCTTTGGCTGAGGGAGAAGAAAGGGAAGTTAAGGGGGTTAAAATAAAGACCGTACCCGCTTACAACGTTAAAAAGCCGTTTCATAAAAAAGGGGGAGTTGGCTACATCGTTGAGATGGATGGGGTAAAGATATACCACGCCGGTGATACTGATAGGATTCCGGAAATGAAGAAAATTGAGGTTGACATCGCCCTGTTGCCCATTGGTGGCACTTACACAATGGACGTGAAAGAAGCGGTTGAAGCCGCTTGGGATATAAAGGCAAGTGTATACATTCCAATGCATTATGGAGCAATCCCGAACACGGAAGCAAATCCTGAAGAATTCAGATTAAAAGTTCCGAAGGCAGTAGTTTTAAAGCCCCTTCTGGGCAAGGGCTGAAACCTTTCATTTTTTATAAAACTGAAATCCTCGGACTCGCATTAAAAAATAAAATTTTTCTGGACCTTCGCATCTGCCCGCTCTCGGTTGTAATATGCTGAACTCTTGCTTTTCACGTCTCTCTTTTTAGCTCGGCAACGACAAAGCTATATCCGAGAACACACTTTTCCGGCGACCCTCCAATTATTTTGACTACTGAGACGTTTTCTCCATCCTTTAGCTCGACTGGGTGGCAAAGATTATACATTCCGCACTCGTAGTGGTTGCACTTCCTCTCTTGGTATCTAAACTTTGCGCCCTCTGTGAGGTTTGACTCAATGAGAGATATAATTGGAAGTTCGATCACTTCAACTGCGACAACTCCATCCTCATGAAGCTGGCACTCTTGAACGGTTCCATCCCTTAACCCAACTATTTTGTATTTTGCCCCTTCTTTAAGTTTTAGACAGGTTTTTTTGACTTTGCAATTCTCACATTCAGGTTTTCCCCCAAGGAAAATAAATTCGACACCAATTTTAGCCCAACTCTTTCCGCAGAGTGTAATGATTCTGCTAACTTCACCATTCATAGATAAAGTATACTCACACATTATTTTAGCTTTCTCCAAAAATAAATTTAAATTTTATAATATCCAATTTGTAATGTTCTATTCGTCTTTTCAATGCTTTTTTCCTTTTGAACTCCAAAGACAGCTCTTATGGCATCGATATTTTCTGGGATAACTATGGCTTCCTGATGAACGGCCTGAGTGAGGAAGAGGTCTTTACCATCAATTGCAATCGATTCCAGCCATATGACGTTCTCATAAAGGTCATATCTCATTCTTAGTTCTCTTGCGAACTCTATTATCTTTGCAGTTGAAGTGAATCCGTCTTCGGCTGATAGGAGCAGTATTCTTGGTTCTCTTTCTAGTGCAGATATGACATCTTCTTTGGTAACGCTCTCCTTTAGTTCAATGCATAGCGAATGGACATGCATGAGCGTCGTTGGTAGCTTGAATGCAGTCGTTACTATATCCACATCTGGCAGAACGGTCTTGACATCCTTTGCATGATGCGATGGTAGAGCTATTGGATCTGGGGCTATTGCATTTGTCAAACCTTTCTTATCCTCTTTTGGATCTGCAATTCTTCTCAAAATCGTTGCTCTAACTCTCCCAATCTTAAAGTTAGTCTTTAGCTGGTATATCGTTCTGGTCAGGGCTGTTGTGTTGCAGCTGACCACTCTTACGTATTTTTTACCAATAGCGTCGTTGTAGTTTGCTAACGCATTGAAAGAGACCTCTGCTACCTCTTTCTTTTCTCCACCTTGGAATATCGCCTTAATCCCGAAACTCTCGTAAATTTTCTTGTTTTCAGCACCTACCTTATCCGGACTGCAGTCAATTACTATGTCAGCTTTTTTTATAAGATCTTCAACAGTTCCACTTATCTCTATTCCTGCCTTTTCGAAAAGTTCGATGCTCTCGGCTTTTGCAACGTAGAGATCGAACCTCTTCTTCGCGAGTTTTGCTTCGAAATCGGGTTTCGTCTTTGTAACGCCAACAACTTTCATGTCGTCTTGCCTTGCTACTGCATCTGCGACTCTTTTTCCTATTGTCCCGTATCCGTTTATTGCAACCTTAATCATTGCAACACCTCCACTTTAATCTTATGTGCAATCAGATCGATTTCTAATATTTTGCCTTTTAATTCATACTTCTTCCCTAGTATGTCGTAGAAAACAAGCAGATCTTTCTCCACTTCTAAACGCACTATGTCTTCGAAGATCACTTTATTTCCGGAAAGCACTTTTGACTCGCACATGCCAGTTCTTTGGCATTCTTGTATAAATAACTATCAGAAAAGTTTTTATCTTAAGAGCCAAAATCTTTTTTAAATGCCCAAAACTGTGAAGGATTTGCTCATCGAAATTAGGAACGCGACCGAATTAATAATAGATCTTGCCTATTCGTCTATTTTGTATGATGCAGAAGACATAGCAGAGGAAGTAATTGAGCTTGAGGGAAAGTTCTACGAACTGCTCAATGAAATAAGAACATTGGCTGCTCTCTCTGCTAGGAGACTCGAGGATGCGAAGAGAATGGTTGCGATTATGCAAATAGCCAGTGCAAGCCAGAAAATTAGCAGCGCTGCAGGAGATAAGTCAACGCTTGTTTTGAGGAATTATAAGCTGAGCAAGGATATCGTGAAACTCATTTTAAGTCGCTCGGAGGAAACGATATTGAAGATATCTGTTCCAGAAAACTCGCAGGTGGCTGGAAAAACACTTGGAGAACTTAGATTTCAGAAAGTGACGGGAATGAGAGTGATAGCAATAAAAAGGGATTTGGAATGGATTTTTGATGTGAACAAGGATGTAATACTAATGAAGGGGGATATTTTGTTTGTCAGAGGGGATCCAAACATGGTTCCTAAAGTTTACGAATTCGTTCTTGGTGAGAGGAGGGAGCTAGAGACCGTTTGTTGTCTCGAAATTCCGGAGCTGGACAAAGCTGTGGATGCGCTGATAGAGATGAAAAACCTCTCTGAGCTCGCGGTTGATCTGGCGTATTCATCCTTAATCTACGAAAACTATGATGTAGCGTTTGAAGTCGTTTACATTGAAAACCTCCTAGATAACCTGAAGTTCGAAGTTGAGAGGAACATATTGCTCGCAAGCAGGAAATTTGAAGATCCTTCTGTTTTAATTCCAATATTGGAATTGGCCCATAGCGCTGAACAAATAGCAGATGGAGCTAGAGAGATAGCTGAGGTTTTGTTGAAAAAGATGGAATTGCCTGCTGTATTTAGGGAAGCGATGAGGAAAACAGATGAGGTTTTGACGATGGTGACAGTGTGTGAGAACTCTAATCTTCAGGGAAAAACTTTAGGCGAAGCCAGAGTTGAAACGAACACGGGCATGCATGTAGTAGCCGTCAAGAGAAGAGGGGAGTGGATCACAAGACCAACCGCGAGTACGAGAATTTTTGCTGGGGACATTTTGATAGCCAAAGGTCCAAAAGATGGAGAAAGCGAGCTTATAAACCTATGCTCGGCTATTGAGAAACGAGTTCTTTAAGTTTTTTAACCAGTTCTCTTCTTATCTTAGAATCTCTTCCAGCTTCACAGACAACGGATCTAACTCCTATTATATCTGGTGAAAGCTTTTTTAAGCTATCTAAATGGTTCCATTTAAGATTTCCAGCTACAGCACAGAGAAGTCCGTACTCTTTTGCCATTGAAACAAAGTTGTAAAGATTTTCGAATCTAAGATGGTCGAATATTGAAGTTCCGTCCTTTATAGCTGTGTCTACCATGACAACGTCTGCTCCACATGAGCTTGCAATAGCTGGTAGTTTTAAAGGATTTATTGCATTTATTCTATAAAAATCTCCATATCCTGCAATCACAACTTTTTTCTCAGAATCGAAATCCTTTACTGCTCTTACCACAGCCTTTATCATTTCCTGTGCTTCGGATTCGTTTCTAACTCCGTAAAGCCCCACTTTTATATAATCCGCACCGGCCATTGCAGCTCCTAAAGCTGCCAGACTTGCAGTTCCTGGCTTGAATGGCATATCCCCGGTGGTTGCGCTCACTCGTTTTCCAAATGATTTGGCGAGTTTTGCAACCTCTCTTATAACCCATGGAAAATTTGCCCCAAGAGAACCCTCTGCGGGATTTTTAACATCTATTATATCAGCTCCACCCTCAATTGCCTCGAGTGCCTCATCTATATCTTTTGGACTAACTAGAACAAGCATTGATATTAGTTCCCACAATGATATATATGCCTTTTGAAAGTTTTAGGGATGGTGGGGAGATGAAGGTTGAACCGGTAAAGGCAAGAAAAGGCATGAAAGTTTCAGAACTACTCGAAGCCTTCAGTTTGTCAGCTTTCAATGCTAGGAGACTTGGAGAAGCGGGGAAACTGTGGAGAAAAATGTTAGAGGATGATGCTTTCATCTTTTTGACATTAGCTGGTGCAATGGTTCCCGCGGGTATGAGAAGGATCTTGGAAACGGTGGTCTCTAATGGGTTTGTAAATTCAATAATTTTGACAGGAGCAAACATTGTTCACGAGCTCTGTGAGGCTCTGGGTTTCTCTCACGAAATCGGGAGCGAGAAAGTAGACGACATTGAACTTGCGGAAATGGATATCAACAGGATATACGATGTATTTGTACCAACTTCCGCGTTTGTTGCGGTTGAAGAATTTTTATCGAAGTTATTCGGGCAACTTTCCGGAAACATTTCGAGCTATGAAATATTGTGGGAAATAGGAAAGAATCTGAAAAATTCTTTTTTGAGTCTTGCGTTTGAGAGAAGAATTCCGGTTTTCTGTCCAACTCTTCACGACTCAATAGCTGGGCTTCACCTTATGCTATACGGAAAAAAAGTTGTTCTAGATTACAAGAAAGATATGGAGAAAATTATAGAGCTCTGTTCCCAGAAAAAAAAGTTTGGAATTGTTATAATTGGCGGAGGGGTTCCAAAGAACTTTGCATTGCAAGCGATGTTACTGTCGGATGGTTTCGATTATGCGATACAGATCACCACAGATTCTCCGCAATTTGGCGGATTAAGCGGAGCTACGCTAGAAGAGGCTAAGAGCTGGTGTAAGCTAAAAAGTGACGCAAAAGCTGTAACTGTTTACTGTGATGCAACAATAGCGCTTCCAATGCTGGTATGCTATTTGATAGATTCGTTTAGTGAAGGAGATGTCTAAATTCTGGTTCTCTCATTCGCAATCAAATCTAGATATTCATAAAGATTCAACCTCTTTTTTGAGCATTTTTTGTCTTTCCTTGGCGCTATATCCAGTTAGCTCTTCTAGGAATTTATTGTAAGCTTTAATCGTATTAAGGGCAGTTTTGTCATCGACGAGCTTCGTTCTCGTCTCAACAAGCAGAATTTTTCCATCCAGTTTAGCCCTCATTTCTTCAATTCCGCCAAAATTCCTTACAATGTAAAATTTGCCCTCTTTTTCGAAGTTACCGAAATGTTTTCTGAGCAATTCTTCAAGTCTTTCATCGCTCGCTTCGTAACCTCTTTTGAACTTATACTCTCTCATGAAAGGAAATCTATCGAGAGTTTTTAAATCCATTGAAAAAAGTGATAGCATGCTCAAGATTGACGGAAGTTATGGAGAGGGAGGAGGACAAATTCTCAGGACTGCGATTGCTCTTTCATGTCTAACTGGGATTCCAGTTGAGGTAATCAAAATAAGGGCGAATCGCCCTAATCCGGGACTTGCAGCTCAACACATGAAGGGAATAGAGGCGGCAAAGATTATAAGTAATGCTGAGGTTGAGGGATTAAAAATAGGTTCTACAAGGGTTATTTTCAAGCCTAGGAGTGTAAAAGGAGGGGAATATAAAATAGATATAGGAACGGCGGGGAGTGTAATACTTATCTTGCAGACAATTCTTCCTCCGCTTCTGATCGCTGAAAATAAGTCAAGACTCGAGATAATCGGCGGAACGGATGTGGCTTGGGCCCCTACTGTAGATTACTTCAATAACGTTACGATAAAGGCCATTAGGGAACTTGGATGCGAGATAGAGTTGCAGGTAAAAAGCAGGGGTTACTACCCGAGGGGAGGAGGGAGAATTGTTGTTGAAGTCACCCCGTCAAAGATGCAAGGAAAACAGTTCGAAAAACCGGATTGCGAAATTTTTGGGATTAGTCACTGCCAAAATTTGCCGGATCATGTAGCTTTAAGGCAGAAAGAAGCGCTTCTGGAATTTCTCAGGAGGAAGGGATTAAAAGCAGAAGTTGAAGTTGAAATTCTGAAAGGAGTATCCACTGGAAGCGGTGTCACTGTTTGGTGCGGCTACAAAGGTGGTAGTGCTTTGGGAGAAAGAGGAAAGAGGGCTGAGGAAGTTGGTATAGAAGCTGGAAAGAATTTTTATGATGAATTCCAGCTCGAAGGCGTTTTTGATTCTCATCTTGCCGATCAAGTGATGATTTTTGCTGCAATGGCGAAGGGAATAACTAGGTTTACAACTACGAAAATAACGATGCACCAGAGGAGCAATATGTATGTTATCAACAGCTTTTTGGGGAACTCAGTCAAATTGGATGAAGATAAAAGGGAGATAATTATAACTGGGAATGGATGAAAGGCTTTTAAGCTTAGAAGTCAAATACTTGCCCTAGAAGGGGCAAGCTTGGCATCCTTTTTGTCAAGTAGAAGGAGTTCAGATGTCTCGGAATGCACCTGATAGCCTGCAGGTTTTATGAGATCTGCAGGATGAGCTTGGCTTTTAAACCGACACGTGAAGGTAGTTGCCTTAAAGGTAAGAATCTCATGAGCAGGAATTGAGTTCTCCCAAAAATTTAAATTTAATACGTTGCTGCTATTTCGGTGACCTCATCGCCTATACTAACCTTAGCGGTATTTATCTTGACCTATATCCTAATATCTGTTCAGCACATAGGCAGAATTAGACTTTACAGACCAGCTGCCTCAACGGTTGGAGTTGCCCTTTTATTCTTGCTCGGTCTTATAAGTTTTGAGGAAGCAATAGATGCCATAGACTTTCATACTATAGTTTTGTTGCTTGGAATGATGATTTTGACGGCTTATCTTGGTATTGCAGGCTTTTTCGATTATTTTGCGATGAAAATTCTCTCCTTTTCGAAGACAGATGTCAGAATGCTCCTTTTTATAATTACAACTTCTGCTCTCCTTTCAGCGCTGTTTGTAAATGATACAATCTGTGTTTTCATGACCCCTATAGTTGTTAGGATGGCATTGGCTTCGAATATAAATCCTGTTCCACTTTTAATAGCTCTTGCCACCTCTGCAAACATCGGAAGCGCTGCCACTATCATAGGAAATCCGCAAAACATGCTTATTGGAATGGCGTCCAAGATCAATTTTCTTGAATTTGCGAAAAATATTGCACCCATAAGCGCAGTTTGTCTGATTCCAAATTTTCTAATAATCTACTTAATCTACAGGAAAGAGTTCAAAAAGTTCAGAATTTCAACGGAAAAGGTAGAATTCGATAGGAACTTGGTAATTAAGACCATAGCCGTCTTTATTTTTGTCCTAATCCTCTTCGTGCTTGAAATTTACCCAGTATCTGTTTCGGCACTTATAGGAGCAGCTATAATGTTTCTGATAGGAGGCATTCCACCCAGAAAGGCCCTTGAAAAGGTAGATGGTGGCCTTTTGCTGTTTTTCTGCAATCTTTTTATCATCATGCATGCCTTTGAAAGAGACTTTGGCCAGTACTTGCTGTCATCTATCAGGTGGGAGAGAGATCTCTCTTCTTATTTCTTTGTAAGCTTCATAACGGTTGTGGGAAGCAACTTAGTGAGCAATGTACCATTTGTAATGATGATGTTACCTTTTGCAAAAGCAGACGACGAGCTCTGGCTTATTCTTGCTATGGCCTCAACTTTTGCCGGAAACCTGACTTTGATTGGGAGTGTTGCAAACTTAATCGTTGCCGGAGTGGCGGAGAGATATGGCATTAATCTCAGCTTTTTTGAATATCTAAAAGTAGGCGTCCCACTGACAATTATTACAGTAGTTATAGGTACGATAATGCTTTACTATTTATGAAGAACCTTAGAGAAAGTCTCTATTTTCCTCAAAGCTCTTCAGGATCTCGATGCTTTATCCTAGCTATCTGGATTAGGGCTGTATTGAGTTTGAAGAACTTCTTAGCATCTTCGTAGCATTTTTCGAGCGGCTTATTAAAGGCAGGACTTTTGATTTGGCCTGAACACCTTGCCTACAACGCATATCTGGACATCCTTCTGCAAGTAAACTTCCCTCGGATTGTTTGTACATTCTCTTCAGACTTTCTATTTATTTAAGCTTTTCATTCGCACCCGTTCTGGTCTAGCATTAACTTTCATCCCTTCCCTCCTCTTTTCATGGGAGGGCTTTCGGGGTGAACGGAAGCTCCTGCATCCATCTGGTATTCTTCACAGCTCGCATTCGGAGCATTTCATTTGCCTGTACCCATTCGGGCTTAATTTTTCCCCACATATCAGGCACAGGCTTGAGGTTCCCTTAGCATCAACATATGTAATCATCAATTCAAGTTTATAAAAACTTAGCTAGAAAGAAGCAGTTTGTAACCCTTGCTCTTGGCATACTCGACAGGTCTTTGTTTCTGCCTTTCCAGATCTTCTTTCTGATCCGCTGAGCTTACCCTAGCATAAATCGCGACCCTGCCTTTTGGTGCTTCGCCAAGGAGCCTCTTAATCTCGCTTTCAGGATACCTGTATTTACCGCCGGGCGTTTTAATGTACTTTATCTTCCCCGAGTAAGCCCCAATTCTTCACAGCTACGTAAGATACACCGAAGATCTTAGCAACTTCACCGGTCGTGTAGAGCTTCTCAGGCATCTGGGTTATTTAAGTAATTCAAGTTAATAAACTTACGCTAGGGAGAAACTGCTTCGCACCCCCGAGAACCGGCAGATGAAAGAGGGCGTAAAGCCCCCTTAACGCGGAAACATCGCTTTAAAGGCAGTAGCTCACAAAAAGCTTGTGCTTCGAGCTGGAGATGAGGGAAAAGGTTAAAGCTCAGCTTAAGGCGAAGTTCTGCCTTTAAACAGAGAGAGCTCACGGACAAATCGAGATAGACAAATCGGGATAAACAAATCGGGATAAAAGTTAAATATTTTTCCGAAGTTTTGGCTGTATGGAATATGGCTCAATTGCAACGAATCCAAACAAGATGAAGCTGATCCAGATAATAGCGAAAAAAGAGCAAAATTTGGAGAATTTAGCGAAGAAGATTAGGATGCCGGTTCAAACGGCTAAATCTCTGCTTGAGGAGCTAATGGAAGAAGGTTTAATTATAAAGGAGGGGGAAGTGTATAAACTGAGTGAGAAAGGTGAAAAGGCAATAAAAGAAATTGGGGAATTTAAAGCTTCTGTTTAATCTCCCACTTAAATGGCGAAGTTTACTGAAAAAGCTGGATCTGAACGGATTTTGGAGGAAAGGGAGGACAGGAACGACAAGGTCTTTATCCTGCGGAATATAGTGGAGATAAGGATACCGAAATACGAATTTGAAAAATTAAGTAAGAAGTATGATAAGGAATATATTATTTCAAATTATGAAAATAAGAGAATTCTGAACAGAATTACTGGTAGAGAACTTGTTTTTGTAACGAAGGAGAGCGGAATACCTCTTTTGGGCCACTCTGCCTTTGGGATAATCGATCGTGGAACGAATCTCCTTCAGGTAAGGTGCATCTCTGGTTGCAACTTAAACTGTATATTTTGTAGCGTAGATGAGGGAAGGAAAAGCAAAACTAGAAAGACGGATTACATAGTAGATCCGGATTACATGTTGGATGAACTGAAGAAGATCATTGATTTTAAGGGAGAGGGAGTTGAAGTTCACATCGATGGCCAAGGGGAGCCTGCACTCTATCCTTACTTGGAGTATTTCGTTGAGGAGGTTTCCAAGATCAAGAAAGTCTCCATCATATCAATGCAGACAAATGGTATTCCATTGAACGAGCGGAGAATTTCTGAAATGGAGGGAAAGATGACGAGAATAAATTTGTCGATCAGCGCAGTTACTGAGGAAACGGCAAAAAAGCTTTATGGAGCATATCCTTTAAAGAGAGTTCTAGAAATTGCTGAAATTATTGCCAATAGTAAAATAGATCTTTTAATAGCTCCAGTATGGGTTCCCGGTTACAACGATGACGAAATTCCTAAGATAATAGAATTTGCTTTGGAAATAGGCGCTGGAAAGAAATTTCCGCCTCTTGGAATTCAGAAGTATATTCCATACCGTTTTGGAAGAAAAGTTGGGAAAGGCATGACTTTTAGAGAATTTTACGAGAAACTTAGGATTCTTGAGAAAGAATACGGTGTTAAGCTTGTTCTGAGGCCGGAGGACTTTGGGATAGAAAAGAGACCATCTGTCGAGAATCCGTTCAAGAAGGGGGAAATTTGTTATGGACGAATAGTCGCTGAGGGAAGGATGTATGGAGAGAAGCTTTGCGTAGCGAAAAACAGAAGCGTTGCGGTGATAAGCGATAAAAAAATTGGTGATATTGTGAAGTTTGAGGTAATCAGGAACGAGGATGGGATAATTGTTGGAAGAGAAATCTAGTCCGTTATCTCAGCTATTAAAGGAGCGTGATCTGAAGGCTTCTCTGAAAGTCTTGGCTTCATGTCCACATAGCAATTAACGCATCTCTCGGCAACAATGGGACTCGCAAGTATTGCGTCAACCCTCCAACCCAGACCTCTTTCTATGGCCCCTTTAACTCTGTAATCGTAGAAAGTGTATATCCTTTCATTTGGATGAATCTTTCTGAGAAGGTCAACAAAACCCAGTTCAAGGATTTTTTTATAGGCATTTCTGGCATCTTCATGGAAACACACATGATTTTTTAGTTTCTCTGGGCTGTGAACGTCTATTGGTTCCGGAGCTACGTTCATGTCCCCGCAAACTATTATTTTCTCTCTTAGATCAAATGACTTAAGCCACTCGTGGAGCATTTTGAGCCATTTAAGTTTGTAAACGTATTTTTCACTGTCGATTCTGAAGCCCTGAGGAACGTAAACGTTTATGAGCTTTAGGTCTCCAAATCGAGCAAATATCAGCCTATCCTCGTCAATTCCTTTTAAACCAAAACTAAATTCATCCGGTTTTTTTAGTGAAGCAATAGCGACTCCGCTTTGTCCTTTTTTACCGCGGAAAACTACATGGTAACCGATTCTGTGAAAGTCGGCGGAAGGGAATTTTTTGTCCTCTGTCTTTGTCTCCTGAAAGCATACGAAATCGGGTTTGTTTTCCTTTAGCCAGGGAATAACGATATGCAATCTTGAATTTATTGAGTTCACGTTAAACGTTGCAACTTTCATAATTTCAATCTGGTTCTACGCTTAAATTTTTTCATAAATTACCTTTTTATAAATTATTTAAATTTAAAAGTGAGTAAGGAGAAATTTAAAAATCACAGTCAATCAATGTTATGGAACTCGAAGAGAAAATAGCACTGATAACGAGGAATACTGAGGAAGTCATTACGGTTGAAGAGTTGAGACAATTGCTCGAAACAAAGGATAGGCCAAGAGCTTATGTTGGTTATGAGCCTAGTGGCGACATACATCTGGGGCATTTGATCACAGTGAATAAACTAAAGGATCTGCAAAAAGCCGGATTCGAAATAGTTGTCCTGCTTGCGGATATCCATGCATATCTTAATGAAAAGGGTAGCTTTGAGGAGATAAGAGAACTTGCAGAGAGGAATATGAAGACTTTCATTGCTTATGGTTTAAAAAAAGAAAAAACGCAGTTTGTTCTCGGTAGCGATTATCAGCTGAACAGGGATTACGTTCTCGACGTTCTAAGGCTTGCCAGGATAACAACTTTGAATAGAGCTAGGAGGAGTATGGATGAGGTAAGCAGAAGAAAAGAGGATCCGATGGTATCTCAGATGATTTACCCCTTAATGCAGGCTTTGGACATAGCTTACCTAAAAATAGATGTTGCAGTTGGTGGGATAGACCAGAGAAAGATACACATGCTTGCGCGGGAAAATCTGCCAGTACTGGGATACAAAGCACCGATATGCATTCACACGCCGATAATAGCTGGATTAGATGGTGAAAAAATGAGTAAGTCCAAGAGAAACTACATCTCTTTGCGCGACTCTGCTGAAGAGCTTGAAAGAAAGATTATGAAAGCTTACTGTCCGCAGGGCACGGTGGATGGGAATCCAATAATAGATCTTGTGAAGCATTACGTATTTCCATATTTTGGAAAATTAAAAATTGAAAGAGACTCTAAATTCGGTGGAGACGTTGAATATGAAAGTTTAGACTCGTTTCTGCAGGATTTTAAGGAAATGAAGCTCCATCCAATGGATTTAAAGAGAGCAGTAGCGAAATATCTTAACGAACTGATTGACGATGCCAGAAAAGAGTTGACGAAGATCGAGCCCTCGTAGGATTTATATATTTTATATACCTCTTTTTTCGGGGGTTAGGCATGCAGTATAAAATTAAAATTGAAAACGTTGTAGCATCTACACAGATTGGCGACAACATCGATCTGCCAAAAATTGCAAAGGAGATAAAGGATTCAGAGTATAAACCAAAGCAATTTCCTGGACTTGTTTTAAGGACTAAAGAACCAAAAGCAGCGGCTCTAGTTTTTAGAAGCGGAAAAATAGTATGCACGGGATCTAAGAGTGTAGAAGATGCGAGAAGGGCTGTGAAGCAGATAGTTAAGATGTTGAAAGAAATTGACATTCCGGTAATCGATGAGCCAGAGGTGAAAGTTCAGAACATCGTTGCATCTGCGGATCTCGGTACAGAGCTGAACTTGAATGCGATAGCAGTAGGCCTTGGATTGGAGAACGTTGAATATGAGCCCGAGCAATTTCCCGGCCTTGTTTATAGACTTGACAATCCCAGGGTTGTTGTTTTGATATTCGGATCCGGAAAAATGGTCGTAACTGGCGGAAAAAGTCCCGATGATGCACAAAAAGCAGTGGAGAGGATTTCCCAAGAACTCAAAATGCTTGGGCTGATGTGATGCACCCCTTATTGAAGAAAAAGGGTTTCATAATAGACATAGATGGTGTAATTGGAAGAAGCGTTGAACCCATTGAAGAGGGTGTGAGAGGTGCGAAAAGATTAATCGAGATGGGCAAGAGAGTCGTGTTTGTATCCAATAACTCTACAAGAAGTAGAAGAATTCTTCTGGAGAGACTGAAGTCTTTTGGTCTTGAAGTTGACGAAAGTTGTATAGTTTCAGCAACTCATGCAACTGCAAGTTTTATAGCGAAAGAAAATCCAGAAGCAAGGATTTTCACGACCGGAGAAGAAGGCTTGAAGGAAGAACTCGCCAACGCAGGTTTGAAAATAGTGGATTATGAGGAAGCAAATTACCTCGTGGTTGGATCGAACAGGAAAATAGACTACGATCTTATGACAAAAGCTCTTCGTTGCTGCCTTCGCGGTGTAAGATATATAGCTACGAATCCAGACAAGATATTCCCATCGGAGAATGGTCCTACTCCCGGAACTGGAATGATAATCGGCGCCCTCTATTGGATGACTGGTAGATTGCCAGACGTCATCGTCGGGAAACCCTCGAAGGTAATAATGCTTGAAGCGCTCGAAAAGCTAAATTTAAGACCAGAAGATGTAGTGGTGGTTGGAGATCAAATAGAGGTCGACGTATTGGCTGGAAAAAACATAGGGGCTGAAACTCTTTTAGTTTTGACAGGAGTTGCGAAAGAAAAAGACATAGAGAGGGCTGAAATAAAGCCTGATTACGTTTTACCCTCTCTTAACTCTATTTTTTGATTCGAAAAGCTAAAACCTTTAATTTGATCCCAAAAACTTTTCAAGCCTTTCTACGGCTTCCTTAATTATCTCTTTCTCCTTTGTTAGCGCAAATCTTACATATCCTTCACCGAAACTTCCGAAACCAACTCCTGGAGTTGCAACTATTCCAGCTGATTCTAGCATTTTCTTTACGAACTCTATGCTCTTCATTGGAACTTTGCACCAAACGTAAAAAGTTGCCTTGGGTTTTTTTGCTTTTAATCCAATTTTGTTCAGTCCGTCGACTAAAATGTCTCTTCTTTCGCTGTAAACTCTGCAAATCTCATCAATTACTTTATCATCTCCCCTTAGAGCTGCTATCCCGGCCTCCTGTACAGCTTCGAATACACCGCTGTCCACGTTTGTTTTTACTTTTAGTAGTCCTTTTAATATTTCTTCGTTTCCGCAGGCGAATCCGATGCGCCAACCTGTCATGTTGTAGGTCTTCGAAAGTGAATTGAACTCAATGGTGACGTCGAAAGCGTTATCGAACTCCAAAAAGCTTGGAGCCCTGTATCCGTCGAAGCATATCTCACCGTAGGCATAGTCGTGTGCGAGAATTATCTTGTTATCGATGCAGAAATCTATTGCCTCTTTTATGAACTCTTTCGTCGCTATTGCAGAAGTGGGATTGTTTGGATAGTTTAGAAAAATTATTTTTGCTTTTTTTGCGATTTCTGAAGGTATTTCGTCGAGTTTTGGTAGAAAATTGTTCTCTTCTCTTAGGGGCATTTGGTATGGAATCCCCCCAGCCATTATCGTCGACGCATAATAAACCGGATAACCAGGATCTGGGATCAAAACGTAGTCGCCCGGATTTACGAATGCTAAGGGTAGATGTGCTATCCCTTCTTTGGATCCAATGAGAGCGATTATCTCTCTTTCGGGGCTCAATTTTACACCCTTCCTCCTATTGTAGAACTCTGAAACCGCCTGTCTAAACTCATACATCCCCTCATAGCTCGGATATTTCTGTCTCTCGACTTTATCAACAGCCTTTTTCATCGCTTCGACAATGTGTCTTGGTGTTGGAAGATCTGGATCTCCAACTCCTAAGTCTATGACCTTTGCACCTTCAGCGATTCTCTTTTTTTTCATTGCATCTAGCTCGGCGAAGAGGTAAGGGGGTATTTTTTGCATTCTTTCAGCCAATTTGAACATAGGCCTAGACCTCCTGTTGATATATCTCTTTTTCTCTTATAAAAATGGGTGTCCAGAAAACCCAGAGCTTTAGCTCTGGGATGAATGGGCAAGGTTTAAATAGTTCTGTGTTGAAAAAGCCTTGGGGATGTTCCCTTGCAGAGGGAAGTCCAGATATGCGTTGTAGGCAAGGTGTTCAGGCCGAATAAATCAAAAGTCCTAGCTTTAAATAAAACGCTCGGCGAGTATTTCAAACTTGTAAAGTGGTACCTGAGCTGCAATTCCAAATCGAAGAAATTTTTGCATGAGAAATGTTATGAAAAAGCCAAAGAGCTCTTCAATCTGAACACAGCCTTAATCCAGACAGCAAGGGATAAGGCTGTCGAGATCCTGAAGAGCTTCGAAGAAAACAGAAAAGAGAGTAGCATTTTAAAGCTTAAAAGGATTTCCATCCGCTTCGACAAGAGATGCTACAGTTTTTCAAAAACTGACAACGCTCTTACTCCTTACTGGCTTACACTGAGCCTCAACAGAAAGGAGAGAATAAGCCTTGAGCACCTGAATCGATCTTATCAAGCCTCCTGAGGAAGCTATCAAAGTCCCTAACTGTTGAACCAAAGATCATATTGTCGGCGAAGCTCGCGATCTTCTCTTCCAAGCTCTCCGGAAGGCAATCCTTTTCTGGCAATCCCAGCTTTTTCGCCTCCTCTGCACCGATACCGGCGCTGAAGTGTCTTTCCGCAATTTTTACGATCCTTTCGTCCTTCGGCTTTGAGAATCTTGGCAGATTTCAAAAAGTGTTGAATAGATCGTGCGTGATAGCTCTACCGATATCGTGCAGAAGTGCTCCGAGAAGTACGGCTTCCTTGTCTACCCTGTATCCCCTTCTTTCCACACTTTCAGTAATCTTTAAGGCCATCTCTGCAACTGCAATACAGTGCTTCCTTACGTTCTCTCCAAGGCCGTATTTTTCCCAGAGTTTTTCAACGATTTCCGGAACCCTCATAAAACTAGACCAAAACAATTTTCCTGAAGTGTTCGGGCACAAACTCCGCGGCATCAATCCCCAAGGCTTTGCAGAAATTGTAGACCATTATGTAGCCTGCAAGATGAAATGGAGCCTCTATTAGCTCTCTATCTCTCTCCATACTCGCCATACATGGATAAGCACACTGATGCTGGTGAATCTCCTTGTAAAGTTCTTCCCTATCTTCTATCACAAAACCGCGCATCTTTTTTGCCACATAATACGCGGAACCGCATGCGTCGCTCCTGAGCACTTCAACAGCCTCTATTGTGTCGTTGTCCATTTTTGCATAAAATTCCGGGCGTCCCAGACAAAATTCGTTGCAGAACCTCTCCAGAATTTTTCCTTCAGGAATAAGACTGCAGAAGGGTTTTGGGGAATCGAATTCAACACCGATC
>Ga0080004_1113771_pt1 | contig 25162 bp, 24 predicted proteins | sample WasSprMetagenome_FD_69207 | JGI IMG/M metagenome (GOLD analysis project Ga0080004, IMG submission 69207) | Sulfidic aquatic microbial communities from Washburn Spring, Yellowstone National Park, USA - WS (SPADES assembly) (version 2) | ecosystem: Environmental > Aquatic > Thermal springs > Hot...
TTGTTGCTATTCTTCCGTCTATGCTGACAAGTTTTGCATTGATGTCTTCAAGGGATGTTTTGATTATGCCTACGTCGGTTTTGATGGTTGCCATGTCTTCTTGAAGCTGTATTATCCATGCGTTCCAGTTTGTGAGGGTGGGACTTAACAGGAAGGTGGCAAGGGCTGCTCCATAAAGCGTTTGGCAGTTCGTTTTCTTTGTTGCCTCAACAACCATGGCGTATGTGCCTGCTGGTGCATCTAACGGGATGGCGTAGGGCACCCTGTAGAGTCCAGGTGAAACGTTTTGAACAGAGTCTGTTAGGTTTGCGTAGGCTGTTGCGTTAAAGTATAAGGTTGCGTTGACTGTGGCGTTTTCAACGGGCTTGCCTAAGTAGGATATTAGTATGTAGAATTCGGCTATTTCTCCGTTAAAGTGGATTTGGCCGACGCTTACCTGAACATCCAATTTTAGTCCTATGTTGACGTGGTGCACCACCACGATGATGACGGTGTGGCTGTTGCATAATCCACTATTGTCTCTTACGGTTAGCGTGACAGGGAGTACTTTGGGTTCGCTAAATTTGTGGCTAACTATAACGCCCTCACCTGTGGCGCCATCCCCGAAATCCCATTGGTAGTCCACTATAAACCCGTCTGGATCGTAAGATCCGGAAGCGTCAAATGTTACAGCCTCATCTACGCTAGGCGTGCTTGAAGAGCAAGTGAAGGAGGCCACTGGACTTGAAGCGCCGTAAACTGCAGATCTGCCAATCGTTGCCATTTGAAGCGCCAACAGCGTAAAAACTAACATGGCTAATGTTCGTGCCTTCTCCATTTCTACATTCTCCACCATTCTGACTAATGACTAATTATAAAAGGCATTTAAAAACTTCATTTTATACCTCGATATATGCAAAGAGTTTAAAACAGTGGAAAAGTTGTCTTTTAAGAAGAGAATAAATGTTGTTGTGCGTTTTATGCTATGTGTAGGCTTACGGATTATATTGGTGATTTTGCGTTTTGGTTGAGGTTTGATTTAATTTTTCAAGCCATTTGGCGATGTGCTTTATGAAGTTTTCAAAATCTGGCAGTTTCTTTTGTAGAAATTCGTAAACTAGGTTTAGGTTTATGGAGGCGTAGTCGTTAACTAGAAGGTTTCTGAAGCCTATCATTGAGGCTTTTCTCAACTCTTTCGGTAGATGCCTAAGTTGCATTTATTATTGTCATCTCGCCATTTTTATGGTTTAATTTAAATTAAACGTTTTCTCGGGTTTTTAGAGAAGTTTTCTGTTTTTGTGTTGTTGTAAGATGAATCGGCGCTACAACAACATTTGGTATACTTTAGTCAATAGAGTGTTGGTGTTTGTGAAAAGTTTATTAAGATAAACTCGATGTGTTTAGCCTTATTCTTGCTTGTTTTTCGGAAACTTTTCTATTGTTTCCATGATTTTGACGTAGGTTTCGATGCTGCATCTCCATCCTGCATAAACCATCTCGTTTATGGCTTGCTTAGCCTTTTCCTTCGTAATAACTTTTTCAGAAACCGCTTTTGCTAATATGTAGGGTGTGCCTGCATAGGATATTCCATAGACTTTAGCTGTTTTCCTTGCCACTTCATCGTCTATTATGGCTATTCCGCCATGTTCCTTGGCTATTGTTAGAACTTCGGCGTCGGCCCTATGAAGCCCTTTTGCCTGCAAGAGGGTTTCTAGAAAAACCTTGTTTTTAGGCTCGACAATTTTGAAAACGCCTTTAAGAAATAGTTTTTCTAAAACTGTGGCGTCTGCAACGCCTTTGCGTTTCCCTTCGTCCACTACTTCCCTTTTAACGCTTGGAGAGGTTAGTTTCTCATTTTTCAATTCTTCAAAAATCTTGCTTAGCCCAATCTTTGTTAAGTAGATGAGTGGAGTGGCGTTGAAAATAAGCGGCTTCACTTGGATTTCGCCGCGGCGGCTTCTTTAAACTCCCTTTCGATTTCTTCAGGCGTATATCTAACCCATTCGATGTTGCGTTGCTTTACGAGGTCTGCGAATTCCCATAGGGGAAGCTTGGCTATTTCAGCTGCCTTAGCAAAAGTCACTTTTCCTTCGCGGAGCAGCTCTAAAGCTGTTTGTTTGCGCCATTCTCCTATGCCTAATTCAAGAAGGGTTCTTACGGCTGTGGCCTTATCCAAACCTTCCCGTTCAATCACCATTTGAATTTCCTTTTCGATTTCTTCTGGAATCCTAACAGCCAAGGGCTTAAGCGTCAAACAGTTCACCGTATACAAATGATAGCAAACGCATACATAAGGATTACGCACAGACTAAAAAGGAATATGATGTTTTGGTGGATCGCTATCTAGGCGTTTTTGGTTAGGTTGTCAGATGATATCTGTTTAGTTTTGGGAGGTTAAATGGCCTCAGGTTTGATGCGTGTTAAGCCCGGTACTTTATCATAGGCTTGGTCGAAGGAGATAATTTTTCTATCATGTTTTAGTGCAGTTGCGGCATAATGCGAGTTAAAAAATGTTAGGTTTAACGTTTGCCTTAAATATACGCTTGCAACAGCCACGTCAGGAGTTAGCGCAATATATTTTACATGTGGTAATGCTGCTATGGCTGCTAGGTCTTTGAGAAGTTTGTCTTCCATTTTTCCCACCGAATTAAGGTTTTTTCTATGTTAGGATCTGTTTTATTAAGCATTCATCATACCTTCTTAATGCTCTGCTAAAATCTAGGTATTCGCTTTCAGCCCTTGCTTCAAACTTTATTCTTTCCTTCTCGTCTCTTGTGTAAATGATTTTGCCATACTTTATTATTTGGTGTTTTAGCATTGGAGGGGCTGTGTTAAGGATTATCAAATCCAAATTGTCTCCCACAATTCCGGATAGTTTGTTAACCATGTATAAGTAGTATTCAAACAGGTTTTTTGGAGTTTCAGAAAGTAGAATAGCTATATCAACGTCGCTTATTGGAGTGTTCAATTTTTTAGCTTGGGAGCCGAAAAGGTAGGCAACTAAAATTTTCTCCTCGCTTTTGAAGATTTTCCTTAATGCTTCCATGAATTCTTTTTGCATTGTTTCATCACTTTAAATTAAGTTTAAGGGCTATTTATTATATACGGAGTGTTCAAACATATTCCAGCTTTCATGCGTTTTAGCTAACGGCCCAAAATTTTGTTTGAGCTTAGCCTAATCTACTTACTTCTTTATTAACTTGAAATTGTTTACTACAGGTAAGTTGGCTTACGTTGGATTGTTTTGAAGCAGACGGCGGATGCGAATGGTCAACCTAATTCTAACTTGAGGCTTGAGTTAAGGGCATAGTTTAGGTATTTGGTTGTAGTTGACTTAGGGTTTTTTGGCGAACTAAACACGTTTTACAGTTTGAAGGCTGAAGCTAAAGGGACAAGCTTCAAAATCTACGTTAACGATGTATTGAAAATTGAACATACGGATTCCACATTTCAAAACAGCGGTAGAATTCTAATGTGGGCTGGAAGATGCCGAGCACGATACGACAATGTCCTTGTTGTTAACCCAATAGAGAACGTTGTTCCAGAACATAGGCCATTCGTTGTCCTTTCAATATTTATTGTAGCGTTTGCAGCTTACGTGAAGATTTCAAAGAGAAAAATGCCACGGATAACTCTTTACAAATAAATGTTCTTCATTTATTTGTAAAAAATCGGTTAATAACGTTTAAAGAAGTTTCTTCCTAACCCATAATACTTGAATCCTAACTTTGTAGCTTCCTCAAAGTTTACTATTGCACGTGCATCTACGATTATTGGATTTGGATTCATAATCTCCCTCATTTCGCCTAGATTGAGCTGCTGTTTGAACTCTGTGTGGTCTGTTAAAATTAGAATGCAGTCGGAGTTTCTAACAGCCTCTTTTAGGCTGTTGGCTTTTTCCGCGCCGAAGGATTCACGGCAGTGAGGGTCGTAAGTAACTATTTTGGCGCCTGATTCTAGAAGTTTTTGAATTATTGGTTGAGATGGGCTTTGTCTTGAGTCAGCTATGTCCTTTTTGTAGGCTGTGCCGAGAACTGTTATTTTTGCATTTTTAACGTTTTTGCCCGCCTTTTCAAGCATTTCTAGAGTTTTTGCCACAATATGGTTTGGCATGTTGTCGTTTATTTTTCTTGCAGCGGTTATGATATTTGGTTTAAGCGGGCTTTTTTCGTAGATTAAGAAGTATGGGTCTTTTGGAAGGCATGGACCTCCAACGCCCGGCCCTGGAAGGTGAATGTTTACCCTCGGGTGGGTGTTTGCTAACCTTATCACTTCCATGACGTCTACTCCTAGTTTTTCACATATAATTGAAAGCTGGTTTGCAAAGGCTATGTTCACATCTCTAAAGGTGTTTTCCGCTAGTTTTGAAACTTCGGCTGTTAAAGCATCTGTTTCAATTACTGTTTTGCAGACTGTTCTGAATAATTCTGCGGCTATTTTTGTGCTTTTAGGACCCATTCCGCCTACAAGTCTTGGGCTTTCAACAAACTCTTTCAGAGCGTTTCCAGGAGCTATCCTTTCTGGAACGTAAGCCAAGTAAAAGTCAGCTTCAGCTTTCATGCCACTTAAAGCTTCCAAGGCTGGTTTAACCCTTTCAGTCATGGTGCCTGGCGGAACAGTGCTGCTTACAACTATAATCCTATCCTTTTTCAGGTTTTTCCCTACGCTTTTCAAAGCTTTCATTAAGTAGGATAAGTTTGGCTTTCTGCTCTTGTTTAATGGTGTTTGCACAGATATTATTACCGCGTCTGATTGGGCAATGGCTTCATAGCTTAATGTTGCCTTCAACCTTTCAGCATCGACATTGCGTGCTATTAGCTCATTCAGACCAGGCTCTTTCAGCGGGCTTACACCACGGTTAACAGCATATACCAAATCAGGTTTAACATCAATAGCAACGACTTGAAAGCCTGCATCAGCAAAAAGAGCAGCTGTTGGCAAACCAACATAACCAGAGCCAACAACGGCTAAGCTTAAACTTCTTCTATTAATGGCTTCTATCAAATTTTGCATTCTATCTTCTGGTGTGGACACGTTATTATCCATCCAATACGTTTAAGGCAGTACACTAAGGCTTCAAACACCGAGTTCTAAGCTTGATTTATTAAAAAGTATGTAATAAAAATCTTGAAAGTTTTTGATTGAATTTCTTTATGCATCTCAAATTTTTTGATATTTTAGAACGATCCAATATCCTTTACGTATGGTTCCGAGGATGTTATTTATTATAAGCCAGAAGGTCAGTGGAAATTTCCCAAGTAGTTTATTGCATGAAATTAATTCAACGTTTGGTAAGTTTTTCTTTTCTGTTTGCACATAGTTATCGGGAAGTAATTTTTCAGTTTGTTTTCGTCGAAGCTTTGAACGTGCCCCCATAGTGGCGTAAGCTTTCCACAGTGTATGCAGCGGGTATACGTAATTTTCTCCTTGTAGGGCACACTTACTATTAGGGTTCCGCCGGATTTTAATACTCTGTTGACTTCGGCTATCCCTTTGTTTACGGCCGCATTTGGCAAATGTTCCAAAATTTCTAAGAGGGTTGCTGCTCCAAACGATCCATCTTTGAAGGGGAGATGTGTTATGGATGCTTGAATGAAATCCGCGTTTTTCACTTTATTCTTAGCGATTTTTAAGCTTTGATCTATGTCTATGCCTATGACTTGTGCTTGCAGTTGTGAAAGGTAGTTTGTTATGAAGCCTTCAGCGCAGCCTATGTCTAATATTTGTTTGGCTTTGGAATGCTTTAACATTTGTTTTACGACTTCTGCACGTCGTATCTGTTTTATCAGTTGAGAGCCTTTAAGTTCCCAAATGTTCTGTTGATTCATTCGTTGCTTTGCCCTTTATTGTTTTGTGGCTGCTGCTTCGATGTAAAAATGAGGATTACCCCAATGAATATTGGGAGTAGAAGCAGGGTCCAAAATATGGCTGTTGGTATGGTTGAAAACTCGTCAAACGTCACTATGGGAGGATCCCTTTCGAAGGATTTGCCAAGTTTAACGTTTCCTAGCATGGTATAACTGTCTGAAAGTATAATCTGTAAGCTTGTTGTTCCCTTTACCTTTAGGTTTTGGCCGTAGGTTCGTGTCTGCCAGTTTAACGAGCCAAGCGTATAGAATTCAATGAAAGCGACTTCGTTGGCGCTTACTTTTGGTGTTCGAGCCAGCGGCTGAATAGCCCCGTGGGGTGTAATTGAAATCTGTTCAACATGGGTTATGTAATGTTTGGCTTCCTCTGTGGCTATTTCAAGGTTGAGCATACCTTCGCAGGGTTCGATTGTAAAGGTAGTGTTAAGTTTTAGGGTTGTATAAAATCCTTGTCCATCGCTTAATGTAACATTTCCTGTCTTGACAAGCAATTTCGAATAACTTTCCATCTTAATACTTGTAACATTGAAAAAGGCGATAGTTCCATTGCTTGTTTTAATTTCGACCTGTTTAAGTGTGGTTTTTAGTGGGAATATAAGAGATGCTGTTTCAACTGTCACATCATTTTTTAATCGTATTTCCTTAACGTATCCATCGGCGCTCAAGATATAATTTGGCCTTATTTTTTGCAGACTTAAATCATCCAGTAAACTGCCAAGTAAGGGATAATATGCCGATGCTTCATCTTTGCGCAATACTTCAACAATGGGCTTTACGTTTACGTAGAATAATTCACCGTTTCCAAAATTTTGTTTTATAATGAAGGGATTTTCATTGTTTAATCCCACATATCGGCTTAAAACTGATATTGTAGAGTTTTTAAGGGTTAGTTTCGGCATGGCAATTTGTGTCGGCAAGTTTAATGTTTCCTTTCCCATTTCGATTTTCTCTGCGTTTAATGTGAAGTTTTCAACAGAGAATAAGTTATTTGCAAAAGAGTTGTAGCCGTTTGTGTTCAGAATTATGAGTTTTCCGCCTGATTCTAGATAGGTTAAATAATCTTCTATTGGGCGTAAGTTAAGCAAAACATTATAAGTAAGCGAAAAATTGTCGAATGAAACTTGATAAAACCTGTAATAGCGAAGCCCTATCCTTCCAGGAATATTTTCCAAATCTATGGTTAAATAGGTTTTTCCGTTCACTGCAATCTGGTTTAATGTACCATTAACAGTGACCGTAACATTGTATTCGTCGCCAAAGTTCCATTTAACGTCTGTTTTGATTCCAGGCCAGTTAGGTATTGCTTGCTCAACTCCATTAACAATCGTTCTAAAAAGAACGTAGACACAATAGTCTGCACCGAACATTATGTCTGCGATTCTATAATTCTTTGAGTCCACCCATGAATAGATTAGGCTAATGTAGTTTAATACCGAAGCGTTTCCGCTTGCTGGTTTGGCTTTAAAGGATGCTGTGAAGTTTTCAGCGGAAACTGGCGAAAGAATAATCCCTTCACCATATTTTCCAGTTTCACCTCCAAGCAGTTCTCCGCTGGTTATTTGCCAGCTTCCCTTCACAATAGTGTATGATGCTAGCGTTTCGTTAAAATCGTCTCCAAATAAGCTTGTTAAAATGTTTCCTTCAGGAGGATCGTAGGCCAACACAACAGTTTTGGAGTTGAGGGCTTTATCATCAAGGTCGTAGGCAACCGTATAATTGTATAACCCTTGAGAGAGAAGGCTGTAAGCCGTGTAAAGAGTTTGTTCGTCACATAATGATTTGTCAAGAGGCAATATTAATACAGTGTCGCTATTTGGCAAAGGTGGAGAAACCTTAGACACATTGTATATTTTCACTTCAGAGTTTTCGTACACTATTGGAAGCATTTTTATGTAGCTGGCTAAAAACCGGTCAGCGAATTTGCTCAGCTGTGCTAAGTCTCTATTGTGTAGGTAGATGTATGCATGATCGTAGGCCGGATGCCTATAAAGCTGGCTGAAAGCCATTTCAGGCCTGTAAGCTGTGTATAGATACTGTTTTACTACAAGCTGATCTGATGGTGCGGCAAAAGTTGCTATGGCTGAGGATTTTCCGGTTACTGTTGCCAGCCAGCTTTTCGGGTCGTCCTCAAAAATCTTTCTTAAAGTGTTTATTGCTTCCATCTCAGTTTGGGAAGGCTTGTTTGAGGGGTCGTTTACTACGATGTTCCAGTATTCCAGGTTTAGAAAGGTTGTTGATATTCCATAGAGTACAATTACTCCGATTAACGTGGCTGAAGCAAACATTTTGACCTTAATGTTTACGTTTCTTTTTCTTAACTTGTCAATAATATAGATTATTGGTATTGGGGCGAGGATTGCTAAGGGTATTTTTATGAACCATATGAAGCGTTTTTCCCAGTATCCAGCATCAAAAAAGTAAAGGTTTATTGTTGACACGATTTTCCCAGCTATGAAAGCGAACACCATAAATGTTATGAAAAGTGCAAATGCACCGTAGAGTTTCGAGTCTTCTGCAAGGTAATAAAGTGCTAATATGGCCAGTAACCCGTTTATGCCAAGCATTATGGGATACATGAACCATGGAACTAAACCGATCGTGTCAACTTGCCATGTGTGGAAAGAGTCTAAAACTGTTGTCCATGAAAGAAGAGCTACACAGTAGGCAAAGAAGAGCGCTGTAACCAGTATTTTGCCAATAAATCTTCTAGCAACCTTAAAGGACTTATGAAACCGTGAAAGTTTAGGGCGGATGTGTCGCCTGAATATTAACACAATGGTGGGTATAATGATTGGAGCAATTACTGATATGAGTAAAGAAGTGTTTATTATGAAACGTGGGGTCATCAAGGATAAAATACCGTAAACAATGATCACAATAGTTATGCCTATTATGCTAGATATTAAAGCGTCGTCTACTCGGTAATCTTGATTCTTAGAAATTAACGCAAAAACAGCGAGAAATAAGATAAAAACCACAGCTTCAGTTACATGAGTTAAGTATAATGCGGCAATTAGAATTGAGAAAAATGTAAAGTATTTTTTCCTTTCAATTTCTCTGTTGTACATTAGAAAGATGGCTGTTATCAGAAGGATGAAGGATATTGCTGCTGGAACATACCATAAGCCGAATATGCCATAAACTGTCCCGTTATAGGTTTTATCAGCTGCAAAAAACAAAAGTTGAAGCTGCGACTGCTTGGTTGATGAAATTTTTAATGTGACAAAGTATAGCCAAGCGAAACCTCCGAAACTATTTGTAAAGAGAACCCAGAAAAGCGTAGCCAGCGAAGGGAACCTAGCTTCAATCTTTTCAAGATACACCTTTGCCATGATGTAAAATGCTAATGGCAACATTAAATTCAGCATAGCTAAAGCGGTTTGAGTTGCCATCAACGATGAATTTGAAAGGCTTATGAATGCAGATTCGTGTAGATGAGCGAATAGGTATGCAGATCCAATGTAAACATCCGGCGATCTATTTAAAATGATGCTTGAAGCATAGTGCTCTGAAATATCTGTTCCTGGTAGTAATGTGAATCCCGGATATAGAAGATAGAAGCAGAAAGCGTAAAATGCTAGTGCTAAAGTTACCGCTATTGCGTCGGTGTTTTTGGCGAAAGACTTTCTGGCGGTTGAGCAAGTTTTACTTTTTATATGCTTTAATGTTGAGGCTATTCCAAGCACTATAAAGAGGCTTAAGAGAAGGGAATTTTGCATTGCTTCTGGTAGGATGATAGCGGCAAAGGTTACAAAGGCTGTGAGTATATAGCTTGTTGTGTAAGATAGGACTGCTGTTTCGAGTGTGGAAAAGTTTTGCGTAATTCCTAGAACGTTTAGAAGCGCATAGCCAGATAGCAGCGAAGTGCACAATAGAGAAAGGATTAGCTGAATTAGGCCTATTGAGGTCTGGAAAGCGTTGGCAATTAAAAGGATTAATGAAGAAAATATTAATGTTAAATCTATTATTGTACCAGTAGGTATGTTTTCAAGCTTGATTCGCCTTTTCGCCGAGATTTTGACATCATAATCATTGATTATCAAGACGAAGATAATGATGGTTGCTATTTCAAAGAGAAATAAGGGATATTTTATCCAGGAATCTACAAGCCAAAGGGTAACACATGAAAAGGCAACCACTAATAAGGCTATAATCAGACATTTCGTAAAGGATTGGGCATCAACTTTCTCCATTAAGCTTACACCTTAAACCTTTAACCAGTTCTTGGTGTACAGCGCAAATAGCCTGTCAAGAAATTCAAATTAATAGACATTATAGCGTAGTCTCTATCAAATTGAGATATTCCTCTGCTATCTTGTTTCTGTCGAATTTTTCCTCAATAAGTTGTCGAGCTCTTTTTCCAGCGGCTTCTCTAAAAGACTTGTTTTTGTATAGCCAATAGATTGCGTTAGCGAGTTTTTCTTCGTCTAATGGTGGAGATGTTACTCCTATCTCATGTTTTTTGATGAGTTCTTCTAGATATGAATCGTTATGTACTGTGGCTATGACAGGGATGCCGCATGCGCAGTATTCGTAAAACTTGGCTGGCACAGAGTTTTTCCAAAGGGGATTATCATCGTAGGGTATTATTCCAGCATCAGATGTTGCTATTAACTTTGCAAGCTCTTCCCTATCATTTATGGATCCGAGATATTTTATGCGACTTGATATGTTCAGTTTTCTTGCAAGGTTAAGGATTTTTGATATTTCACCATCTCCAGCAATAAGTAAGCGGACATCGTTTAAGCTTTTATCGACAAGCTTTTTAACAGCCTTAACTACAACGTCTAAACGGTAGTATCCGCCTATGCCGCCACTGTAAACAATGATGAAATCATTATCACCCAACTCCAACTTTCTTCTTATGATATTTTTGTCATATCTTTTAAAAACCGTAACGTCAGCCCCATTTGGAATAAGCCTAACGTTAGTCACTCCCCTGCTCTTTAAAGAATCTACAAAGTTAGGCGTTACTGTAGTTATAAGATCGCTCTTTTTGTAAAGAGCGGACATTAAACTTTTATTAAATTGAAAGGCTATCCTGCTCAATTTATTTTTGGATATGCTGATTAAATAATCTTCAGACTCATCTCTATAATCTACGATAAATTTGCATCCTGCAAGCCTACTAGTGAGGAATAAACCGATGCAAGGCTCGGTTGGAGGAACTGATACTATCACGGCTTTCGGTCTCAGCATTAAAAATAAAGGAGTCAAGCAAACAAAATGTATTATTGCATTTAAAAGCGAAATTAGTGGGTTCCACCAAAATGGCAGAGTGAAGGTTGTTTTAAGTAATGGAATACCTTTTCCTTTCTCGACATTTGCAACTGCTCTAAACGGGGGTATGTTCACAGCACCGCTGATAAAGACTTTATTACATTTCTTCTTGAAAAATTCTGCAAAGAAGCTTACACGTCTCCATGCAGCGCTGGGTGAAGGTATTGGGTGGGCTAAAACAAATAATATTTTCATTTTAGTTATATTTTCCGGGCTCGCACGATTGTTTGAAAGCCTAACAAGTTAAGCGGGCTGCGATGCGTTCTAAAAAAACGTAACTTTTGCTCAAAATTTTCGCAAAACGGTAGTTTGCACAGAAAATAATAACCCGTTATCTTTTCCACTATAAATTTTCCTCTAAGAATGGATAGAAACTCAAATGAGGAAAAAAATATGTTTATGTTCAATGTTCCATGCGCTCCATTGTTTTCTCAGGATAAGCTCTTTATTTTTCCTTTTATGCCTTCTAATGAAATTTTATTCGGTGTTGAAATTATCAAATAACCACCATTAATGAGGACACTATCAGCTTCTTTAAGCAACTTACAAGGATTATCGACGTGCTCAATAATTTCCAATGCGATCACGAGATCAAAGCAACATCTCTTAAAGGGCAAATAGTTGGCATCAACTTGAACAAAAATATTATTATTGCCTAGACTACACCGTGCCCTTCTTAGAATTCCCTTTGACTAATCAAGCCCGTAGTAGAGATAGCCTTTTCTTTTAATGACTTCAGCAATTATTCCTTCACCGCATCCTATGTTTAAGCATCTAGCTGGTGATGAAATGCGAGGAATCAAGCTAGCTATTGCATATAATTTTCCTTCATTGAGGGGAACAGACCAACTTTCACCAACAAAACCTCGTTTCAATCTTAATGCGATTGAAATTGTGTCAATCTAAACGTAGATTATACGCCTTAAATTTTTAAATTTAGTTTCCCATTTCTCTGCTTCCTTTGCTATTAGCTGATTTACCTCTGTTGACATACCCAGTTTATCGATTTTCTCCAGTATTTTTTCAGTCTTGTCTTTCTTGATCTCAGAAAAGCCAAGCATGTAAGATAAGCCCAGCATAACGGTAAAATAAGCGGTCAGACGTAAATCATTGACTAAAATTGACCTAAAAAATCCATCCTTCAAAAGAAGAAGAGGAACACCTAAATACAATATTGGAAAATGTTTTCTTCTTAAACGGTCCGATCGTCCAGCTCGATACAATGCATAAATATCATGAAAGAAACAGTCAGGAAGATGTAAACATAATGCTGTAGTGTCAACTAGTACTCTGTAACCTCTTGATTTAACAAATTCATAAAGAATCGCGTCCTCTCCTGCATGAACATTATTTCGAATCCAATCTTTACACTCAAGTACAATGTCTTTTTTGATTAATGCGTTAGAAAGCGCAACGCACCCCTTTCTTGCATATGTTAAGGTTTTGGAAAGCGCATATGAAGCAAAAATGTTGCTATGTTCAAGCGTAAGCCCTTGAATCCACACAACACGCTCAAGTTCCATCCATCTTTTTAATTGTTTAAACCATGAAGGGAAAACATATATGTCAGAGTCAACAAAACAGAACCATTCGGTTTTAACTTCAAGTGCACCTTTATACCGTGAAACGCCTATGCCGGACGAACATGTAATTACCTTTGCCCCAAATTCATTAGCAATATCTATTGTTTTATCGGTACTGCATCCATCAACAATAATTAAATTGCCGACCGGAACACTGTTCAAGATTCCGAGTATGGTATGCCGAAGCGTTGACGCGCTATTCTTTGTTAGAATTACAACATCAACTTTCATTAAAAAACGACCTTCTATGTAACACAGCATCTGTTTATTGGCAGTTGGTTATAACACTTTTACCGTGCTTCTTATGCTGAACGCTTTGTAGCTGAAGGCTCCTAAAAACCTCAATTGTGTGACTTTTTGCTTACGTTTTCTAAGAGTTCAGGCTTGTTTAATAGTTCAATTATTTTGTCTGCTATATGTTTTGGATTGTTAGACTTTAGCAAAAAGCCAGTCTCACCGAGTTAGGCAACCTTCTGACTGGCACGTGCAAGTATTATTCTTGTTCAAGATTTTGTTTCTTAAGACTTCTTGATAGGCCTTAACTATTTTGGGAAATACTACATTGATATCGTACCGTCTCGCTTTCATTTTAGCGTTTTCTCCAAGTTCTCTTCTCAATTCTGAATTATGATAAAGCTTTAGTATCGCCTCTTTTAATTGGTCAGAGCTGAAAGGATCGAAAAGAAGGGCCTCTTTACCGTCTTCAACGATTTCCCTGATGGCAGGTATATCGCTAGCGATTATTGCTCTACCACATGCCATAGCCTCTAATAACGCCAGAGGGCATCCTTCGCTCAAAGAGGGCAAAACAAAAATGTCTATTGCATTTAGAAATCTATACGCGTCTGGAATATAACCTAAAAAGAAAACACAACCATTAATACCATGCTCTTTAATGTGTTCTTCAAGAATTAGCCTCATAGGGCCGTCTCCAATGATTATGAGCCTAGCTTTCAACTCAGGGATATCTCTAATTAATTTTCCGAATGCTTTTACTAGAGTCTCCGCGTTTTTTTCAGGTTTCAAGCCTCCAACAAAACCTATCGTGATAGTGTTCTTTAGACTCGGAAACCCTAGACATTTTCTCGCCTTGTTTTCTGATAACAAGTGTCTTATAAATTCGATAAGGTTTACAGCGGATGGCACAACTTCCAATTTCTCTGATGGAATGCCACACGATTTATAAAAAGACTTTACTTCTTTATTGTTTACCAGTAATATAGCGCAGCGCTTCATTAACCTAATAGCTATGACGTGCCATGTTTTTGTTAAGAACCAGATAAAATTATTTATTAAAGAGTTTTCTCTCGCCAATTTAATCTTCTGTTCTTTTATTGGAAAGCCGTGAATTTGGACTAAAAAAGGAATATTAAGAATCTTATTAATAATGAAAGCTATCAAAAGTGAGGAAGTGGCGTCGTGAATATGTATAATTTTCTCAGAGTTACACTCATTCTTGATATCTCTTACAAGCACTAATATACCTAAAATCGTCGTTAACGGATTTGGTAAATGACTTAATATGAAAGAGAGGTGTGAAGAACCATTTTTCCTTGATTTATTTCCATTTACATTAACAGTCTTGATAGCAATAAGATTTTCACTATTTATTGAGGCAATTCTTCCCATTTTAGAAATGATTTTAACATGAAAACCAGTACTATACAAATAGTTAGCCAGCTCTCTTATGTACCTTGATACTCCTCCGATATCATAAATTTCACCACCTGTTATCAAATAGATTAACATCGCAACATCCACTTTTTAATTTGAAAGAAAGAAAATTATCATAGTACTTTATACGCGCGCTTTTAGCTCATTGCTCTATTTTCAGGCTCAACTAGCATTCCGGTTTTTCCATTTATTATTAAGTCTATTAGTTCGTCGACTGAGGCTATAACTGGTTTGCCGCCCAAGCGGAGTTTCACCTCCGAAAAAATATCTATTTCTCATTTAGTTGTTTCAACTTCTCTATTATATTAACGTCGTCCTCTTGGTCTAGGTTCCATTTTGCTATATGGGAATATATTCTTTTAAATCGGGCAAGTGCCATCAAGTCGTCTAAGGGCTTCCAGTCCTGTGGCTTTCTGCCGTAAGCGATTATTGTGCTTCTGAAGTTCGGGTAAATGTTCGAAACGAGTCCATAAAGTTTCATAAGTAATCTTGGTAATCTTGCTAATAGCGCGCTCGCGCATTCGTTAACAGCGTCATTAGTCATCTTAATTTTCACCTCTGTCATAAACAAAGCCTCTAAAAGCGTTTTTACTTCCTTTGACGTATACTCCCTTATGTGTGACCTATAAGGACCTATATTATAAAGAATGAAGTTTAGATCCGTTTGGTTGGACTTTCCTAATAACAATAAGATTCTCTTGGCAAGCATGGCGGCATTTGGTGTTTCTACAACCAGCAACCCTCCTGCCCTTAGCAGGGATAGCGCCTTGTTCAAGAGATAGCGCGGTTTCAAGACGTGCTCCAAAATATCCAAAAGCAGCACAGCATCAAAGCTTTCTTTCTAAAGCTCAGCTTTCTCTATTGGAGATGTTATTAATTCTATGCCAAACTCCCTTGCAAATTTCAAAATTCTTTCCCTGTTGCGCCCAATCAAATGCCATGGATCTCTTAAGTCATCTATGCCTGTCACCTTGTATCCAAGCTTGGTCAATATTGCACTTACATCGCAAGGTCCACAACCGATATCAAGGATTCTTGCCCCTCTTTGAAGTTGCTCCATCAATAGACTAGAAACCGTATAGTATTTGCTAAGCTTTGGTTCCATATATCCTTTAAACGGAAACCTTTCTTTCACTTCTATGAAAGCTCTTTGCACATTTTTCTCCTCAGTTTACTCCTTAGTAAACTTTAATAAAAATTCAGGAGGTTTTTCGAAAGAAATCTAAAGATAGTTATCGAGGGCACTTTAACGCGTCCTTAACGACCTGTTAGACAAACCTATAAGTTTGGCTTTGCTCAGCTTAGTATTCTCTTTAAGGTAGGATTTTGCCCAACGACATTCCTTTGATATGCATCCAAATTTCATTACTTATGATCTCCGCCACTTAATGATAAGCAATATCTTATGATCCTTTCGATTGCCTTCCGAGGGTGAGTAAGTTTGTTTATTTCTAAAACTTTCAAACTTTTACTAATATCCACTTTAAATCTCATTTTATCATCTTCTCGGAATTATGGCTCTATGCCTTGATCTGCAATTTCTATTTTAGGTACAATATTTCCACCAGTTAATTTAGCTATAGCATCTTTAACAATTTCCGCTAGTTCTAAAATAGTTATGGGTTCGGGATAATAAACATTCATTATATGATCTAAACTGTTACCTTTCTTCACTTCGCCATCGAGAATTTTTTTGGCATAGGCTTCAAAAGCGTAGCATATGTCATTAATGTCTACGTAAAGCATTGGTCTGTGCATACTATGCCTGAAAGGAGTTAGAGGCTTCCCTTTTAAGCCGTTTTTTATAAAGATGTTCGCAGCCGTCTTTTCCGGCATTCCCTCACCTAAAACTGTTCCCATCCTTATAATACCATAAATTTTATCTGACATTTCATCATAGTAACGAACTATAGTTTCCTGAGCTATCTTAGAGAGCACATATAATCTAGCTCTATCCTCCACCTTGTCAGGCCTATATCCAAACTCCTCATTTATAACACCTTCCAACCCTTTTTCACCAATGGTATGCCATGAACCAGTTAATATCATACCTTTAACATTTGGTAGTTCGCTGCAGCCTTGCAGACATTATGTGTGCCTATGAAGTTAACTTCGAGGCTAAACGCTTATTCTCAGTGATTAATGGAATCTGAATTATGGCGGCATGTATGACTAGGTCAACATGTGCCAGTGCCTTCTTAACTTGTTCGTAGTTGCGGACATCGCAGAATTCAAAGGCGAAGTATTTGTCACCAGGCTCCCTTACATCCAATATTTTTACATCGAAGATTGATGACAGGTGCCTTGCCAAAGAAAAGCCTATGAAGCCTACGCCACCTACGATACCAATACTATATTTATTCATGTCACTCACTTTTCTGTTCATTTTTTAAAACTCTTTCATATAATGCTTCAAGCTTGGTTACAACTATGTCGATAGAAAACTTTTCCTCTATCAGCATACAGCCCTTACAGTCCATCTTTTCATCCTCTTCCAAATGTGTATATAATTGCATTTCCCAATTCTTTTACATATCATCTTAACAGTAACCCGTTTTCTTTATGTAGAACGATACCTAAAATTGATTCGAAATTTGAGCTTACAGGCCTTGGGCAGGCAGATGGTTCTAAAACAACACTCATTTTTTAGAAAGTTCCTCAAATAACGGATGCCTATATGGAGCTATAGAGTATTGTGTATAAGAATTACTTAACGTTGTTCATACCCGAATGGAAACTGCTTCGTTATAGAACTTTTCGAGTCTATTTTGATTACCTCTTCGTAGATCTTCTCTAATCTTTCCACTACTTTATCTATGGTGAAATTTTCCATAACAAAGTTTTTACTTTTTAAGCCCATTTCTTTGGCTACATCATTACCATTTATTAGATTGAAAATGCTTCTCGTTAACCGCTTTATATTTCCAGACTCAAACAATAAGCCCGTTTCTCCATTTATTATTAAATCTTCTAGTCCTCCAACTTTCGAGGCTATAACTGGTTTTCCACAAGCATAAGCTTCAAGAACACTCATTGGAAAGGTTTCATATCTTGAAGGCAAAACCACAACATCAGAATCAACGTAGGCTTCAAGCTTATCCTGCCCATAAAGAGGCCCGATAAACAGGACATGTTTTGAAATACCCAGAGCGCTTGCCAATAACTTGGCTTCCTTCAGGTAGCCGTCGTCCGGTCCAGCCATCACCAACAAAACGTCTTTATAATGCATATCGTTAATCAAGTACGCGTAAGCCTTAATTAGAAAGTCTATGCCCTTGATTTTATGTATTCTGCCCAAGTATAGGATTATCTTCTTTTCTTCCGGTATGCCAAACTTCCTTTTGAAGGCTCCTTTAGGAGGCAAATCAGCGTATTCAGAAAGGTCTATGCCGTTAGGTATTATAGCAATCTTCTCTTCAGGCACACCCATACGCCTGTACTGGTCAGCCTCAAAACGGTTAAGAGCAATGACCTTAGAAGCATCACGCAACAACCTATAACCAAACAAAACATCATAAAACCACTTCAATCTACGCCAAGCATCAATCCTAGAAAGTGAACCATGAGGCTGCAAGATGTAAGGAACACCATACTTTCTAGCATAATGATGAATTATAATGTTCTGAAAAGTTGTGTATTCATGAAGATGAATAATATCAAACATTTTAACTTCTTTCCTTGCAGATAAAACCATTCTAGGTGTTATGAAAAACTTCAGCTTTCTGACAAATGTCATGGACAAACTTCTGAAACGATAAACTTTAATTCCATTAATCTTATCAATAAAACCCATATTCAACCTAGAACCGAAATCTTTTGCGTCACTCGTGTAAACAACCACGTCATGTCCATTTTTGATAAGCGCCTTTGAAATCTGATAAACTACTTTAACCGGTCCACCAAAAGCATAGGCCGGATGGAAATATGGCACAACTTGTAAAATCTTCATCAAATCATCTTTAACAATAGTCAATTGTATAGTGTTCTATTGCTTTAGCATAAAATCTTCGGATAAATTATGAAAACTAATCATTTCCTTGCCTTATTATTAATTCGAAAATTGTCTTCATTTTCAGCCCTATGGCTTGTATGGATGCTTCTTTCTCGACGTATTTTCTGCCGTTCTCACCCATCTCCCAAGCAAGTTTCGGGTTTTCCTTCAACCATATCACAGCTTTAGCCAAGGCCTCATAATCGCCGGGTTTAACCGCTAATCCAGAACCCGTCATTTGCACATGTTCTGCAGGTTGGCCGTCTGCACAGCATATTATGGGTTTTCCAGCCGCCTGATACTCATAAAGCTTCGAGGAGAATCCCCTGTAGGGCTTCTTAAACTTGGCAAGGGGCAAAATTAAAACGTCAGCCTGACTTAAAAGTTCCGCCACAGCCTCTCTGCTCAAAACCTTATTTATAATCCTCACATTCTTCACGCCCAAATCATTAACCCTGGAACACATAAAATCCAGAAGCTCTCCAGCTCCCTGAACAACAAACTCCACATCACCGTCAACTTCCTCAACAATTCGTGCAGCTTTAAAAACCGTTTCAAAATCGTAAGCCACAGAAAAAGCCCCAGAATACAAGACAACAAACTTCTCATCCCCGCGAATCGATAAACCCCGCTTAAAAACGGATAAATCCACTCCGCCCCTAACCACATGAATCCTACTTGGCTTAACACAATACTTTTTCGATAAAAATTCTGTATAGCCTGGACTAATCGGTGTAACAGCATCCGCCTTAACCAAGAAAAACCTGTAAACCCACTCCGCCACCCTGAGAACAAAGGAATTCTTATCAATAAGCTCAAGATCAACCAAATCCTCAAGCGTCAAATCATCAACATTCAAGACAACAGGCTTCCTCTTCACCCTTCCATAAACCAACCCTGGAACCCAACTTGAAGCCCAAACAACATCAACCCTACCAACAAAAGGAAAAGCAAACAGTGCGGAAAAAGCAAAGGCTACAATCAATAGAAGCCTCCTAAAAAACCCAACAGACTTTATAGGAGGCATAAAAGTCCTAATAACCCTAAAACCATTCATCCACTCTATCTTAAGCGGTTTCCACCTATACTCTGCCGGAATACGCCCATGAGGATAATGGGGAAAAGCAGCAATAACCGTAACATTACAACCGTTTAAAGTGAGACCCTTAGCAACATTATAAGCCCTAGTAGCTGAACCACCCAAATCCGGCGGAAAATACTGTGCAATAACTAAAACATTCATCAACATAGCCCTTCTCATCCAGCGTTGCTAATTCTCATAGCTTTTCCAATAGCTTGTTGATGACTTTATTGCTGATTCTGTCTAAATATCCTAATATGCTTAAAGCTATTATAACAGAAGAATTCAGCACAGCCCTACTCAAATTTAAGCTCCTTTAAAGCCTCATCATCAGCGTAAGGATAAGCTGGAACGCCTCTTCTTCTAAGCTCAACGAGAAACTCTTGAATAGATATTTCGGCTATTTCAGCAGCTTTTCCAACGCTCACCGAACCCTTCAAGAAGGCCTCAATCGCCGCAGCTAGTTTAACATCCCTATCCGATAGAAACTCTGGAACCTTAACATGCACAACTTTCACGGAAGCACCCCTCTGTGTTCACATGTTATTTTAATGTCTCATTAATTTAAACGCTTCGAGAAGCCTTCCGAAAAGCTCTTTTCCGATTCCTTTTCAAAATCTTCGGCAAAATTTTCGCTCTATAACTTTCCAAAACATTGTCTAGCTGTTCTTTTGAAACACCTAATTCGTCAAGCAACCTCATAATTGAAGGAAGTCTAGGCGCATGCTCCACCATACAACGTTTAAAGGCTTCTTCTCTCGAAATTTGCCCTTCACGTATGAGTTTACTATAAAATTCGTCGAACTCGTTAAAACCAACAAGCCTCAAATAAATATAATCAATCAGCGGATAAGCCACGTCATCAATTCTCCAAGTAGCCTCTGTGTCAGAGGCGCCAGACCAACCCAACCTCTTAACGGTTGGAATAACCTGGTCTTCACGCCAATAAACATAATCATAAAAGCCCAACGTGTCAACATCCCGAGGCTTCAACAAAGACTCAAAAAAGTAGACGAAGGCGCCACTAACATACTCCCTAAAAACAGACCAGTGAAAATTGTGGTGGTTCTTCAAAAACTCCCAGCTGAAAAGAAAGGTAAGCTTAACCCTATCGAAAACAGAGTACATGCCCCGCTCATCTGGAAAAACACCCATATAGCCAGTCTTAAAATGCTCCTGCTCAAAAGTGCTGTTTCCAATATTGTTGCCTCCAATCACAAGCGGAATCCTGTTTTTATGGGCATACCTAAAAATCCGCAAATTCATTGTTTTATCCGCCGCATTCAAGACAGGAGCAATAGTGTTAATTGAAGGCTTCTTCAGCCAAGCATGAAACCTAATTTTAGTGTTCTTTTTAGCAACTCTAATGTGATTTTCGTCTCTAAGCCAAACATGGTTAACGTTCAAGGCGCCAGTAACTTTTTCAATATTTTTATACGCTTCTTCAGTAATGCCACCGCTGTCAACAGTTAAAGCCAAAGCCCTCATGCCAAAACGCTCCACAATATTGTATAAAACAAATGAGCTGTCGCGTCCGCCACTTAAGGGGACGAGGCAGTCATACTTGGCGCCCTTGCCTCTATATCTGTCTAAAACCCTTTCAAGCTCATCCTCACCTAAGACCCTAACAGGCTCGTATTCCAAACAATAATTGCAAACCCCGTTTTCATCAAACCATATTCCTGGGAAAGTTTCAGGCAAAATGCAACGTGTACAGCGTCTCATGTTCTCGAAAAACTCATCAAAATCCAAATTCTCAAATTCCAACATTCGTCCTGCATCAAAATTGACATGCAAGGGCGCCGTCTTCATATTTCAGTCAGTAACTATTTTACTCTGTTAATCTTCTGCGCAATTCGAGAAATCGCATACAACGTAACAGCTGTAAACAAAACAAATAAGCCTATCAAAATGAAAGAAATCGAAGCTAAAGCAACATTCGTTTCTAACCTATGCTCAACAGCATAGATTTGAAGCATCCATGCTCCAAAAAAGGCTCCAACAAACAGGAAAGCCAATCCAGGCAAACCCAAACATAAAAGGGGCTTTTCCTCAACCACAATCCTAAAAATAGACATAATAACCTCAGCACCATGTCTCAATGGATTACGCTTAGACCTACCGGTGTCGTCATAGCGGCATGAAGCTGAAACTTCTTTAACTCTTAACCCATGCTTCTTAGCGGATAGCAAAATTTCAACACTAGCCCCCATACCTTCCTCGAGAAGATCCAAGCTTTCCAGGGCTTTTCGGCCGTAAGCCCTAAACCCGCTTTGGGCGTCCTTAATCCCATAATTGGCTGAGCTGTTTGTGAATTTTGTGATAAGCTTGACACCGGCTCTTCTGTACCATGGCATGGTTTTAGCTAAACCTTCATCGATAAGCCTTGAGCCTATGGCTATGTCCGCCTCACCCTCAATCACCGGCTTTATAACCTGTGGAATTTCAGCCGGGTTATGCTGATCATCCCCATCCAAGGTGACAAAAACGTCAGCGTTTAATTCACGCGCGCGCCTGAAAAGGCTTCGCAGGGCTGCGCCGTAGCCTAAGTTTCTGTCATGCCTTATCACCTCAGCGCCAAGCTTCTCAGCAATTTCGCCAGTCATATCTGTTGAGCCATCATCGCAGACGAGAACCTTATCTGCATACTTTTGCGCTTTCAAAACAACCTTCGCAATTGTTTTCTCTTCATTAAAGGCTGGAATCCCCACAACAACATGCGAACGTTCTATAAAGGCTTCTGAAGCCCTAATTCGGGTGTCTAAAGACTCAACCATTCCATGCACTGAAACTGCTTTCTTTAAGGCTTGAGGCTATAAGATTTTCGCACATTTTCCAGCAATTCAACGCTTTTTAAAAATTGGCGCTTTCCCTGATTCTGTCCTTGTTCTCCACAATCCACTGGTAGGTCTTCTTTAACCCAGCTTTTATATCTGTCTTAGGCTCATAACCTAAAATCTTTTTCGCCTTCTCGATGGAAGCCCTTCGCCTAACAACTTTATCCCAGTCCCTTCTAGGCTTAAAAACAACTCCAGCATCGTTGCCCGTTAACTCGTTAATCCAGTTGGCCAAGTCAATTATGCGTGTTTCAGTTTCAGAAGCCAAATTAACAGCTTCCCCAACAGCCTCTTCGACAACACCCATCTTAAGCGTACCATCAACAATGTCCCCGACAAACGTGAAGTCCCTTGTCTCCTCCCCTGTGCCTGTTATGGGCAGAGGTTGCCTATGAATAGCCCACCAAATAAAGTTAGGAATAACGTTACGATATTTTCCTGGAACCTCGCCTGGACCATAAACGTTGAAGTATCTGGCTATGGCAACGGGCAAACCATAATAGTTATGGAAGTAGTTGCAGTACAATTCGCCCAGCAGCTTATGAATCTGGTAAGGCGTATCTAAATGCAGCGAAACAAAATCCTCTTTTAACGGTAAAGGCGCCTGACTTCCATAAACCGAGCAGCCTGAAGAAGCGAAAACAAACCTTTCCACGCCCGTTAAATGGGCATACTGGAGGGTTTTCAAAGTTCCCAGACCATTAACCATCAAATCAGTCTCAGGATGATCAACACTGTTCTGGTTAGCGAAATGAGCAGCCAAATGGAAAACATAATCCGGCCTAAAGCTGAAAGCCCTCTTCAACTTCTCCTCATCCAAAACACTTCCATGGATAAACTGAATCTTTGAATCTTTAGGCAGGTTCCACTCAAAGGACGCAGATAAATCATCCAGCACTACAATCAAATCAGGCTCAGCCCTTAACAATTTTCGAACAAGGTTGCTGCCAATGCATCCGCAGCCGCCTGTTACGAGTACCCTTTTACCCTCATATTGGCTTAAAACATCTTCCAAATACATCAGCTCACCTTCAACGCGATTTCGACAAGTCTAAGTTGCATACAACCTGCGCCGAAGTAACCCAGTATAGCTTACCATTATAACGTGCCATTAAAGATTCCGGATCAGCCATGCCACTAAAACTCAACCTATCTTGGAAAGCAAGTGTTCCACTTTATCTCTCCTAAACTTTGCAAGCTCCAAAAGCGCATTGAACAGTCCTTTCTTCGAGGCATCAAATATTTCAACTGAAACCATTTTTCCCTCATTATCATAGCCTAAGACAACGTCGTTGTCAAGCAGCTCCTCATTGGCTAGAGCTCCCTCTCTAACCTTAAGAACCAGAACATCAGCCTCGGGATCGTACTTAACGATTAAATCCATCTTCCCGACCTCTTCCTTCTACGAACTACATCGTCAAGCAAACTATTATATACCTATTCTTGAAAGCTCTTTGGCGAGTTTATCTGCCATATGACAGCTAAGTCTTACTGCCAAGATAAACAGCCTTGAACCATTCAACTGTTCTTCGCATTCCTTCCTCAATCGGCACGGTCAGCTTGAAGCCTAAGTCCCTCTTAGCTTTTGAAGAGTCAGGAGTCTTAATCCTTGTTGTGAAGGGTTCAGCTTCTTTATATGTTACTTTTGAATCGTCCTTGCCCAACAGCCTCAAAATAAGGTCTGATACAAACTTAACTTCATACTGTTGATCTCCGCCAAGATTGTAAACTTCGCCTGGTTTAAAGTTGTCAATTATGTTGGCGAGGGCCTTGCATATGTCCTCAACATATTCTAAAGTCCTTTTATGACCTAAATAAACGGTGTAGGGCTCATCCCGTAAAGCCTTATAAATAAACTTTGGAATCCAACCGCGGTAAGGCGTGTAATGCTCTCCAGGCCCATAAACGTTGAAGAGCCTAACCCGGACAGTTTCTGTTCCAAACATGGCTGCCGAATTCAATATTTGAAGCTCGTTAACCCATTTTGAAATCGCATAATCATTCATCTGCTTAATAGGCACTTTGTCCATAACATCCTCGCTCATTACGCCATCATAATCGCCGTAAACCTCGGCACTGCCAAAAAATATCATTCGAAACTTCTTCTCTTCCTGCATTCTAAGAACGTTCTTTGTTCCAACCACGTTAGTTAACCAAAGATTCTCATAATAGTCTTCGCCATTCCATCTTCCATATTCAGCCGCGGCATGATAAACGTAATCAAAATCATGCTCCTCAAACAGCCTTTCAACTTGCCTATATTTGCTTACATCACAACGCACATAGTTTTCAGCATCGCAATGCATGAGGTCGCAAACCCAAACCTCGTGTCCGCGACTCATTAGCTCTTTCACTAAATGTGAACCTATAAAACCCCTTCCGCCGGTAACTAAAACCTTAGCCAATTTTCTCCCTCAATAACTCAACTATTCTTTGGCCGGCTTTACCATCACCAAACGGGTTAGGCCAACCGCGTCCCTTGTTAAGCATAAAGTCCACTTTTTTAACAATTTCGTCAGGCTCTGTTCCCGCCAAAACGTTTGAGCCTACATCAAGGGTTTCAGGCCTCTCAGTATTATAACGCAGAGTAACGCATGGCACGCCCAAAATACACGTTTCCTCCTGAACTCCTCCAGAATCTGTAAGCACAAGCCTCGCATTACTTTCCAATATTAGAAAACTCAAATAATCCAATGGGTCAACAATTCTAACGCCGTTAACGGCTATTCCAAAGGCCTTAATCTGTTTCCTAGCCCTCGGATGGATAGGATATATGACTGGAAGGCCAAACTCCTTGTTAACAAGCTCCAAACCTTCTAGTATTCCTCTAAACCGTTTCTCGTTGTCCACATTCTCCTGCCTATGGACTG
>Ga0080004_1126616_pt1 | contig 25161 bp, 41 predicted proteins | sample WasSprMetagenome_FD_69207 | JGI IMG/M metagenome (GOLD analysis project Ga0080004, IMG submission 69207) | Sulfidic aquatic microbial communities from Washburn Spring, Yellowstone National Park, USA - WS (SPADES assembly) (version 2) | ecosystem: Environmental > Aquatic > Thermal springs > Hot...
GGCGGCAGTTCACTGATGAACAGCACATTCTATCTGAAAATAAAGGACAGAGTGTATACGCTTGCAGTTGTACCGGCTAATATTCTTACGCCATCTAATGCTGTCCGCTACACACTTGACATAGCTGCTGCTAAAGGCGAAAAACTTGCCTTCACATTCAAAAACGGCGAGGCATCAGCCGTAAACGTGTTCATAACCTTTGAATGCTGGAGTCCGTAAAAATGGAGGCAGATGTAGCATGAGCGCTCCAACTCCCCCTATTTTTTATGTGCGCAGAGCCAATAAAGCTGAGAAGCTTGTTTTGGATTTAGGCGTTGCAAGAGATAAACAGCTTATAGCTTATGATGTTGTTGCAGTAACTGTTCTTGACAAGGGCACAGGCACTTTTACGCTTACATGGCACTTTTACGATGGAACAGAGTTCAGCCTTGACAATACTGAAATACTGAACGGCGATGTTTTTGAATGGGACATTGCCAAGCTATACTTAACGAACACTGCGCAGAGCGGTGCAACTCTTAAGCTTATAGTTGACATTCAAAGACAATAAGCGAGGATATGCTTAAATGCCACTTTACAGGGCTGAACTGGTTGATAGAGGCTTTTATTGGCGTAAACGTAGGGTGCACGATAAAAGCTTAGTGTTATATTTGTCTTTTGACAAGGATGACGGCTCATATGCTAGGGACAGAAGTGGCTACAATAAGCATGGCGTAATTTACGGTGCATCTCGTGTAGCTGGCAAAGTTGGCAACGCTTTAAGCTTTGATGGAGTTGATGATTATGCGAACGTTGAGCCTTTCACTGTTTACGGCTGGAACGAATATACTTTTATGAGTTGGATTTCACCGAACGCTATCCCATCTAGCGGTTATCGTAAAACAGCTATGATTAGCAGAAACCTGCCTAGCCCTGTGTACTGGTATGGAAGCTGGATCGAGTTAACATACACTAACTACCTTCATTTGTATGGTTGTAGGCTTTGGAGGCCTTCAGATAACGCTGTTTATCCAATCAGAGTTTCTTACACGTTATCCGATTATGTGGGTAAATGGGTTCACGTAGCTTATGTTGTAAGCAAACTGTTAAAGAGAGTGCGGATTTACGTTGGCGGTGCTTTAGTTAATGATACAGACATTTCAAGCTATCTTGCTGCAGGCTATATTACGCCTATGGATGACAACCAAATAACTAGGTTTCCTCTTGGCTGCAATACTTCTTTATCAGAAAATGCGCCTATAATTCATGACGAAGTCCGCATTTACAATCGGGCGTTATCTCCTGAGGAAATTAAAGAGCACTATTTTAGATTGCACAGGAAATTCCATCAGATTTCCCGCTAAATATAATTGATTTTTTTAGTCGCCATTCCTTATGGGCGGCTTTTTTATTATAATGGAAATTGGAAGGGGAAAAAATTAAGGACGCTTAATGTAGTTTATGCGACATTTGAATTAAAAAATTATGCCAAAATATATCCCAAGTTTAGGAAGAATGGCTACAAGGGAAGCGACTTTAGTAGTGGCTGCTAACAATTCAAAAGATAAAACCTGTGCAGATTATGTTTGTGATGGAGCTGCTGACCAAGAGGAAATAAACAAAGCAATAAATGCTTTACCAGATTCAGGTGGTAGAGTTTTACTATTGGAAGGAACTTATAACATTTCAGCACCAATTACTATTCTGAAAAATAATGTCACATTAGAAGGACAAGGAGCAGGAACAAAATTGTTTTTAGTGAATGGGGCAAATTGTAATGTAATCCAAGTAGGAAATGGTTTAACAGCATTAGAAGGGATTAGAATTGCGAATTTAAAAATAGATGGAAATAAAGTGAACCAAACAAAAACCTCTAACGGAATTTATTTTGATGGGGCTTCTAGATATTTAATAACTAAAAGCATAATTGAAAATTGTATAGTTGAAAATTGTCGTGGTTGCGGAATTCAGCTCTATTATTCAAACAATAATACAATAAGTGGAAATCAAGCAAACTCAAATTCTTCTAATGGAATTCGTCTTGACTCTTCAAACAATAATACAATAACTGGAAATCAAGCAAACTCAAATGGGGTTGAAGGGATGCACTTTATTGCTTCAAACAATAATACAATAACTGGAAATCAAGTAAACTCAAATGAGGCGGACGGAATATTTTTCGTATATTCAAACAATAATACAATAACTGGAAATCAAACAAACTCAAATACTAATCCTGGAATTTATCTCAATTCTTCACATAATAATATAGTAGTTGGAAATCAAGTAAATTCAAATAATTATGATGGAATTCGTCTTTACTCTGCAAGTTACAACACAATAATTGGAAATAGATGCTCTGGAAATGCTAATTATGGAATAAACATTGCTACTTCTGATTGTTATAACAACCTCGTCGTTAAAAACTACCTCACAGAAAATTCTACTGGCTCACTGAAGAATTTAGGAACTGGAACGATTTTAGCAGCTAGCACAACAAACGACAATGTTGTATAATTTTGAACAAACTTAAAAACTATGCCACTAATGCGTTATGTAGAATATAAAGTTTGGGAAAATTACAGTGCCAGTGCTGGTGAAACAAGCCCTGAAGTTGATGTTTCAAAATTGGACAGGATTACTGCTACAGTAACAGTTTCAGCTGCCACAACTGTTACAATGCAATATCAAGTTTTTGATAAATGGTATGATTTAGATTCTATAAGTTTTTCAGCTGCAGGAACAGATAGGTTTGTGGTATGGGGAGACAATCCCAAAAAGGTCAGGTTCAAGACTTCGGCTGCTTGCACAATAACTATTTACGTTTCAGGTAAATGCTAAATGCCAATATACGCAGAAACAATTTTAGTTCCAGCAAATACTCCAGAAGATAATCCTGTTAAACTTGATATTCAAATCAAAGAGCAATTCATTACAAGAATGGAGGTTGGTTTTGAAGATGGGTGTGCTTGGATGGTGAAAGTTCAAATCAGGTATGGAATTAAGGTGTTTTTTCCTATGCGCAAAGAAACTTGGTTAGTTGGAAATGATGAGACTGTTGGATGGGAAGAGAGATTTACAATGCCAGCACCAAATGAAGTATTAACAGTCTATGCTTGTTCCCCAGGAACAAAATACGACCACAATGTTTTCATTAGAATTATGACCTTACCTAAAGGTTTCTACTTTTTAGAATCTTTATTAGACAAACTTTATAGGTTATTCGAGAGAATAATTTAAACTATGCCAGACTATTTACCTTTTGAAAGAGTCAGTTATTCAAAACCATCGGCTGCTTCAATTTCTGAAGCAGTTTGGATATGGTTTATATGGTCAAGCACTCCTTTATCTCCAAATTTTTCAGCAGAAGGAAACCTTTATACAATTCCTTCAGGTTATAAAGGAGTAATTTCAGATATTGTTATTACAACAGAATATAGGGGGGAAACAGCATTTTGGATTCCAAACGGAGATAACATTTTGTATGTAACCCACGATGCTTTCATACCAGTTTCAATTTCATTTCAATTACCTCCAGTAGCCAATTCAGGTGAAACTATTAACGTTAGAACTACGAACAATGATATAGTTGCTGGAAATTTCAGGCTTAATATGACAATGTGGCTAGTTCCAGGTTCAAAACCTGAAAAGCCTAAAAAAGATGACCCAGAGGAAAGGTTTAGGTTAGGTGATTTTAGCTCTGCAAACGTTATATTTTTACCAGATAACGAAACCTTGTATTTATTCCGAAAGAGGGATGAGAATAAAATGAATTACTTAAGGTTCAAAGACTACGCAAAGCCAAACCAGAAAGTTCTGGCAAAACTCCATCTTAAACCAGAGGAAGCTCAAGAGATAATTGAAATTTCTCGGACAAAACCTGAAAAACTTATAGAAACATTGAAAAAGTATGAGGAAAAGTATAAAAATAAAAGGAGAAGGTTCTTTGTTTAAAGGTCGAAAAATTTTTGAATTAAAAATTGAAAAAAAATGAATGCAGGATTGATATTTGCCCTATTTGGACTATTGGGAGGTTTAATTCAAGATATACTGCAAGATGGATATTTGGAATTGCCTAAAGTTAATGAGGGGAAATTTTATGTTGGATGTTTAGGAGCAATGTTAATTGGAGCTGTAGTTGGATATCTAGTAGATAAAACTCCTTTATCAGCATTTTTAGCAGGTTATGCAGGAAAGGATGCAATTGAAGCCTTTCTAGCTAAAAGGAAGAAAGAATAAGATTGAATTTACTTTCTCTCAATTGCTCTTGCTAAACCTTCAAGCCATTTCTGATACCATTTCCCTTTTCTCTTTAAGAATTGGCTAGAATATTCTTTTCCTCTTTCTAGTGCTTTTTGGTATTCAGGAGAGCTTTTATCTTTGAGCTTTTTTATATGCTCTAGCATTTTCTTCATAGAGCATTCTAAAGAACAAGTATGGGATTTCCTATAACCATAATAGGTTTTTCCACAAACTACGCATTTGTATTCTTTCTTTTTTCTTGGCATATGTTTTTTTCCCCTTAAAACTCAATTTTTTTACCTCGATAGCCGAAAAAGTTTTAATGCATTACCTTTTAGACGATACATAAGTCATCTAAAAGGCTTCATTTTACTCCTGCCACCTTTTCACCCTTAATTTGTGCTAAATGCATATCAATGTATTCAGGATAAGCATAGATTGTCTTTAATTTTTCAAGGTATACTCCTTCAGTTATAATGTCCCTTCTAAACTGGTCATCGTAAAGCATCAAGGAAACAACTTTTGAATCATACTCTTTTTCCCATTCAACCTTTAACCTGAACATTGAAAGGGGGTCAGTAATTGTTCTTGCTCTTTCTAATTCAGATTTTAAAGTCTCAATTTTAATGAATCCTGCTTTTAAATGCTTATCCAATATTTTCTTCAAATCGTTATAGTAAACTTCAAGCTTGATTTCACGAGGTAAGGTTTTTCCGTAGATTTTTAAAGAGATTTCTTCAAAAATTAAATCGATTTTCCATTCTTGAACTCCAAGTTTTTCAAGCTCTGAATATAAAGTTCCATCAGATATTAGATTTTGAAGCCTCTTTTCAGTTAAAATCTTGATTGAATTTGAAATAAACTCAAATGATTTTTCCCAATCTGCTCTCATTAAATATGCTCCTTTAGGGTCGTAAATTTTTTCAGCAACACTCAATTCAGACTCAAGAGTTTCTCTTGAAATGTATCCTTCCTTGAACATATTCGTTAAAATTCCAGCAACAACTGAAATGTACTCTCTTGCCTTTCTCCTGCTTTCTCTCTTTTTCTCCATCAATTCCTCAAATTCCCTTTCGAGCTCTGCTCTTTTCTTTAGTGCCTCTTTAATGTCAACGATTTTCTTTGAACTATCGATTTCAGATTCCATTTTCTCTTTAGTCCAGAATCCTTCCTTGTAGAAATTTGTTATTACTGAAGCTAAAACTTTAAGTTCATCTACAAGGTCTCTTTCTCTAGTCCTTCTTTTCTCTAATTCTTCCTCGAGCAGTTTTTCCTGTTCAGATTTGAATATAAAGGCTTCCTTTTTATCCTTGATTGAAATTGCTTTATCTAACAATTCATCCCTTGTTTTTTCATCGATAAACCCTTCAGCAAACCTCCTGATAATTACTGATGAAACTGCAGATATTGCTCCCCATTTTTCTCTCTCTTCTTCCCTCCTTTTTTCAATTTCATCCTCTATTAATTTGACTATTTTTGCTCTAAAAAGGATTAGGCTTTCAATGTTATCGATTTGTTCAACTTCTTTTAAAAATTCCTTTAAGTTATTTTCTGTTAAAACTCCTTCCCTGTAGCCAGAAATTAAAGCTGAAGAAATATATCTCTTTTGGTCTGGTAAGAGTTCTTCCCTGGGTTTTCTTGCCTTCCTTACTTTTGCCTGTTCAACATAAAATTCAACTCTTTCTTTATTCACTACGTAGAAAGGTAAATCAACATCTAAAGTAGCAACACCAGGTTCTTCAGCGTGCAAATGGATAGTTGAACCAGAAGTTAAGCTTTCTCTTAATTCATTTTCATTTATCAATCCCTTGACATATTTATCGATTAACTGGTCTACTTTATCCTTCGTAGTTTCATACCAATACCTTGTTTTTGCCTCAATTTCAGCTACTGCTTTTAAATCTAGAATCGGCCAAAGGTTTTGAATTACTGATGTAGCTGTACCAAGGTCTAAAAATCCATCAGCGGTAGCTTGCATTAACCTTGTTCTTATCGATGTCTTGAATGGGGATAATCCCCACATCATTGGGGCTTTAATAAGAAAATCCAAAACTTCTTCTCTGTAACCCATATCCCTTACTAACCACTTCCAATCTGCTTCCCTGAAGTATCCAGTTTGAGATAGAAATGCAAATGAGAATGGGTCTAAAGGTCTTCTAATAGCAGCTTTTAAATGGTCTCTCAATTCAGGAAAAATTCCTCGCATATCTAAAAACCTATCCAAGAGTTCTCCGTGTCCCAAACCTCCTGCATCTATTCTTCTTGCAAATATTCTTTCAACTAAATGCCAAGGAGGAAGGTTAGTTTTAAAGAAAATATTTGCTGAATATTCAAATCTTCTACCTATAGTTTGTCTTATAAAGGGGTCTCTCACATAACGCAAAATTGTTTCATACCTTGTGAACCTAAAAATCATTGCTGAAATGAAAGTGTAAGGAAGCCTTGCCAAATACGCAACAAAGAATGAAAAAAGGGTTTGTAAAAGTAAACCTGATACCGCTTGTTTTAATCCAGTAACTAAATGTTCTGGTTTTTCTGGGCTTTCTTTGAATGAAAATCCTGTAAAAGGACTTATAACTTTTTCAAAAGGTTCCATTGTTTCTGTAACCCATTTCAAAAACTTATCCCATAAATCTGGATATAAGGTTTTAATAGCATCCAAAGCTACTAATCCTCCTAGAATTAAACTTAAAGAGCCTACTGACTGAAAAAGGTTTTCAAGAAATCTTTTGTAATGGTCAATGCAAATCTTTTCAGGAGCACAACCTTTCTTTTTAATTTCCTCAGTTGCTCTGTCTATTGCAGCAGTAATATCTGAAGCTACTGGAACAAGAGCTTGAGTAGTAGCTAGCGAAACATCTCGAGGAAGAGCGATAGATAAATTTGTAAGTTGAGCAGCAAAAGTAGAAACTGCTGTTTCAACTTTTGCTATTTGAGTGTTTATTTGAGCTAAAGCAGAAAGAGTAGGTTTTAAAACATCGATTGTTGTTTGTAAACCAGTAGCCTGAATTTGTAAAGGAATTTTCGCTAAAGCTTCATTTATTGGAGTTAAATCAACTTTTGGAATAGCAGCAACTGCTTTTGTTATTTCAACTCTAATTCCTTCAATTTTATCGAACAAAACATCAGCAAAATGAGCACCAATTCCTCTCATTTCAAGCTGAGTAGCAATTATATTGTCGATTACTGCTCTTGGGTTCCAATAAAAACTAAAGTTCTTAATAAAAGCAATGTTCCAGATAAAGGTTAAAAAGTTGTTAATAACAGCAATGATTATTGATAAAACCATTCCAATAGTAAGTCCAACATCAACTATTGCACTCCAAACCGATGCACTGATAACTCCAACTGTAGGGGCTACATAAGGAACAATAGCTCTTGTTTCTGGAAGAGCTAAAGCAGTTGTTTCAGCTGCTTTCTCATAAACTGAAGAAAGGCTTGAACCTAATTCAGTTCCCAAAGTCCCTAAAATTGCTACTCTTAACCCTTTTTCCTTGATGCTTTTTATTATTTCAGCTGCTTTTTCCCAACTTTTAGGGTCAGACTCTCCTTTAAAGAGTAATTCCTCAAAAGATTTAGTGGCTTCTTTTTCAGGAACTGCTGGTTTTTCAGTCTTAAGTTCAGAGACTACATCAAAAGTTTTTGAGGCAATTGTTTCGCCAGTGACAGAGTTTTTTAAAGTAAGGATATGAGAACCAGTAGAAATTAAAAGGGGTAAAGTAAAAGAAAAAGGGGCTTCACTAACTCCATAAGATAAGCCCCAACTTGAGCTTGAAATTTTAGCTCCATCCACTAAAACGTCGTATGAATAAACAGTCGAAATGTTTATTGATTTTATTTTAATTTTTGCATCTACTTTCTGTCCAGGTAAAAAAGGAGGAGGAGTAATAAACTCTATATCTCCGAATGAAATTGCTACCTCTTTAGGAGGAGGAGACTTTTCAGGATAAAATCCCTTATCAGCTGCATAAGCAACACCTACTCCTGGAGGAACAAATGTTTGCTTTTCTTCTTGGTAGGTTTTTTGAGGGGGAGTAAAAGAAGGAACTTTTGGAACAGTAAAAGTTTGTGGAGTTGGGGTAGGCTTTGTTTCAGAAGGTTTAATCGGAGTTGCAGTCGGAATTGTGATTTTCTCTCCAACCCAAAGCCTTCTTGCCTCTGATTCACTTACAGTCCTTCCATATCTATCAACTACTAGCTCTCTCCATCTGTACCCTGAACCTAAAAACCTTTGGGCGACATCCCATAAGGTTTCGCCTTTTTTTAAATAATATGTCGTTGCCATTTACAAAGAAACCTCTTTTGGAGTTTTAGGAAGTCCTTTTAAATATTCTTCTACTGCCTTTTTGATTTCAGCTTTTAATCTATCTTCAGAATATTCTTCAACTGGAATGGCAATATGGATTAGAGTTGGAATTCCTTCCACTCTAACTGAATACAAATAGGCAGGTCTGTACCTTTTCTCTTCTGGAAACCAGTAATCCTCAATTTTCATTATTGTTTCTATTTTAGCAGTTCTTCCTTCAATTTTTGGAATTTCTTTTTCTGCCATAATTTAAAATGTCTTGATATTCTTTAATGCCTCTTCGTATTTTGAACCTAATTCTCTCAATTGCTTGCAGATTTCACAATCACACTTTGTTGAAAATGCTTTAGCAATAAATGGAGCTAAAATTCCAGCTTTCATTAGCTCTGAGAAAAATCCAATCTGGGTAGGGTCTAAATCAAGTAATTCCTTTTTCTCTTCCTTTTTTACCATTTTCATTAGAAATTTTTATATCGACCTTTAACCATCTTTATTATACCACAAAGAAAACAATTCCAAATTTTCTGCAAAGCTCTCTAATATCTGGGTTTTCTCTATCAGTAATTAAAACAGGAACAACTTTCTCGACATCAGGGTGCTCTCTTTTATAAAGCTCTGTTACAGATAGAACTTGACCAATTCCTGGATGTCCAGCGTTAGGCTCAACCTCTACAATGTAGACTTTTTTACCTGAATATCCTACAACGTCTATTCTCTTTTTAGAAAGTTCTCGCATAGCTTCAGATAAGCCAAAAGGGTAACCTTCGGGGTATTCTCGAGGTGTCCCAACTTTCAGGTCGTAATCAACGCTCTCAAAGTAATTTGGAAATTTGATAATAAACCTTTCCCAGATAGCAGTCTCTTCTGGTCTGAAGTGAGGATATTTTAATAGCCTTTCAAATTTGTATTTTCCCTGCATAGAAGCCTCATTAAGGTATTATAACGTATTTTACATCGATTATTAATTTTCCCCCCTTAAAGTAAGGCAATTTCAGAAACTTTTTTTCGTATCATAGACATACTTTTTTATTCCTATGACCCTCTTTTACACCCTGCAATCTCGTATAAATTATTCAAGATTTCAAATCTTTCACTTTTTGAATAATCCTCTTTATCTACAAGTTTATAAAAATATTTTTGAATAGTCTTTCTACTTAAATTTTTCTTTCCTTCAATAACCTTTGCGAAACAGAGAAATGAAGACCAATAGGGATTATTCTCTTGAACCTTCTTGAACTCTTCAATTGGGAATTTTCCCTTTTTCATTTTTTCAAAAAATTTTAGAAATAAATTTTTCAACCTTTAAACGCCCCGCTCAAATATATTTTAACTCTAAATCAAAATATAAATCAAGAACTTGAATTTTCGGTTAAAAATTTTTCAAAACAAGTTTTTTAACTTGACAAAAAATCAAAGATATTCCTTAAAAGAAGGTTGATTTTTCAACCACTACAACAAAGACAAGAAAAAAAGGAAAAAAAATAAAAGCGGAATAAAGCCAAAAAGGAAAATCAAGGAAGAAAAAAGCAATATGAAAGAAAATCAAAATCAAGCATTTAACAGGAAAAAAGCAAAAGCCAAAAAGCCAAAGAGAAAAACCGCAAAGATTTAAAAATGGCATTTTAGAGAATAAAAACCGCTATTTAAAAGGCTAAAAATAAAGCAAAATAAAGCAAGAAGGGGGATTTAAAGGGGTTATTTTGGGGGCTTGATTTTTCAGGTTTCTCAAAAAAACTTTAAGCAGTTATCAGAAAAGATTTTTTTTATTTTGTCAAGTGTTAGAAGAAGGCTTTATGTTTTATTTATTATACCATATGGGGGGTGTGGATAACTCTGATTTTTTTTCGGAAAACTTGACAAGGTTTAAAACTTGACAAAGGTTCTTGACTTTGCTAAACTGGAAACGGAAAGGGAAAGAAAAGAAAACAAAGAAAACAATCGAAAATCAAGGAATGACGCACATAAAAAATGAATAAAAGAAAAACAAAATGAAAGCGGGAAGGATGTCGGAACTCTGGCAAGCCTCAAAAATCATTTAATCGGAAGGGAGAGCAAAAGCGAAAATCAATTTTAGTTTATTGGCTCTCAATCCTTCCGAAGTTTGTAAAATTGGCTTGGCTGGGGTTTTCGCATCCTTCCCAAAAGGTTGAAAAATTAAAAATAATTAAAAAAAGGAAAAATATGAAAAAAGAAGAATTAAACATAACAAAAGATGAATTTTTGAGCGCTGATAAATACATCTTCACAATTAAAATGGTAACAAAAAACGGAGTGACGGGTTGGAATTTCTACCTACTGAAAAATGGCGAATTTAAAAGAGTAATCGGCGGGAAAACTTGGAACGAGAAGAAAGATTGCCACAGAAACACCGCTTGGGGTGTCAATCGCGCTTTGGATTTACTTTTTGCGATTGCTTACGATTTGGGGATAAAAGATAACGAAATAAAGCAAGATAAATTTATAGTTTTATAGTAGTTTTAAAGGTTTGGCTTTTGTTCCTGCTCCGTCCTCGCAAAAGCGGGACGGGGTAGGAAAGAGAAGCCAAGGGAAGCCCTTCTTCCTTTAAAAGGGTTAAGTTTTACCCAGTAAAAGGGTCAAAATTTGCTCAGAAAAAGGGTCAAATAAAAGGTCGAAAAATAAAAAAATAATTTAAAAAATATGCCAAAAAAACTTCGAAAAATTGAAACAATCTATTGGTCTTATAACCCAAAAACTGAAAAAAGGGAAGATTATGGAGTGATAATTTCTGTTGAGCCGACTGATTATAGGAAAAAAACGCAAGAATTGGTTAGGCTTATTGTAGATTACATTCACGGAATGTTTGCCGAAAATGAAGACAAATTAAGAATGGAGTTTGGGAAAGAGATAAAATTTGAAATTTAACATTCAAAGGTCGAAAAATAAAAAAATAATCTAAAACTATGAAAAAAGAGCAAAAAAAGAAAAGGCTATACTCAATTTATCTCAAATCCCATACAGATTTACCTGATTACGAAAACGAAGTTGAGGCTGAAAATTGCGTTGAGGCAGCAAAAATATTCCAAAGTGAAGGTTTAAGAGATTGGTGTTTAGTAGATATTTTAAGGGAAATGGATTTTCCAATGAATGATTTAGCGGATGTTGATAGAGTAATTTTGGCTTTATTGGATGAAATTAGAGATTACGAAGAGAGGTGCTGTGAGGCAAGAATGGAATTGATGAGGTTGAGAGAAGATATTGAAAGAGCATTGAGAGAGTAAATTCGTTTCCTTTTACTGGGGGAGGAAATAGAGTTTTTCCTCCTCCTTAAAAGGAAATAGAAAAAAAGATTATGAAGTTAGAAGGAATTAAATCAAAATTCACAATAGAAAGGGTAGGTGATTTAGTTGAGATTTTTTGGAAAGCATATTGTCAATGCCATCAAGGTTATTCAAAGAATGAATACATTTTTGTTGCTTCGATTAACGATATTGGTAGAGTGGTTTCAGTAGATTTAATAGAGATTTCAAGCCCCGAAAAAAGGTCAATTCCAATCAGATACATAATTGCACCAGTATTAAGGGAAAATTGCTGGCAGTTTGCAGTTTGCCACAATCATCCTTCAGGATGTGCCGAGCCTTCATTAGAGGATATTCAATTTACAAAAAATTTAAAAGAAGTTTCAAAAATGCTTGGGTTAAACTTTGTTGACCACATAATTTTAACAGATGAAGGCTATTATTTCTCTTTTACAGAAGCAGGAAAATGGGTTTTTAAGGAGTTAGAAAAATTTGAAAAGGAAAAGCAAAAGGAAAAAGAATTAGAATTTAAGCCTTTAAAACCTCATATGACAGATTTAAAGAATGCTTCAAAATATTTAAGAACTTAAAAAACAAAAATCCATTGGATACTGGTAGAGAATATATAGTTTTCCGTAATACTTGTATTAAATCAAAGAATATGATAAAATATAATAAGGGAATGAAGAAAAACTATGATAATCAGGAAAATTCAAAAAATTGGAGACCAACTTTTTATCCAAATTCCGAAGATTATAGCCAATGGTTTTGAATGGAAAAAAGGAGATTATGTAGCAATCGTCATTAACAAGAAAAGGCATCTTGAAATTTTCAAGGTTGTATTTCCAGAACAGCAACAAGATAAAGGCAAAACTTTTCAACCCCAAACTTAAAAAAACACTATGGCTAATCTAAAAAAATACGTAAATAAAAGGGAATTTTTGCTGGATAGACTTTCAATGCATATTGGAAGTTTAAGTAATTTATATTCACATTCTTCAAACCCTCCATCTCCAGATGAAATTTTTGAGAAAGCATTAGAAATTACTGAAAAAATTTGGGATTTAGGGCAAAGGTTTGATAATTTTGAGGAATTAGACGATAAATTAAAGCAAATTGCTTTCGAAGAATACTCATTAGAAGAAAGAATTGCTGGTCAATATTTTGCTTCAGAACTTTACTCTTATTTAACTGGAAAAATTCCTCCAGAGCTATTTTTAAACCCTCCTTTACCTTCCGAAGATGAATTAAAGAGGCTTTATTGGGGAGTAATAATCCACAAAGGAATTCAATCAATATTCGGTTATAAAGAGAAAAAATATGAAATTTCAATTGGAGATGGAATTACAATAGTTGGAAAACCAGATTTGATTTTAGAAAACGGAGATTTAATCGAAATAAAAACTAAAGAGGATATTGAAATTTACGAAAAACCACTTCCATCTTGGGAATACCAAATTCAATGCTATCTTCAAATGCTAAATAAAAATGAAGCAAAACTTTATCTCGTAGGTTGGGGTTTCAGCAGAAAGTTGTTTGTGATTAAAAGGGACGATATTTTGTGGCAAAGGATTGTTAACGGAATGAAAGATTATCATCAAAAGGTCTTAAAGGTTTTAAGAGAAACAATTTAAAGATTAAATGCGGTTAGATGTAAATCCTCCAAAAATTTGCCCAAAATGCGGTTCGAAAGTTGAAGAATTTAAAGGATTTTCAAAAACCTCAAAAAGACACTATCACTTTTGGAAATGCATTAATACAAATTGCGATTACGTTTGGAGAAAACCTTCTAAGGCAGATTTGAGGCACGAAGAACTAAAGGAAATTTTGAGGACGCTTTATAAAGAAATAAAAATTATTCAAAAGATGCTTCGAGAAAAACTTCCAGAAGAGAAAATAATTGAAGAAGGAGAAATTCCTACTTGGAAAAAAACAGCAACCGCAACCTTTAAAGTATCAAAAGAAAAATGAACCGCACAGAAAAAAAAGCATACTTGATTTTAAAACAACAGGGCTATTTAGTAGAAAAACCAGTAAGAGTTAAGTGGCACGCAATAGATTTCTTTGGGGCTTGGGATTTTATAGCAGTTAATAACAATGAAATCAGATTTATTCAGGTTTCAGGAGTTAAATGGACTAATAGACCAATTGAATACAGAGAAAAACTTAAAAATTTTCCAGCACCACCTTGTGTTAAACGTGAATACTGGTGGTGGAATAAAAAGGAAAAAAGGTTTGAAGTCACCCAAATTTAAAAAAGGTCGAGAAAATAAAAAATAACAAAAAACTATGAGGAGAATAATTTTTGAACTCATAACTTACATTATAGTTCTTTTAATCGGAGCATCATTAGGAATTTACTTTTACGATAAGTATTCTCCACCTAAAAAGGTTGTTGAGGTTAAAACTCTAAAGGTTGTTGAAAGAATTGATTATAATGAGAATGTTGAGGAAACCATTAAAAGGGTCTGTAAGGAAAATGGAGTAAACCCAAAACTTTGCTTGGCAGTTGCCCGCTGTGAGTCAAATTTGAACCCATTCGCTACAAATTTAAGAGATTTTGGACTTTACCAGTTCAATTGGCAAAGGTTCAAGAATAAAGAGATTGACCTGAAAACGGCAATCGACCCTGAATTAGCAACTAAAAAGTTTTGCGAGATAGTGAAGAAAGAAGGATTGAGACCTTGGGATAAATCTCGCTCTTGTTGGGAAAGAAATATAATCTTTTTAGAAACAGAGGGGAAGTAAAAAATCCCCTCTTTTTTTCTTGACAAATGCATTTGAATTTGCTAAAATGGAATAAGTATGAAACAAAAAATGAAAAAACTTCATAAAAGTGAAATGAGGCTTAGAAGTGAAATATTCTATCAAATTTGGGAAAAATATAAGGGTAGTTATTCAATGAGGGAATTGGCTAGGATTTTAGGAGTTCCTATAACAAATTTCTTTAAGGCTATAAAGAGTTTTAAGGTTGAAGAGGTTGAGGAAAGTCAAAAAAAATGCAATTAGGAAATCGTGAATTTAATCCAAATTTAATTGATTTACTGAAAGATTTTTTTAAAGTCAAAATAAGCGAAGAGGCAGGTAGGATATATTTAATTCCTAAAAAAGACAACTATACTAAGGAAGAGTTAAACCTAATAATATATATTATCGGGGATTTAAAGCCAGATACAATTGAGGAAACAGAAAAGGGTATATTACTACTCTGGGATTAAAATAATAACCCCAGTCAAAAAAAATGAGCACAATTTTTCCAATGCCAATTTTTCTACACGAGGAAAAAAAGTGCATAATTCAAGAAGGAATTAGATATTATGAGGAAATACCACTTACTTTAAAAGGATTTGGGATATTATTTTTAGTAGCAGTTTTATGGTTTGTTGGATTAGCTGTAGCAATATTTTTTACTGAGGAAAAATTTGATAATCCCCTTATTGGAATTTTTGGTTATTTGATTTTAACTGCCTTATTGTTAATTTTTTTGGGGTAAAAGCCAAAAAAAAGGTCAAAAATCAAAAATAAAGTCAAAATAAAATGAGAAAACTATTTGCCAGACAGGGTGAAATTTTAATCTTCAAGGTCGAGAAAAAGAGAAAAATAACCGAAGAGGTTAGAGAGTTTGTTTTGAGAAAAGGAGAGGTTACTGGTCACAAACACCTCTTAGTAGCAGATAGACCAGAAACTAAATTGAGAATTGCTAAAGACAAAAATGGTTACTACATTGAGATTGAAGGCGGAACTGCAACCATTACTCACGAAGAGCACAAACCTATCACTTTGAATCCTGGATTTTACTTTGTAGGGGTTCAAAGAGAATACGACCCTGAAAGGTATAGAAGGGAAGTTAAAGATTAAAAGAAAAAATGGAAGAATGGACTACTGGAATACCAAATTCAAACTGGGGCGGTTCAACCTCTGATTTTTCTAGTTCTTGGCAACCAGATACTCCTTCTATAACTTCAGTTTGGTTAGAAGCAATTGAAAAAGTAAAAAAGGAATGGGAAAAAAGAATAGGGAATTTGGAAAAGCTTAGGATTTCGGTTTTAGCTGAAGAACTTTCGGATGTTAAAACTCCAATAGTCGATTTTTTCTTAAGAATTGTTAAAAAGATATCAGATAGAGACGAAGTCTTAAAATGGGAAATAAATAAAGAGAAAATTTCTGAAGAACTCTCAAAGTTTTTCTCGAGTTTGGAGCTAAAAGTAAAGGAAATTAAAATCTTCGATAATCCAAAGGAATTTGGAAATTACTTTATCGAAAAAGTAGTTGATGAGGAACTTCGTGAGAAAATTAAAAAGGATAAGATTTATATCGATGATATTTTAAAGGTTGTTAAAAAATACAGAGAACAAGATTTGATTTCAGAGTTTGAAAGAAAAAGGGAACTCATAGATAATTTCATATACAAAACTATTGGAGAGAAAAGCATTTTTGGTTCAGATATTGGTGTGGGTGAAGAATCTAAAACCAGTGCTGAATACTTTGAAATTCTTAAAAATGTCTACCAGTTAGTTGAAGAGAATTTTTTGGGCTTTAGTATCTTATGGGAGAGATTTAGAGAAAAAGAGAATAAAAGTATTTCTAGTTTATTTAGAGAGGATGAAGGTGAAACTTTGCGTTCAATCTACATAGAGTTTTTGAGGAGCTGGTTTAGAGGAGGATTTTTGAAATTGATGCAACTTTTGAGAAGGTATTTGGTCTGCTATAAGGTTTGGAAGAAAACTCAATCTGAAAATTACGAGAGATTAACTAAACTTTTAGAGCCTGCATACAATGCACTTACTAACGGAGCATTCTTACTCAACTTCATTGAAAATGAAGCCATAGTTTTAACAGCTCCTGATGTTTATTTAAGAGATAAAAGGCTTCATAATGAAAAGGGACCTGCAATTTCTTGGAATGGAATTGGCTTTTACTGTTTAGAAGGAATAAGGCTTGAAAAGGATATATGGGAAAAGATTGTAAATAGAACATTAACTGGAAAGGAATTCCTTAAAATTGAAAACCTTGAGATAAAGTCATTAGCAGTAAGGTATGTAGGATACCTCAACCTTTTAAAGGATTTAGAATATAAGGTTTTAGATAGAGAAAAAGTAGTGATTGGAACTGAATTTTATGATGAAGAAGTTATTGAAGTTAATTTAAAAGATGATGATGTTCCAGCAAGGTTTGTTAAAGTAAGGGATTTTTCAACTAAAAGAGAATTTTTAATAAGGGTTGACCCAAGAAATAAACAAACTAAAACTGTAAAAGGAGCATTGGCGTGGGTAGCTGGAGTAGAAACTGAAGAATACAAACCTCAAATAGAAACATAAAAGGTCGAATAAATAATAAAAAATTTTGAATTCAAATGGAAAAAGAAACTGTTGAAAAAATAGAATTCTATTCAAAGCTTTTAGATAATCTTGATAGACTCTATGGAAAAGGAGTAATTTCATTCGAAGATTACAACAGTATAATCAACATTGTTAAAGCTGAATTGAAGAGTTTAATTGGAGTTAAAAAGGAAGAAACCCCTAAAGAGGAAAAGGTTGAAGAGAAAAAGGAAACTCAAGAGAAAAAATAGAAACCTTGAAATTCTATGTGGGTTGAATATGTAAATTCTACTTCTCCTATTATTAACCCAAACTTTTTAGATTACTTTTTAATCGGTGTAGTTTTGGGTTTTGCTGCTGGATGGATTTTTGGGAAAATGGATGAATTGTGTAGGAAAATGAAAGAAAAGACTTGACAAGGCTATTTGGTTTGATAGATTGAAATTGAAATTCTACTTGGGCAGAGCACATTAAAATTTATCTTTTTACCCATTGAGGCAATGCTCGAGTAGAAAAGGTCGGCAATAAAGCAATATCACTCCCCAACTTAAGGGGCGCCCGACCTAAATTTTGGGGAGTGAGGCGCCCTTTAAGTTTGAGGAAAGAAAATAAAGTTGTGCCAAAGTTAATAGTTAAAAATAGATATGGAGTAGTTCCGAATGAGATTTTAAACTCTAAAAAATTATCACTTAAAGCAAAAGGACTTTTCGCATACTTACAATCTAAACCAGATGGATGGAAATTTTCGATTACAAGAATGGCTCAACAACTTAAAGAAGGAAAAGATGCTATAAGGGAAGCAATAAAAGAACTTGAAAGGTGGGGACTTTTACGAAGAAAACCGATAAAGGATAAAAATGGAAAATGGGCGGGTTTTCAGTATGAATTGCACGAAAAATTGGCGGAAAAACCGTCGACGGAAAATCCGACGACGGTAAATCCGACGACGGTAATTCCAGACAGCATTAGTAAAAAAGAATATAGTAAAAAAGAATATAGTAAGAAAGAATATAGTAAGAACCTGAAGGATTTTCCTAAGTTAGTAGTATTTATGAAGGAAAAAGAAAAAGGACCTCCTCTTGAATTTTACCCTACTTTAGAAGAAATAGAGAAAAAGAATAAGCGCTAAATTTTTGCTATAATTAAATTGTTCGAGGAATCCTTTAATAGGATTTCCTCGGAAAAACTACCCTAAGCGGCGGGCCTTCGGGGTAGTTGGCGGTTCGCCGCTTTTATTTCAAAATTTCAGCTGGGGCACTCGAAAAACCTGACCCTTACTCTTTGAATTAAAGAGTTTTAAAAGGGTCAGTGTTTACGATGCTCTGGCTTTTTGTTATAAAAAGAATTGGTGATAGAAATTGCCAGCAGAGTATTATTGTAAATACCACAAAACCTTCATTCAAAAAAAGTGGGCTAAAAGGTATTGTAAGAGATTAAAGTGTAAACACCTTATCCTTTATAAAGTTTGGGGTTAAATCCCCTTTTTTTATTTGCGGGCCTGCCAGGACTCGAACCTGGAACCAGCGAATTTGGAGTTCGCCGCTCTACCATTGAGCTACAGGCCCATATTTACTTGAAAAGATTTTTTAAATGTGCTATAATTGAAATATGTGGTACGGTTTGGTGCGGTATGGTGAGGTTCGGTCTGGTATGGTTTGGTATGGTATGGTACGGTACAGCGTGGTAATTTAAGCCCCACTGTTTTTAATTTTTGCTTTTCTAATTGATATAATACAATATGATGGAGCAACAGGCAAAGGTTAACGAATTAGCAAGAAGAATAGGCTCACTGCTTTTAGATATAGGAATTAGATTTTTACAATCATCCTTTCAAAATTTACAAGTTACTGAATTTACAGCCCTTCAAGTTAAAGATTTTGTAACAAAAGCAGGTTTGAACATTCCAGTTAATCAATTTGATTGGAAATACTACACAACAAGTTTTGAAAATTGGCAACTATTAATAGATTCAGTTGTTTTGGATAAAGCGCTATATATTAGCGAACGTTTTGATTGTGATAACTACTCTTTTTTGTTTTCCTCTTTATCAAGTATCATAATGAGGTTAAATACTTGCGGTGTAGCTTACGGTATAGTTTATAATAAAAATACTGGAGCACTAATTGGTTATCATTATTTCAACATAATATTGGTAAGTGATGGAAGTTTATACCTAATTGATACTTTAAATTCCTATCCCGATTCAGTAAAAATTGAAAAGGGAAAGTCAATAGTTTTGGGAAATTGGAGATACGATGTTAGAAGTATTACATTTTTCTAATAAAAAAAACAGCGGAAGGTTAAATCCCTCCGCTGTACCTTACCGCACCATACCAAACCTAACCGCACCTTACCTCACCAAACCATACCAGACCGAACCTCACCACACCGCATAATTCTATTATAGCAAATTTTAAAAAATTGTAAAGGTCATAGATGATTTTTTGAAAATGGAACAAAATAAAAACCTTCAAAACCTAAACCAACAAACTCAAACCGCATCACAAGTTCCAAAAGTTGAAAATCCTTCGGATATATGCGAGATAGTTCGAGAAATTCCTTTAGATTTAATCGACCCACCTAAAGAGCAAGTTAGAGCATTCGTAGATGAAGAAGAATTAAATCAATTGACTGAATCCATCAGGCTTTACGGTCAAAGAGAGCCAATAAAACTGAAAAAAATTGGGGAAAGGTATGAGATTGTAGACGGTTATATGAGATATTTGGCATTACAGAAAGCAGGAAAATTATTCGCTAAGGCGATAATTCGAAATTATACTCCAGAAGAAGAGGCAATTGAAAAGGTTCATTCAAACATTGCAAGGGTTACTCAAGACCCAATTGGAGAAGCAAACTATTACTTTTTAAAGATTCAACAATGGTCAGTAACTCCAGATGAATTGGCTGAAAGGTTAAAACTTCCAGCTTCAAGAGTTCGTTCAAGGCTTGAATTACTAGGTTATCCAAAAGATGTTTTAGATGCTATAAAGAAAAATGAATTGTCTCTGGCTGCTGCTAAATGGTTAGCAAAAGTTCCAAATCCAGAGGTTAGGAAAATGCTAATTCACTGGGCAGTAGAATCTGGAATAACTGCTGAACAAGCTAAAAGGTGGTATGAAGAATACAAAGACTATTCTCCAGTAGCTCCTCCTCCAAAACAAGAAGAATTTGAACAAAAGGCTGTAGAAATCGAAGAATATATGCTAGAGCCTTGTAAATTCTGCGGACAAAAAGTTAAAAGGGAAGATTGGGCTTACGGAGCAGGGCATAAAGAATGTGTTGAACAGGCAATTCAAGCTTTCAAAGTAGCTCTAGAACTTGAACTTCAAAAGAAGGCTGAAGAAGAGAAAAAGAAAGAACAGGAAAAACAGGGGGGTATTACTTGACAATAATTTTTCCACCTTAAAAACTGAAATTGAGGAAATAAAATAGAAATTCAGCCCCTAGAACTTTCAGCTGTGCATAGCTGTTAAGTTCTAGGGGCTTTTTGCTTATGCACAGCATTTGCCCTGGCCAGGGCTTTAAAGGTCGAGAAAAAAAATTTCAAAAAAGAAAAATTAAAAAATGCCAAAAGTAAGACCTATATCCGAATTGGCTGAAAAGTGGAAGACAGTTACTCCTGCCAGAGAGCCTTATTACGAAAGAGGAGTTTCAGCTCCGAAGGAAAACTGGGCTGAAGAAGCAATAGCTGCTGAAGGGGCTTGGGAAAAAGGAGTTTCTGATGCAGTAGCTAGAAAGGCATTCGCTAAAGGAGTTGCTGCTACTGGAGTTGAAGGATGGAAAGCTAAAACGTTGGAAAAAGGAGTAAGGCAGGGAAGATGGAGAAGTGGAATTACAGCCTATGCAGATGAATACGCAAAGGGTTTTGCTCCTTACAGAGATGTCATCGAAGCAGTAGTTTTACCTCCAAAAGGTGCTAAAGGAGACCCAAGAAATATTGACAGAGTTAAGGCGATTGCAACAGCATTGTTCGCAAAGAGAATGGAGAAATACAAGTAATAGGGGGAGCTTGTATTTCTCCAATTTAGCCCTTTTCCTTGTGGGGCAACTTTCCCCTTAAAGGTCAAAAAATAAAAAAATAAACCTAGAAAGAAATGGCAAAAAAGTTAATACTCGACAAGATTTTCGATGTAGGAACAACCTACAGATGTGAAGAAGATAAATACTACGTCATTAGGAAAGTAGGAACTAACTCAACTTCAAAGGCTACTCTTTACATTGATGGGCATCCAGTTTTAGACATAATCGACAAAATTGCTCCTTTGGCTCAAGTTTCTGGAAACAGAAATTCTCTTTTGGATTTGGGAGAACTCTATTTAGTAGTTCCTAGGAATAAAACATTGAACTTCACTGGTTCATCTGGTTCCCAAATGAGATTGGTTGGAGAGTTATACATTTTAGGGGCAGGTGAAAGCGAATCCCCAGAACACCTTTCAAGGTTTAAAGCCCAAACTACGAACTACTTCACATATTTGGCAGCTTCAATCTCAAAGGCAGCTGGAACTGTAATTCCAGCAGGAACTGAAGAAAACGTTTTGACTTGGGAAGCTCCAATAGATGAGAGCTGGACTTTTGATGGTCTCTATATGGCTGAAGGAATGTCAGATACGACAAACGTCCCTCAAATGTATTCAAGAATCTACATTGAGGAATCTCCTTTGGATTTACTCCAGACAGCGATGGGTAAAAAGGGAATTTCTGGATTGTCAGCTCCATATCCTCCAAGAGATGCAGTAAACGCAGTTCCGTTTAGCTTGAAAGATATGCCATTGGAAATACTACCTGGTAAGTCATTAAGGGTAACCTACGTTAACACTGGGGGAGATTACACAGTGCCGACTGGAACGACGTTTAATTTCTACGTGCTTTTAGTTGGAAAGAGAAAGATTCTATAAAAAGGGATAAAAATTAAATAAAATCCTGAAAAACTATGCCATTCAAATTCACGAAAACTTTTGATTATGATTCAATCGCAGCAGGAGCTACTCAAGATGGTTCTTGGACTATTGAGGAAGATGCAAGGTTAAAGAGAATTAGGATTATAAAGAAGACTGGTGAGACTTTGATAAAGTCTACCTTTTGGTTTCAGATAAACGGAGTCTCATACACAAGACCTTATGTTTCCTGCCAGTCGTTCGGACCCGATATTTTGACTTCTCCAGTTTTAGATATAACTGTTAAGAAGGGAGACAAATTTGACTTTTCATTGAAAAACAACGAAGGAGCAACCATTGGAGTTTTCATTGAGCTTGACTTTGAAGAATTGGCATAAAGTTAAAAGATAAAAATTCAAATCTATGCCAATAAAAGAGGCTCATATAGCAAAAGATGCTGTTGAAAAAATTGCCATTGCTCCAAATTCAGTTGGAACTGAAGAACTGATTGACGGTGAAGTAACTACTTCCAAATTGGCTGATTCAGCAGTAACCAATGCCAAAGTTGCTGCAGGAACTTTAACAAAAGATAGATTGGCAGCTAATACTATAAGGTTAGAAATTCCAATTCCTTTAGGTTTCATCCCTACTGGTTTGGCTACAGATTCTACTGGAGTAAAGTTTGAGTCAAAGCAGTATTTAATATCTGCTGATGTTTTGGCTTGTGCAAAAGCAGTCTACTTTGAATCAGATTTGCAGCAACTAACAGGTGGAGCAGTTGCTCTTGAACTTTACGATTACACTGCAGGAGCAGTTAGAGCATCCCTTTCCCTTTCAGCTACTACAAAGAGGACAAGGTCAGCAGACATTAAGGCTTCTTTAGTATCTGGAAATCCTGTTGGAGTAAGGTTCTCGGTGACCACCGCAGGAGCAGCAGGTTCTGTTGGAGGAGGATGTTCACCAGTTTTGATAATTGTTTGCGGGATAAGTTAAGGTAGTTTAGCCGAAAAAATATGATCAAAAGAAAGGAGGTAAAACACATCCTTAGTCTTGATAGTTTGGCTCCAGGTGCAAAGTCAAACCTTTTAGATTGTAAAACTTTAGAATTGAGAGATGTTTCCAGTTTAGCAATTACGATTAGAGTAACCCATCATTCTTCAGCCACTAAACCAGTAGTAGTTCATGTAGTTACTGGGATTGATACGATGACTTTCGATACTACTGATTATGCTACTTTTGAATGTCATCTTCTACCAGGTTCTGAATCTCAAACTACAAGAGCCATTACGCCAGATGCTTTTTATATGAAGGTGCAACTTGAGAACCAAGATTCAAGTTACCCAGCAACTGACATTGACGTCTGGGCTACTCTAGGGTATGAAGAGTAGCCTTTTTATCTATGAAAAAATTCCTTGAAATTGAGGAACAACAGACTCAAGAGGAAATTGATTTGGGAATACCTCAACAAATCATTAGAGTTGAGGTTACTGGAAAATCAGATTCAAAGATTAAAAAACTCAAGGCTGATTTAGTATCGCTTGTTAAAAATCCGAAATCTTTTTTACACCAATGCTTTCACGATGAAATTCCTCCTAAACCCTGCATTAGAACTGAAATATGATAGAGGCTGAAATCAGACCAATTAGAATTCCGCTTCGTTATCCCCAGGAAAAAGGGCTTGTTCTATATTTGCCTTTTGACAGAATTGGCGAAAAAACCACTTTTGATTTATCTCCTTACAGGAATAATGGAAAAATTTATGGTGCAAAATGGGTTCCTGGAAAATTTGGTCAAGCATTGAGCTTTGATGGAGTTGATGATTATGCGAACGTTGAGCCTTTCACTGTTTACGGCTGGAACGAATATACTTTTATGAGTTGGATTTCACCGAACGCTATCCCATCTAGCGGTTATCGTAAAACAGCTATGATTAGCAGAAACCTGCCTAGCCCTGTGTACTGGTATGGAAGCTGGATCGAGTTAACATACACTAACTACCTTCATTTGTATGGTTGTAGGCTTTGGAGGCCTTCAGATAACGCTGTTTATCCAATCAGAGTTTCTTACACGTTATCCGATTATGTGGGTAAATGGGTTCACGTAGCTTATGTTGTAAGCAAACTGTTAAAGAGAGTGCGGATTTACGTTGGCGGTGCTTTAGTTAATGATACAGACATTTCAAGCTATCTTGCTGCAGGCTATATTACGCCTATGGATGACAACCAAATAACTAGGTTTCCTCTTGGCTGCAATACTTCTTTATCAGAAAATGCGCCTATAATTCATGACGAAGTCCGCATTTACAATCGTGCTTTAAGCCAAGCTGAAATTATACGCTTAATGTACATGAGAGGTGTTTAGCGTGAACTTGAAGTCTGTAAGGCAACCTAAGAGGCATGATGTTTGGGTTTCAGAGTTTAGGGTTAGGGATGTTAAGGTTACGCCTGCACTGCGTAAGCTGATTGCTTTGGTGAGGCGCTATGAGGATTTATCTGGAACTGATTGAAGCTGCCGGCGAAGAGTTAGCCGAAGCAGATTTTATCAGAGTTGATGTTACGGACTGGTCTGATAGTGATGTTAACAGTGCTGTTGATTTGTTAAAGCAGCAGGCCACAGTTTACGAGCATTATATTCTGCAAAGGCATTACTGCTATCACGATGAAGGCAAATCATGCACTGCTGAAATAATAGATTCAAAGTAAAGGAGGAACTAAGCATCTCAGTTAAAATGGAAGATGATAAGAAACCGTAGGTGTCTTATATGCAGGATTTTTTTGTTGTCTTTGAAATTCCGGCTAATACGAGTCCAGATAATCCGGTAAGTGTTGATGTTTTAGTTGAAGGCGATGAACTGCGCAGAATAGCTTATTTGATTCCGCCGGGCTGGCATGCTTTGGCAGGTTTCGCAGTGTATTATGGCATAGAGCAAATATATCCGGACAGGCGTGGCGAATGGATTACAGGCGACAACGTTTACAGAGAAGTTGAACTTAAATGGAAGATGCCGTCGCGCAAAACTATTCTTACGATATCAGGCTACAACACTGATGAACTTTATCCACATAAGGTTTTTATTTGGTTTAGTACGATTGATTATGAAGAGGATAAGGTTTCGTGGATTAGCAGCCTGCTGGAGCGGATAACCGAATGGCTCGGACTGTAAAATTTTTTAAGCATGGGGTTGC
>Ga0080004_1126341_pt1 | contig 25139 bp, 34 predicted proteins | sample WasSprMetagenome_FD_69207 | JGI IMG/M metagenome (GOLD analysis project Ga0080004, IMG submission 69207) | Sulfidic aquatic microbial communities from Washburn Spring, Yellowstone National Park, USA - WS (SPADES assembly) (version 2) | ecosystem: Environmental > Aquatic > Thermal springs > Hot...
CGCATTTATTTGTGTGCTTCCCAGAAGCTTGGGCGCATCAGAGAAGGCCCCTGCTCCTCAGCTTCTCCACAGCCTCCCTGGGGCTTCTGTACGTAACGAGGTGGAAGTTGGGCCACGTGATACCCTGGATTAGCGCCGACAGGGTCCCCAGCCTCTCCTCTAGGATGAGGCCTGCTGCCGGCTTTCCCCGCGTAAGAAAGTATGCTAGCTCGAAACCCACTCCCAGGCTGGGGTACGAGACCTCAGCTACCATCACGTCCGCTTCCTCGAGGAGGCGGATATCCCTCTCAAACACCTCCCTCGGCGTCATCCCCCTGTCCACGTCAAGCACGTCGTCTGCTACATGCTTCGTGAGCACCTCGTGCCCATAGCTCTCGATAAGCCTCATAAGCTCCTTGACCTCCGGCAGAGCACCCCTCACCCCCCTCATGGGCGCCGCGAGGTAGACCTTCACCACCGCGCAGCCACCCTCGAGGGTGAGAGGGGCAGCTTCTGCGTCTCCTTCACGGTCTCAAGCACTACCGACGTGTAGGTCTTCTCCACTCCTTGGAGGTTCCTAAGCCTGTTCACAACGAACTCCCCGAGCTCATCCACACTTGAGACCCTTACCTTCACAAGTATGTCCCACTCCCCCGTGATTATGTGCACCTCCTGAACCTCGGGAAACTTCGCAATCTCCTGAGCAACCCTTCTCTGGTCAACCCCCTGGTTACGGGCGAAGGACACGAAGACGAAAGCTGTCGTGCTGAAGCCGAGCTTCCTGGCGTCAAGGACCGCGCTGTAGGCTTTGATGTAGCCCTCCTTCTCGAGCTTTCTGAGCCTAGCGTGGGTGGTGGTTATCGGGGAGTTTACACGCTTGCTTATCTCCTTGACCGTCAGCCTCGCGTTCTCCTGGAGCACCTCGAGTATTGCTATGTCCTTCTCGTCGAGCATTTCCGCCTCTCACTGATCCGCGAAAAATATACCTTACGCCGCTCTAAATCTTAGAAACTTTTTCTTCCACCACCTAAATCGGGATGCGCTAGGATTCCGGGGAGTTAGCGGCTCCGTTTGCGGGAATGCCCTCCCATCTCCTCAAAGACTCTTGAGAGCCTAGACTTGAAGCTCTTCCCCGCTTTGCGCTTGCGCCGTGCCACAACGCTTCTGGCCTCGCGTAGAGCAATGAGGGCCGCCCTGTACTCGGCCTCCTCCTCGAGCTCTGAGATGAAGCGTCTAAGCAGCTTCAGCGCTTTAAGCACCGTGAGATCAGGGCTCAGCGGCAGCGTGAAGGAGATCGTGAAGAGCTCGTCTGTAAAGTCTGCGTAAAGGTCCCTGACGAGGTTCATCTCCTCGAGGTTCTCCAGTATCGCGGCCAGGGAGCTGAAGAAGGGGTAGAACCCTATCCCGCTCTCCCAGTCCTGGGGCCACTCGCTGTACTCGACCACCGCGAAGCCTTTGCCGAACTTGACCTCGAAGGAGGCCCTTCTCCCCAGGTTTAGCGCGTAGACGACGTTGCCGTCAATAGCCTCAACGGGCTGTATCAGCACCTGGTCGGGGATCTCGCCCAGCTTCAGCCTCCTGAGCCTCCACAGCGGGACGGGGGCGAAGTCGCCTACACCCTCGAATATGCTGCCATCTATCTCGAGGTAGGCGAGCTCGCCCGTCTCGGAGAAGAGGGCTTTCACCCTCTTCCCGGCAACCAGCTTCGAGTAGGTGTTTCCAGCGTCCCTCACTCAGTTCAAGCGAGGCTACGTAACCCCGTTAATTAACCTCTCGCTTACCTGAGCGAATTTAATTTACCCGCTCTGCGCCCACAGGCCGTGGCAGCCAGGCTTAGAGCAGTCTTCCTGGACGTGGGAAACACCCTGGTCAGGGACACGGGCTTCGCGCAGAAGCTCGCTGAGAAGCTCTCTAACGCGCTGTACACAGTGGCTGGCCTCCGCGTGGACCAGGAGTCTCTGCTCAAGGTGTGGGTGGAGCTGGACGCGTGGACCCAGGGTGACGTGGAGCTGTGGGATCTCGCAAGGGTGATGCTCCTCGCGAGGAGGCTCGGGTTAACGCCGAGCGCGAGGCTGGCCGAGCTGCTGTACGCAGCCGTGGTGGAGGCCTATATGGAGGGCTTTGAGGTAGAGCCCGCTGCGCCTAGGGTGCTTCGGGAGCTGAAGGAGATGGGGCTTCGCTTAGGGCTGCTGACGAACGTTGGGAGCTACGATGTAGTCAAGCTGAGGATGCAGAAGGCCGGTGTTTTCGACTATCTGGACGTGGTTGTTGCTTCGCAGGCCTTCTCCTGGCGTAAGCCGTCGAAGAAGATCTTCGAGGCGGCGTGCTTCCTGGCCGGCGTGGAGCCCGAGGAGGCGCTCCACGTCGGGGATGACCCCCAAGCGGACATCGCTGGGGCCAAGGCAGCGGGGCTCAGAGCGGTGCAAGTCCTCAAGTACGCAGCTGAGAGAAGCCCTCTCGCAGACGCGTGGATCTACTCGATCGAGGAGCTCCCCGGTGCTGTACGCGCGATCATGAGCTCGTAATGCGGGCTCCTGAGAACCTCGAGAAGACCCCTGACGAGGCGGCCCATCCTCTCGCCGAAGACCATTACCACCGCTGCGCCTCTGCGGGCCCTCAGGTAGGCCAGCCTCCCGCAGACCTCCTTCAGGTACACGCACATGTCCTCCCCTCCCGGCGGCAGCCTCAGCACACCCTCCTCACTGACCGCTATCACCGCCCCAGCCGCTCCCCCGCGGACAGCAGCGTCTCGGATTTTGAGCACAGCTGCGCCGGGGTTTCTGCAGCTGCTCAGCACGGCCACGATCGCCAGGCCTCCCTCGAGCTCCTTCACAGGCTCCACGTAGAGCTTCGAGACTAGCCTCTCGCTCAGGAAATCCTCGACGGCTGCAACCCCCTTCCTGGAGAGCCTGACCCCGGCTCTAGCGCGCTCGATGAAGCCCAGCTCGCTCAGCCTCTTCAGAACACCTCTAACGGTTCCCTCGCCCACCTCCAGCTCCTCCGCCAGCCTCGCCCTGCCAACGTACCCCTTAGAGAGGTACAGGTAAAGAAGCACTCCCAATTCCAGGCCGCTTCCGCGAGCCTCAGAACCTCCAGTGCTCATACCTCCATAGAACCACGTCGCCGCTCGCCAGCTTATACCTATCCGCGGCAACGGGGCCCAGCACCAGCTGCCCCTTCTCCCTATCGAGGATGTACCAGAGCCAGCTGTAGCCCTCGTTCTTCGAGAGGATCTTCTCCTCGACGCCGTTCACCGATGTGACATAGGCTCCCATTCCGGAGACCTTGTACTCGACGGTCGCCACAGCCACGAGTGCTGACAGAGGCGTAGCTCCTCCTCGAGGCAGCGGGGTGTTGTTGTACCAGGTCACAGTCCCGTTGCCGTAGTCGATCCCCACGTTGACGAGAACCAGGTTCCCTAGAAGCTCCTCCCTAGCTTCCAGCTCCCTCCTCAAGCTCTCATTCTCTATGTAGAGGAGAGACGCTGCCGACGTAGCTGCCACAGCCCACGCCAGGAGGATCAGGAGGAGCAGTGCTAGTAGCTTCTCCGCCTTGGAGCCAAGTCTCTTCTCGCCCACGAAGATGCTGGTTATTTATCCAATATTTCAACTTTTCTCCTGGGAAAAACCCAGGGCCCTGGAGACCTTCTCCACAATCAGCGCTGACAGAAGAGCTGTTGTGAACTCTGTTATGGGTCCAACACCCACCAAGGAGCCTCCCATGACCGGGAGGAAGAGCCCCACGATTCCCATAGCGATGGCGACCGTTAGCGGCAGTCCGAGGGCCACGTACAGGACTGCTGACGAGGTCACGTCGAAGAAGAAGCACAGGAGGAATGCTGCAATGAACCGGAGAAGTGCTGCAGCAAGCCGGTGCTCTACAGATGCTAGCCCGCGGGAGATAAAGCCGAAGAGTGCTGCAGCAAGACCGCCCAAGAACGCGTCGGCAAGAGTCCAGACGCCAGGGAGGATTAGGAGGTCCGAGATGAGGTACGCTAGAGCTGCCACTAGGAAGCCCGCTGAAGGCCCTCCCAAATGTGAACCCACGAAGGCGAAGAGAAGGGGTAGGTTGACAAACTGCGACTGGGGGATTGCAAGGTTCTTCGCAACTCTGAAGACAACCCCCAAAGCTGAGAGCATTGCTGCTAGCGTGATCTCCCTGGACTTCAAGACCCCTAGAGAAAGTGGATATCTATCCGTTACTTAAGTTTTTCTGTCAGCCCTTAGAGCAGAGCCAGTCCAGTACCCTCGTGAAGTCTTCTTTCTTTATGCAAACGTTCAAGTCAAGGCACCCCTCTACCACCAGGCCTTTTCCCGTAGCAGGGTTCCAGAACACGAACGTAGGAGTACCCGTGAAGCCCAGCGACCTCAAGCTGCTTGAAAGCTCTTGCAGCGTGCCCTGCCTGCGCGGCATGCATGCCTTGGACGCGTTGACCACATCCGGGCTTGCAAGGCTCAGCGCAGCCTTCACGGCGTCATCGAGAGACGTGGAGGTCCCTTTCGAGAAGAGGTCGTAGAGGCTGCGGGACACGTTAAAGTAGAGGTAGGCGTTCCCCGTCGTGTTGTAAAGGCACCAAGTGAACGCGTGAATAGGAGCTACCTCAGGGTGCACGACGAGGTCGACGAGCACCACTCTTAGCTTGCCCTGCTTCACGAGCTCCAGGAGAAGATTCGCGTTCGCCTCATAGAACTTGGCGCAGTAGGGGCAGTGGTAGTCCTCGAGTATGTAGAGGGTGGGCGCGCCCCCAGAGCCCAAGCTCACCCCTTCCTCGAGGAGCTGGGGTGGACTCCTCCTCAGCTCGTACGCGAAAACACCGATGCTCTGGAGAATACTCCTGTGCAGGTCCTCCCGGACCGTGTAGAACCCGCTTCCGGGAGAGACTATGTAGGGGGCTCCCCGCGAGAGGTTGTAATCGCTCTTCACAAGCACCGCGGGTAAGACTTCCAGCTTGAAAGGCAAAGCTCCCGGGGATACTTTCTCAACCTTGGTCACGTTGACCAGGAAGACCTGGCTGAGAATCTCCCTCAGGTTGGAGGGCTCCTGGGAGAGGTCGGTGAGCGGGGCTGTGCCGGCGACGAGGAGAGCTTCCCCGCTATACCCGTAGCTCACCTGGACCCCTCTGTAGTACGCGATGATCGCGGAGAGCAGGGGGTAGAGCTCCTTGTACTCGCCAAAAGTAGACGAGACGTAGTCGCCGGGTACTGTGACGTTACCTCGGATAAGCAGCGCTGGGTACACCTGGAATCTCCTCTCGAAGCTGCTCGCGGGGACCGCGCACACAGGGAGGTTGATGATGTTCACTCCTCTCTGCTGGAGCATCATCTTCAGTGTCGAAGTGATCTCGTCGGCAGCCTTCCTCTGAGCGTCCGTCGCGTAGACGTACACAAGGGAGGGCTCCGCGCACTTAGCCCCAGCACCCCTCAGCAGGAGAAGCAACGCAGCTATTAGGGCTGCTGCAAGCACCACAGCAATTAAAGCGACCTTAGTCCTACCTAGCCTCATTGAGAGTGCGCCGAGCTTCGAGTAGATAAAGCTGTTTCTGGCGGCGTGCTCTCGGGCTTGCCCTTATTAGCGAGCGGGGGAAAGTATATAGCCGCTCCCTCTAGTGGTTTTTACGTGAGTCAAGCTCGCCTCTCGAGGAGAATGCAGAAACTTGAGTACCCAATCCGCAAGTATACAGCTCTCGCTAGGCAGCTGGAGGAGAAGGGAGAGAGGGTAATCTACCTCAACATCGGAGACCCGCTGAAGTATGACTTCTCCACCCCTAGGGAGCTCATCGAGGAGGCTTACAGGGCTATGCTGGAGGGGCACAACTACTACGCCTCGTCGGACGGGCTGAGGGAGCTCCGTGAGGCGATAGCGGTCAAGGAGAAAGTGTGGAATGGGGTTGACATTAAGCCGAGCGACGTGCTGGTGACATCCGGCGTCAGCGAGGCCATTAACGCCCTCTTCGCTGCACTCGTGGACGAGGGCGATGAGGTGCTGCTGCCTGACCCCAGCTACCCGCTTTACATCAACTTCTCCGACTTCTACGGCGCCAGGAAGGTGTTCTACGCCGCCAGGGAGGAGGAGGGTTGGGTGCCCGACGTGGACGACATCAGGAAGAAGGTCTCCCCGAGGACGAAGATGATCGTTGTGAACAACCCTCATAACCCCACAGGCGCTGTCTACCCGGCGAAAGTCATCAAAGAGATACTGAATGTGGCCGCTGAGTACAGGGTCCCCGTCGTCTCCGACGAGATATACGACGCCCTGACCTTCGAGGGGGAGTTCAAGAGCACCGCTGCGCTAGCAAGCAAGGACAACGTGGTCATAGGGCTGAACGGCTTCTCCAAGACCTTCCTGGTGACAGGCTGGAGGCTCGGCTACGCCTACTTCCTTGGGCCTGAGGAGGAGGTGTCCCAGATTAAGGCAGGGGTTCTTAACTTCCTAATGACGAGGCTGTCCGCAGTGACCCCGCTCCAGGTTGCCCTTGCCCGTTTCGCCGCCAGGCGCCCGGGCTTCCTTGAGGAGGTCAAGAGGAAGATGGACGAGAGGAGGAGGTTCGCCTCCAAGAGGCTGAATGAGATAGAGGGGCTCTCCCTGCCCTCAGCACCCAAAGGTGCTTTCTACGCGTTCCCGAGGCTTGAGCTCCAGGTGGATGACGAGGAGTTCGCCAGGCGCCTCCTCGTCGAGGAGAAAGTGCTCGTGGCTTACGGCTCGGGGTTCGGGCCCGCTGGTGCGGGCCATATCAGGCTCGTCTACTTACCCCCGATCGACGAGCTGGAGGAGGCGTTCACCAGGATTGAGCGCCTTACCAAGCGCTTGAAGGCGAGCTAGACCTCAGGGCCAGAGCCGTTAGGGTATGGTGGGCACCTTCCTCCTCCTAGCTATCTGCTTCAGCTCCTCATCGTAGGTGGCCAGCGTAGCGCCCAGCCTCTGGGCCAGTACCAGGATGATGTAGTCGTTCACCATGTAGGGGTCCGCCCCGTCCTCCCTCATCATCTCGAGAGCTCTGAGGAAGACCTCGCTGTTCTCGCTGACGTAGATGAAGCGGGCGTCACCGAAGTACTCCTCGAGCTTCTCTCGGACAACGTCTGGGCTCTGCTTGAACTTCGTGAGCAGCAGCCAGAGGTACTCGTGGACAACGATCGAGGGCAGGTACACGCGGTCAGCCTCGTCGAGGATCTCCGCCGCTTCGGCGTGCTTCTCGCTATCCTCGAATGTGTCATGGAGCAGCACATCCGTGTCCACGAGCACTCGCACTAACTCTCCCATCGCGCCACCACCAGCTCGTCCAGCGCCTCCCTTATCAGCAGCTCCATCTCCTCAGTTGTTATCTGCCTCCCCAGCTTGAGGGGGCTCCGCTTAGCCTTGAAGCGAATGACGAGCGCAGACCCCTCCCTGTATATAACAGCGTAGGTCCCCGCCTCCACGCCAAGCTCCCTCAGCAGGGCTCGCGGCAGCTTGACCGTTCCGTCCTCGTCGACCCTCACAATGAACCTCTTCCTCGCCACACCACTACGCCGCGTTCTTTGCGTAAAAACGTTTCACTTCTCCCCGCAGCAAAGATCAAAATAGAGAAATATAGCTTGGGGTTGAGCGCATTAGCGGAGGGTTTACCGGATGGAGGGTGCGCGGACGATCGTCGTCGATGGCGTGAAGCTGACGCTGGTGGAGGACTTCCGCGAGCTGGGTCGAGTGCTGAAATCACAGGAGGCTGGCGGCAGGTGGGATGTCCTAGCCGTGGACCAGTACATGACGGCCGAGATATCCTCGTTCGGCGGATACATCATCCTGGCTCTCTACGCCGAGATCGAGGCAGATCGCATACCTGAGGCTGCAAAGGGGGATCCGGAGGTAGAGGTGGAGCTAGGCGAGGGGAAGCTAACCCTGAAGTACTACGCCAGGTACGAGTACACTGGAGGCTCTGCGCTAATCGCTGTGGTGAATAGGATAAACAAGTTCAGAGGCCTCCTTAGCCGGGTTCTCCTGGAGCTCCGGCAGCCCTGAGCCCGGGCTCCCACGGTGCAGCTGTCATTCTCAGAGCACCTGCTGGGGGTAAGGCGCGAATAACTTTCACCAGTGGATGCCCACGTCATGCTTAGGCTGGGAACTAAAAACTTCTTTAAGACTTCCTAAAGAAGTCTTGGTACGGCTGAAGTGAACAGCAAAACACAGAAGAGCGTAGACGCACGCTAAGCTGTGTGGCGCGCATCAGGTACCGTAGGCGCGAGGACCTCGAGGCTCTGCTTTACGACATAGTTGACAAGCTCGAGTTCACCTGGATAAGAAAGGAGCAGGTGCGCGTTGTAGAGAGCAGGGGCTCCAGGAGCACTGCAGTAGCTAGGGTGTACGGCCTCCCCAGGGCCCACCAGGTAGCCTACGGGCTGCCCCCGCTCTACGTTGTAGAAGTGGTTTCCGAAAAGTTCGAAAAGCTAAGCCCAGAGGAGAAAGTCAAGACACTGATACACGAGCTCCTCCATATACCCAGGAGCTTCAGCGGGGGGCTGCGACCCCACGGCGAGCACACAAGCGGGAAGCGTATCGCGTCGCTGTACGAGGAATACATCCGGAAGCTTTCCAACCGGGAAAACACGTAAAACCGCAACTGCGCCCTACCCCGAGTAGCGAGTGACCAGAGCCCTAGGGCTGCGGCAGTGCTGGTAGCTCGCTCGGAGGGGGCCAGGCACCGTGCTCACGGTAGCGAGCGAGAAGCTCCGGTGTTAACCACTCGAACCGCGTGAAGCTTGTGAGGATTACTTCCTCCACATCCACATCGGCTGCGAGCACCGTCGAGGCTATATAGACTGCCATGTAAACCAGCACCTCGAGTGTGCAGGGGTGCTGCGACAGTACACCAGCTAAGCCATCCCCTACCACAGCCTCGTGGAAGTAGGGGGCCTCCACGAGAGAGCGGGCAGCTGCTGCGGAAGCTTTACCTTCGAGGATGTAGAGCTTACGTGGACACGACTCCGGCAGCTCGTACCGGACAGAGTTCGCGCGCCAGAGGGGGGCCACGTGCATGCGGTAGTGGTAGCTCAGGAGCTGCCTGCTCGGTGTCTGCCCCCCCGGCTCGAGGGACTTCACTATGCTGCTAAGCTTGGCATACGCGTTCCTCATCTTGAAACTAATTATGAGGAGGTCCAGCCAGTCCACCCATTTCCTCTCCTCGGGGCTGGGGGGCCTCGAGCACGAGAGAACAACTTCTTCAAGGCCATTTGTATCCGGCACGACAACGCCCCTTCCAGCATCGTACCTGGTCAGCCTCCCACGAGGATCCCAGTACCTCACCTCCAGCCCTTTAACTTCGATAACGGGCTCCTTGGGGAGCAGGGATAGGTAGTCGTGTACGAGCCTGTCGGGTAGAAGGGCGTGGAGCACGGTGCACCTGCGCTTACCTATGCCCTCACCCCTGTATACAGTGTACGCTGGTGTCTGAGGGGGTAGGTCTCCCTCCACTACTACCAGCAGGGGTGTAACGCCCAGCCTGTCAAGCTTCGGGACGTAGTGAACTGTAACGCCGCGCTCCCTAAGCCTCCTCGTAACGTCAACGACCGTGCTGTACGGCAGGCCTGTCGAGGAAGCCACCTTCGCTAGGTTGGGCGAGGAGGGGTACGCCTGAAGGACCCTCCACTCAGCTGGCGCGAGCCTCAAAAGACCCTCGCAGCCTGCCGAGAGGAGGTCAGGGCCGCGCATCTCCTCTGAGCGCTCGTTAACTGTTCTGATAAAGTTATCGTTCATAACCCTGGGCGCATGGACAAAAAAGAAAACGTAGGACAACCTTTTAAGTTCCGGGGTGGGAGCTCTAAAGGGGTTTGCCGGCGTGAGGAGAAGCTACCCGAGGCGCAGCGGGTACTTCATTAGAAGGATAGCGGAGCTCGTGGCCACTGGGGGGTCTATCGAGAAAGCCCAGTCCCTAGCCTTGGAGATCATCGTGACCGAGGTGCACCTCAACCTCGCCCTGCGGGAAGGCTTGCTGAGCGAGCAGGAGAGGAGCGAGGCCGCCGAGCTGCTCAGGGAAATCGAGGAGGCCAAGCTCGTCTTGTACAGGGCGTGCCGCATGGGGCTTCTCAGGGCTGGTGCGCAAAGAGTTAAGGCGAGGGGGTAACAAGTACGCAGGGGTGGGCGGGAGAGTGGAGCTGCACGAGGGCGTGGAGAGGATCCTGAGGGATGCTGCCAGGAACATTAAGAGCGGGGACGTGGACCCTCAGGAGGTAAGGAACCTGGCGATGGTGCTGCTGTCGGCAGCCCTGCTGAGCGGGGAGGACTTCTACTACGTCCTCAGCAACGCCCTCTACACACTCGCAGATGCTCTCGGAGCCTTTCTCAGAGTGACATCCGTGCCGCTGTCCATCGAGGTGAGGGGGAGGGCTGAGAAGATGCTCGAGGAGGTGCGCCTCGAGGTCTCTGGGTCCCTCTCCACCATGGCTGCAGCCGTCGCGTCGAACAACCAGTGCGAGGCGATGAGGTCTGCGTCCGAGCTGCTCAGAGTCTCGTACAAGGTGAACTCGCTGGCTGAGAACTTCAAGAACATCCTGATGACCACTGAAGTGGAGGAGAGGTGAGGGGCTTGCCCAGGGAGGTCGAGCTGAAGTACCGGTGCGCGGAGCCGGGGGATGTGCTGCGGAGGCTTGAGGCACTCGGCGCGAGGCGTATCGGCGAGTTCCAGCAGGAGGATGTCTACTTTCAGCACCCCTGCCGGGATTTCGCGCTGAGCGATGAGGCGCTGCGGGTCAGGTTCTCAGGAGGGGTTGCGGAACTGACCTACAAGGGGCCGCGGGAGCACGTGTCAGAGGGTAAGTCCAGGGAGGAGCTAGTGGTCCCTGTCGGCAACCTGGAGCAGCTGCTCGAGCTGCTGAGGAAGCTGGGCTTCCGGGAGGTTGCCAGGGTCAGGAAGAAGAGGATCGTGTTCCTGATCAGCGGCGCCGAGGTCTCTCTGGACCACGTAGAGGGTCTGGGGGTCTTCGTGGAGCTGGAGGATAAGGGCGCGGGAGCGATGGGGCTCAGGGAGATAGCGGAGTCACTGGGGCTCAGAGGACCTCCTGTGGAGGAGACATACCTGGAGATGATCCTGCGATCTAGCGCGCGAGTGACTTAACGAGGTTGTAGACTACTATGCACGCTGCCACCAGGAATATGGCGTCGTAGGCTATGCCGGAGTTCTCAAGCCCTATGGCGGGCACTGTGAGCAGGTAGAACACCCTCCTCATCGTGTAATAGGCGACAGCGATCTCGAGCAGCCGAAGTACTGCCTGCACTATCGATGCGACGACCCTCGACTCGACCCCCAAAGCCAGCGACACTACTGAGGAGAGAGGCGCTACTAGCTGCTCAGCCTTGGCGATGAACAGTAGCACGAGAGCCACTATCACGAGGTCCCCGAGATGGAAGCCGTACCCCAGCGGAACCCTGATGTAGAGGCCCGTCGAGAAGAGGAAGAGCATTATCGCGAGCAGAATGAGGGCCGTGGTGCCCCTCACAGCTAGCCCCTTGGAGGATACCCTCTCAGCGCACACAGGCAGTCCCTCGCGCAGCACGGGGCGCGGTTTTAAATCGTTACCTTTTCACAAAAGCCATGGTTAACAAGCTCCCGGGACACAGCAGGGATAAATACACCCGACTCCCGAGAAGAGCGTGTCTGAGCAGAAATTCGACGTTATAGTCGTGGGTGCAGGGATTGCAGGCCTAACCGCGGCGCTGTACACAGCCAGGCAGAGGCTCTCAACGCTGGTCATCAGCGCCGACCTCGGGGGACAGCTCCTCCTGACCGAGGAGATCCAGAACTTCCCAGGCTTCGTCTCGATCAGGGGCTTCGACCTGATTAAAAGGGTGGAGGAGCAGGCCAGGCTCTACGGCGCTAAGATAGTCTTCGACGAGGTGACCGCGGTCGAGGAAGTGGAGGGAGGATTCAAGGTGGCTACCTCCACCGGGGCGGCGTACTACTGCGACGCGCTGATCCTCGCCTTCGGGAAGAGCCCCAAGGAGATGGGTGTCCCCGGCGAGAGGGAGCTCAAGGGCAGGGGTGTGTCGTACTGCGTGATATGCGACGCGCCGCTGTACAAGGGGAAGAGGGTGGCCCTGGTGGGGTGGGGTACCCACAACTACGAGAACGCGATCCGCCTCAGGGACTACGCGGCGAAGGTCTACTGGGTCTTCCCAGGCGAGAAGCCTCTCGAGGACGAGCTCCTCGCCGAGGTCGTGAGTAAGGGCAACGTGGAGCTCGTGCCGTACTCCATGCCAGCAGAGGTCAAAGGCTCGAAGCGTGTTGAGGGGCTTGTCGTGAAGAACCTGAAGACGGGCGAGCTGCGCACCCTAGAGGTGGACGGGGTGTTCGTCGAGATGGGTTACGTCACCAGGACAGAGTTCCTCAGAGGCTTCGTCGAGCTGAACGAGAACGGGGAGATAGTGGTGGACAAGCTGTGCCGCACCAGCAGGCCCGGAGTCTTTGCAGCGGGGGATGTGGCTGGCATGCCTTACAAGCAAGCCGTCATAGCGGCTGGGATGGGCGCCTGCGCTGCGCTCAGCGCCTACGCGTACATCATGGAGAAGCGGGGTAGGAAGGTCGCGCTCACCGCCGACTGGAGGCACATCGAGCTGCCCAAGGAGAAGCGCGAGGAGAAAGGACTATCGCTGAGGTTGCGCTAGAAGGCGAAGTAGAACTCCTCCTTGAACCTCCCCCTGTACTCGCCCACAAAGTTCAGCTTGTAGCCGCACCTGGGGCAGCGCATGTCCTTAGTCAGCTCCCACTTGGTTACGAAGAAGCCTCTCCTCTCCACGACCCTGTAGCCGCACTTAGGGCAGTAAGTGCTCTCGAGGGGGTGCCCCCAGACATTCCCTATGTAGACGTGCTTGAGCCCCTCCTCCCTCGCCACTGCCGCTAGCTCCTCGAGGTGCTGCACCTCGGTCGGCGGGTAGTCAATCATCTTGTAGTGGGGGTAGAAGCGGAGCAGGTGGAAGGGGGTCTCGTCCCCTAGGTTCTCGGCAATCCAGCGGGCTAGCTTCCGCACGTCATCCTCGTTGTCCCCAACCAGGGGGACTACAAGGTTCGTGACCTCGATGAAAACTCCCTTCTCCTTCATGAGCTTGAGCGTCTCGAAGATAGGCTCGGGGCTCGGCACGCCCATGAACTTCCTGTAAAACTCCGGGTTGGCCCCTCCCTTGAAGTCTACGGTCGCCGCGTCCATGTAGGGTGCTAGCTCCTCCATAGCCTCAGGGGTTATGTAGCCGTTCGTGACCATCGTGTTGAAGAGGCCGTGCTTCTTAGCCAAGACCGCGGTGTCGTACATGAACTCGTAGAAGATCGTCGGCTCGTTGTACGTGTAGGAGATGCCGTCAGCCCTCAGCCGTAAAGCCTCCCGCACAACCTCCTCAGGGCTCGCGTACTGCCCGTAGAGGCCTCTCTCCAGCCTGCTCTGGCTGATCTCCCAGTTCTGGCAGAACTGGCAGTAGAAGTTGCAGCCAGGCGTGGATATCGAGAACACCGCGCTGCCCGGGTAAAAGTGTGTGAGAGGCTTCTTCTCGATAGGGTCCAGGTTAGCCGCCGTGAGAAGACCGTAGACCAGCGTGTAAAGCTTCCCTCCCACGTTCTTGCGCACACCGCACACACCGTACCTTCCCTCCGCGATCAGGCAGCGCCTGCTGCACAGGTTGCACTTCACGTAGCCCGGCCTGTCCTCGACAGGGGTCCAGAGGCGCGCCAGCCTGACGTGCGGCTTGCGGAGCAGCTCCTCCCCCATTAAACCCCGTGGAAAGGTAGTGAAACTAGCTTATACGCTCTGCGCTAGACGTAGTCGAGCTCCAGCCCCAGCCCCGTGAGCTCCCTCAGCGGGCGGAACTTCTCGCGCAGCCTGTCCTCGTCGAGGTAGCAGCCGCTGGACTCGGCTGGTAGCTCCACCACGAGAGCGTCACCCCTCCTGGTGATGCCCTTGTAGCAGCCTGTGCCCCAGTACGCATCCTTGAAGGCATCCGCTGCTCTCACAGCCGCTGCCACTACCTGACCTCTTTTACCCATGGCCGCGAGCTCCGCGTCTCCCAGCAGGTCTGTCTTCCTCCTGTGGTGGTACACCGCCTTCACCACTAGCCCGCGGTCCACGTGCTGTGACTCAAGCCTCCCAGCTATCTGCGCACTCACCACGTGGTGCTTGTCGCCGGAGACGAGCCTGCCCAGGTCGTGCAGAAGCCCGGCTGCGTAGGCGCTCGCGAAGTGCTTCTCCTCGAACCCGTACACCGGCTGCAGGGCCTCGAGTATGTCCAGGGATATATTCGCGACCGTGGATAAGTGATTGAGGAAGCCCGCGTCCTCGAGAGCTCTCGAGCAGCCGCGCTGCCTCTCGAGGAAGCTCAGCAGCTCTTCGAGGAGACCCACGCCCAGCGTGCTTACAACCCGCTCAAACCACCTGACCGCCAACTCCTGCGCGGGCATCCACTCCCCTCCATCCTTCGCCTTCACAGCCCTGATCGCCGACTCCAGGGGCATGCGGTCCAGCAGGACGAGGAGCATAGCGGATACAGCACCGCTCCGCCCTATACCCCCTCGGCAGTGCACCAGCGCAACACGTCCCTCGGAGACAGCCCTCACCAGGGGTTTTAGCACCCTGAGATAAACACCCTCGTGCGCCGCAAACGAGAAGTCCGGGATGGAGTATCTGAGGCGCTCCACGCCCGGAGGAAGCTCGTACGTGCACTCACCCTCGGTAAGATCCACCACGAGACTCAAGCCCCTTCTAGCCAGGTTTAGCAGGAGCTCGCTGTCCGGGCATGAAGCCCAGTAAACACCCTCTCTGAGCAAGCGCACGCGCACATCCTGGGGAGGCGCGGTAAACTCTAATACTAAGCGGTCACGCCCGGTAGAATGATGTTCGAGGACCTTGCCTCCCCGGTTCTGAGGAAAGCCGGGGAGCTCGGCGTGAGCTTCGCTGAGGTGAGGTTCGAGGACACGGTCAGGGAGATCATCACCTACGTGAACGGGAAGATAACCGCGCTAGGCGTCTCGAGGACTAGGGGGGCTGGTGTTCGAGTGCTCTACGGGGGGAGCATAGGCTTCGCCTCCACGTCCGACCTGAGCCGGGACGGCCTCGTCAAAGCCCTCGAGGATGCGGTGAGCATAGCCAGGGCTCTGGGCGAGGGGGGTAAGAGGGTCTCCGAGCCGTCCGTCAAGGAGGGGAGGTTCCAGGTCCCCACTGTGCGAAAGCACCCTTCCACCTCGGGCCTGGAGGAGAAGCTGGACCTCGTGAAGAGGGCTTACTCGGCGGCGAAGGAGGGGGGCGCTGCCTCGATCACCACCAGGTACGGGGCCTACTACGGCATCGTGGAGGTTTTCACCACAGATGGGATCAGGGTGTCCGCGGAGAGACTAGTCACGGGTATCTCGGCATCTGTTGTGCTCCGCGAGAACGGGAAGACGGGGGACGGGTTCGAGACGTACGGCTTCTCCAGGGGCTTAGAGGCCTTCACGGGGGAGCACTCCCCAGAGAGAGCGGCAGAGAGGGCGCTGCAGATGGCTAAGGACTCTCTGAGGGCAAGGAGGCCGCCGGCGGGCGAGCTCACCGTGATCACAAGGCCTGAGCTGACAGGAGTGTTCGCGCACGAGAGCTTCGGGCACCTGACGGAGGGCGATGGGATCTTCGCGGGCACAAGCCCCCTCACTGGGAGGCTTGGTGAGCAGATAGCAAGCGAGGCTGTGACGATAGTAGACGCGGGCGTGGACCCGCGGGGCGGCTACTACTACCCGGTGGACGACGAGGGCACTCCCGCGGAGAGGGTGGTGCTCGTCGAGCGGGGGGTGCTCAAGGGCTACCTGCACAGCCGCGAGAGCGCAGCCCTCCTCAACATGAAGCCCACGGGGAATGGACGTGCGCAGAGCTTCCACCACGACATACTGGTGAGGATGAGGAACACCTTCTTCGAGGCTGGGGACTGGAGCGAGGAGGAGATAATTAGGGATACAAGGTTCGGCCTGCTGCTGGACAAGCCCGCGGGCGGCCAGGTGTCCGAGGACGGAACATTCACGTTCAACGCGAGGATAGGCTACATAGTCGAGAACGGAGAGCTCAAGGAGCCCGTGAGGGACACCGTGCTCGCCGGCAACATTCTCGAGATGCTGAAGTACGTCGACGCCGCTGCGAAGAACGTTGAGATATCGACGAGCCCCTTCGGCGGCTGCGGCAAGTGGGGGCAGATGGTGCACGTGGGCGACGGCGGTCCCACGCTGCGCGTAACCAGGCTCATCGTGGGGGGTGAGAAGTGATGGGAGCAGGGGTGCTTGTGGAGGCAAGCGTCGCAAGCCTGCTCGACTGGGCGCTGAAGCGCGCCCGGGAGCTGGGCGCGGACGAGGCAGAAGTATCCGTGGTCCTTTCCAGCTCCAGGCAGGTGAAGAGCGAAGGCACCCACTTGAAGGCCCTCTCGCGGCGCTCCATAGACGCATGGGTGCGTGTCAGCAAGGGTAAGAGGTTCGCGGTAACCACCGTCACCTCGCTGGAGCGAAAACCACTCGAGGAGGCAGTCGAGGCGGCGGTTACACTAGCTTCCAAGGCGGAGGAGGATCCATACTGGGAGGGGCTGCCCGACCCGGAACCGCCTCTGCACAGCTGGGTGGGGTACGACCAGGGCGTAGTCTCCGCGCCCACCTCCTGGCTCCTTGAGCTGGCCAGGGACCTGATCGCCGAGGCTCAGAGACGCCCAAGCATAAGGGTCTCCGCAACCTTTGTCTCAGCTGGCGAGTCAGAGTACCACGTAGCCAACACTCGGGGTGTGAGCGCTAGCGACAGGGGGACGTACTTCAGCTACGGGGTAGAGCTGAAGGCCGTGGGTGCGGGGGAGGGGGTAGGGTTCTCCTTCGTTTCCTCCAGGGGCCTGCACGTGGACATCTACGGGGTCCTGGAGAGAGCCACCGCGCTCGCACTGGACAGCATGAGGGGGGAGAAGCTGGGAACGGTGGTCAAGGGCAACGTGCTCTTCAGGGCTGAGCCCTTCGCCAGCCTTGTTGACGCGCTACTAGTACCCGCGCTGAACGCCTTGAGCGTGCTGGAGGGGTTCAGCCCGCTGCGCGACAAGGTCGGCCAGAAGGTTCTTGGGCCGCTCACCGTGGTGGACGACGGCACCATGGTCGGTGGTCTTGAGACTAGTCTCTTCGACGCAGAGGGCGTCGCGCGGAGGAGGAAGGTCCTCTTCGACAGGGGTGTGCTCAAGGGCTTCCTGCACAACACGTACACAGCTAGGCGGATGAAGTGCGAAAGCACGGGGAACGCCGCGCGCGTGAGGGGCGCAGTGGCGATAGCAAGGACAAACCTGGTCATAGAGGGGGGAGAGGACGGCGAGGAGACGCTGGCCAGCAGCTCGGCGGTGGTGGTCGACGGGTACCTGCTCAGCGTGCACACCGTGAACCCGATCACTGGGAACTTCAGCGTAGTAGCGTCCAACCCGTACCTTGTGAAGAACGGCGAGCTGAAGCCCCTGAAGCCCGTCACGGTGTCGGGCAACATCTACGAGGTCGCGAGCGGGCTGAGGCCTGCGAGGAAGGTAAAGAACACCCACACAGGAGTCTACACGCCCGACGTCCTGCTCAGCGGGCTGACGGTGTCGGGCTAGCCCTTCCTACCCCCTGTGAGCAGCAAGTCTATCTTCAGCGTCCAGATGTCGTAGAATCTACGCGGTACATCGGTCCCGGCGACACCCTCGTCCACTATCTTCCAGTAGTTTCCGCAGAGCCTACAGATGCCGACGCCGAACCTCTTATCCTCCTCGAGCCCGAGAACCATGAGCGTCGACTTATCACTGTTCCCGCAGTAGGGGCACTTTCCCTCTGGGTATTTCCACTCCGCACCACAGAACTGGCACCTCAGAAGGGATGTGCCGTCCGGCTGCACGACCTCCACCCTCGTGAAGCTGCCACAGACAGGGCACCTGCCGCTCTCCCAGCCCTCGAAGCCCACGGCCGACCCCACACTCTCCGAGAAAGCCTGGAAGAAGGGCTGCATGGCCCACGCTACCACAGCCTCCAGCATTTCGTGGTCCACACCCACTCTACTTGCAGCCTCGTGCACGGTCTCCACATCCCCTCTTATGAACGCGCCCTTCAGCTCGCTGAGGTTGAGCTGCCCGCTCTCCTGGGCCTCTATCACCTTGGACAAGCCCTCTCGGGCGTCGGCGAGCTCCTCTCTCAGATAGCTTGCTATCCTTTTAACCGCGCTGGCGAAGTCGTCGTCATCTATCCTCAGCTCCATCACGCTGAGAAACGGCTTGCCCTGGCTCAAAACCTCCCTGACCTTCTCCCTATCAAGATCAGAGTACTTCCCCGAGAGCTTACTGGCGATATCCTCCTGGATCTCGACCAGCCCCACGAATACGTCCAGAGAATTCTCGTCGATGGGCACATCTGGGTAAATCCTCCTTACCCTATCCTTAAGGCTGCTACTCATGCTATACCAACTCCTTCCGGCGAGCTCTGAGGACGAAAGCCCGCGTAATAAAGCTTAGCCGGCGGGGGACCCCTCAGAAGAGGTCTCGAGGGCTTGGAGGCCCCTTAAGGAAGAAAGCTGCTGCCTCGCCCAGCCTTACCCCCGCAGCCCTGGCTATAGGCGCGCACTTAGCGACAAGTACGGCGAATGTTGGCTTCGGCGGGGGGCTCAGGAGGAAGGACTCGAAGTTCGCCATACCCTTCGAAAGCACGAGGTCCGCCTCCGCGAGCGCGCGGACAGCCTCCTCCGAGGAGAAGCCCGGGACGACACCTGGGAAGTCGCTGCCGGAGCTCACAAGCCTCCCCAGCTTGCCAAAGCCTGCGGCCAATGCCTCCTCGAACGTGATATCGTTCTGGTACGGCTTACCCCTTGCGATTATGAGGAGCTCTAGCCCCATGCGCTGTAGCTCCTCAAGCACGAGCAGGTCGAAGAGAGCCTCCCCGCAGTTGTCGAGAACATAAGCCACCTTGCTGGACTGCAGGAGGAGCAGGAAGAACCTGTCGAGCTCGTCCCTCCCGAACCTCACTCTCTCTATGATGCCGATGAGCTCAGCAGGCCTCAACCCCATCGGGGATCCGGGGTCGAGCAGGTTTGCCGCGACACTTGCCTTGATAAGGAACCTCAACCTGTCGAAGCCCTCCATCTTCTCCGCCGCTCGGCGGACCTCCTCCACCAGGGGTAGCGCAACCCTGTGGGACTCCTCCTTGAAGGCCTTGTAGGGATCCTCGTCGCCCAGGAGCTCCTTCACCTTCGAGAAAGCCCTCCACGCCAGAACGGTGGTAGACGCGCCGGGCGCCAGCAGCAGGGAGTAAAACTCCGTGAAAAGCCTCATCGCTGCAATCTTATCGTCGCTGGGCAGCCTGGACGCCGCAATCTCCAGCGCCCTTGTCCTATATATGCAGGGAACGCACTCCGGCTCCACACGCACGGGAAGCCAAGCCCCCGCCGGAATTTAAGCGTTAGCAGCTCCCCCAGCTAACCCAGCCCCCTCGCACGCCTACTCGGTCTCTCGCTTAGGAGCTCGCACGCTTTACGCGCAAGCTCCCTGGGGTCCCTGACCACGGTGACCTCGGAGGTGCACCTCGAGTCAAGGCATGGCGCCAGCCGCTCCAGAGCATCACTAGCCTGCCCCGTGCCCGCCAGCATGAGCACCGGCACGCCTTCGAGGTATGCAGTGAAGACTTCCTGCATAGTCCCTGCCTCGCCGCCCAGGCAAACAAGCACGTCTGACGACCTGCAGAGGAAGATGCTCCTAACACGGTAGCTAGCACCGGTGCGCACGACGAGAGCTCCCTCTGGGTAGTCGAAGTCCTCCCTCTCGACCGGCGGAAAGAGCAGGACGCACATGCCCTGCCTCAGGGCCTCGTCCACGACAACCCTCATCAGGCCCCAGTACCCTCCCAGCGCGAGGCACAAGCTCCCGCCGCATGTGGACGACAGCTCCTCGACGAAAGCCCTCGCCTTGGCCGCGAGCTCGGGCGGAGGGTCCGTGCCGAGCGCGGCAACCCCGAGAACCCTCATATCAGGCAACCCCCAGGAATCCCGCGATCTCCCTGGCCATACGCCTTGCCTCGTAGTATGCTGCGCCTAGGGGGAGACCCGAGTAGAGAGCCACCAGGTAGCTCTCGAAGCCCAGCCTGACGAAGACCAGGCCAAGCCTCTCGTACTCCGCCACGATCACGCGTACGGAGCCTCCCCTCAGCTGCTTGAAGGTACTCGTGATGAAAGTGAAGAGCTCATCCACCCTGGAGAGGACATCCTTGTCGAGCTCACCCACGACGTGGAACTTCCCTCCTCTCACCACGGCCAGCGCTCTGAAGCCGTGAGCCCTAGAGAGCACGGCCTTGAGCGCAGCCTCCATAACGGGCATCGCTCAGACGAGGCACCGCAGATAAGCCTTACCTCGGGTCGTTGAACTAAACTCCTTTTAAAGCCGCAGTTCGCAGCCGCTCCCGAGAGCAACCATGGCGAGGGCTCTGGTAGAAGTAGCGCTGGACGGTGTAGAGGAGAAAGCAGCACTAACGCTGAAAAGCGGCGAGACCGCTGAACTGGCCATAGTGAACAAGGACCCCCAGCGCGTGCTGTGCGAGGTTACTGTGGAGCACCTAAACGGTGTGCTAAACTCCCTGGTGGCGATCGAGCTGGGAGGCAGGAGGCTCTACCTTGGCAGGTCGTCAAGAGCTGGGGAGAGCATCTCGGCGGATATCGAGCCCGGAGGAGTTGAGATCCTACGGGTGAGGTTCGTCGCACCGCCAAGGGGGAACGACGAAGTGCAAGTCAGGCTCAGGGTGGTGCTGCGCGCACTGCCTGCAGCTACAGCACGGGGGAAAGAGACCCGGGAAAAACACACTATGCCGAAACTCTTACCCGTGCTTGTACATGAGAAGCCCTAGGAGCATCACAAGGCCCGTGCTGAGCCACACTATCCAGTCGGCGAAGCTCACCGCCAAGAACACCAGGATAAGCAGATTGGCGAGCAGGGGGAGCACGGGGACGCGCCCAACGCTGAGAGGCACTCTGAAGGGCCTGGGGATCTCGGGCCTTCTGACCCTCAAGGCGATCAGGGAGGAGTTCACTAGGAGGAAGACCAGGAGGACGGCGAGGCTGGAGGTCTTCCCGACAAGGTCTATGAGCTGGTACTCGAAACCTCCAAACCTGAGCCGCCAGCCGGTAGCCTCCGGCAAGTAGTCTGTCAGGAGGATCAGCAGCGCCGCTAAGAGACCCGAGAAGAATACGCTCACGTGGGGTGTTCTTCTCCAGCTGCTGACCCTCCCGAAGCCCTCCCAGACAACCCCCTCCTCCGCAAGCCCGTAAACGAGCCTAGAGGAGGAGACCAGGAAGCCTAGCACGGTGTTGGTGGTCGCGAAGAGTGCTATCGCCATAAGCAGGCCGTAGGACCCTGCCCACGCGATCGAGGCCGCATCGGCCAGCGGAGCCTTGCTGGCTCCAAGATCCTCCCAGCCCACCAGCCTCACGACGCACAGGCTCACCGCGAGGTAGAGGAGGGTAGTCACGAGGACCGCAAGCACTATCGCCTCGGGGATGACCCTCTCAGCATCCCTTGTTTCCTCGCTCAGCGTGGGCTGGAACTCGAAGCCCGTGTAGGCGAAGTAGAAGATCGCTGCACCGACCATCACCGCCACCAGGGGGTTTGCGCCTGGAGCGACCTCCAGGTAGTTCGGCTGCCTGGCTGGGGAAATCAGGGCGAGCACGATCACCAGCAGCAGCCCCAGGCTCTCGATAACCGTGAAGACTGCCGACAGCACAGCTGACTCCCTTATCCCCCACCAGTTGAGAACCGAGAGCAGCACCAACAGGGCTAGCGCTGGGAGCACTGGGGAGGTTAGGCCTGTCAGCCTGCAAAAGTAGCCAGCGAAGCCCAGGGCCGCAGTCGCCGCTCCGGCGACTCCTCCGAAGAACAGCAGCCAGCCAGCGAGGAAAGCCAGCAGCCGCCTCCCCGGGAAGGCTTCGGCCACATACCTGTGCGTGCTAGAGGCGTAGGGAAACATCCCCCGCCAGCTCCGCGAAGGAGAGAGCTGTGGAGACCGCTATAAGCCCAGAGAACGCGACGCTGGCCCAGACAGCGTCACCCGCGATCCCTGCTGCACGACCGATGAGGACATAGACGCCGGCGCCGAGGATAAGCCCCACGCCGAAAAGGGTCGCGTACCCTAGCCCTAGCTCGCGCTTCAGCTCGGGCATACGCTATGGGAAGAACGTTAAAAATCTTTAATTTTTTCGCGCCGGTTACTCCCTCAGCTCTACCGAGATTTCGCCCTCGACAGAGCCAACCTCCTGCCACACCCTCAGGTCCTTCGCGGTGAGCTTGTAGGGCTTCCCATCCCTCAGCTCCAGGATCACCTTTCCCGTGATGAGCCTGTTAGAGCCCAGCTTCTCCTCCAGGGCGAAGCCTAGCCTCTGCACAAGCCTGCTGAGCTCCTTCCTGTACTCCTGGAGCACCTGCCTGTTCCTCGCGCCAATGGCTCCCCAGAGGTAGCGAATGAAGCTGACACCGGCGGGGTTGACAGGCCTCACCAGCTCCACTTCGATTACTTCGCTCATCGGGCAATGCCGCACACATACTATGTTATTTGCGTATCGCTAGGAAAAACGCGGAAAAGCCGAAGCCTCAGGGTAGGTTGAATATGCAAGAGTACTCCCTCCCTGAGGACGTGTGCAGCTTCACCTCGACCGCGACACCTGAGCTTAAAGTAGAGCCACCGCACCCAGCCCCCTTCAGCAAGTGCAGGGTCAGCACAACTCTTTCGCCTGGATTCAGAGTTATACTCGGCTGCGGAGAGAGGAAAACCCCCTTGCAATCGTAGTAGTGGACACCGTTTATGAGGATAGAGTCTACCGTGACGGCCACTGTACCCAGGTTGCCCAGCTGAAGAGTTACATCCCACCCATCCCCCGCCGCCCTTGGCGCCACCTGCACAGCACCAAACTCCAGTCTCTCCACAGCGCTGCCCGTCAAAGAGGCGAAGCCGGCCAGCCAGAACGCTATACCCACAGCCACCACCACGGCCACGAGCGTCAGAATTACCGTCGAAACCACAGGGCTCACGGCGCGCATCCAACCCATGGCGTGAGAGCTCCCAGCAGCACGCCTCCCATCCATGGGCGACCACAGCCTCAGCGGGTGAGTGCTAAATATTGTTAATTCTTTCCGGGTGATTAATTTCGAGAATATATCCCGAGACCATTGAAGTACAGGAAATGCTCCTCCAGGTCCTGCGGTGCGGCCCTCTCCCGCCCTTCACATTATGAAACCCCTCTGCGGTGAGTGGTATAAAACTTCTTGAGAAAGCCTTTTAAGAAAGGGTTTACATAGTTCTCCTGAAAGAGCATGAGCTCCTACCTGGAGTGGATGCTCGGGGTTCTCAAGGAGGCCGTCGAGCTCGCAGGCCTGCCCCACGAGGTCTACGAGTACCTGAGCAAGCCCGACAGAGTGCTGATGGTGAAGATCCCCGTGAGGATGGACGACGGAAGGCTCGTGGTCTTCGAGGGCTACAGGGTGCAGCACAACAACGCTCTAGGCCCCTACAAGGGCGGGATCAGGTTCCACCCGGAGGTCACGCTAGAGACGGACATAGCCCTGGCAATGGGCATGACGCTGAAGAACTCCCTGGCCGGGCTGCCCTACGGCGGCGCTAAGGGCGCTGTGAGGTGTGACCCTAAGAAGCTGAGCGCTGCGGAGCTGGAAAGGCTTAGCAGAGGCTACGCGAGGGCTATAGCGCCGCTCATCGGCGACCAGGTGGACATCCCCGCTCCCGACGTGGGCACGAACCCGCAGATCATGGCCTGGATGGTGGACGAGTTCAGCAAGCTGAAGGGCTACAACGTCCCCGGGGTCTTCACCGCTAAGCCGCCCGAGCTCTGGGGCAACCCCGTGAGGATATACTCGACCGGCTACGGCACCGTGGTCGCCGCCAAGGCGGCAGCGGAGAGGTGGCTGGACGGCTTCGAGGGGAAAGTGGTCTCGATACACGGCTTCGGCAACGTAGGGCAGTATGCGGCGCTCTGGGCCTCTAGGTTTGGAGCCAAGGTGGTCGCGGTCAGCGACATTTCAGGGACGGTTTACGACCCCAACGGGCTGGACGTTGAGCTCGCAATAAAGGTGAAGAACGAGACAGGCAAGGTGGTGAACTACCCCAAGGGCCAGAAGCTACAGGACCCCGACGCCTCCCTCTACGTGGACGCGGACATCCTCATCCCAGCCGCGATAGAGAACACGATAACCGAGAAGAACGCGGGGAAGGTTAAAGCCCGCCTGATCGTCGAGGCTGCCAACGGCCCGACCACGCCCGGCGCCGAGAAGATCCTCTACTCTAGGAAGGACTTCGTAGCCGTGGTGCCCGACATCCTTGCGAACGCTGGCGGTGTCATCGTGTCCTACCTCGAGTGGGTGGGAAACCTCCAGTGGTGGTTCTGGGACGAGGAGGAGACGAGGGCCAAGCTGGCCTCGATAATGGAGAGGAACTTCAAGCGAACCGTGGACAGGTGGGAGAAGCTGAAGGCGGAGAGCAGCAAGCCCGTAACCATGCGGGACGCAGCCTTCGTGCTAGCAGTGGAGAGAGTCTACAATGCGATGAAGCTCAGAGGCTGGATCTAAAGAATCCGCGCGTGTTTTTCTCAGCCCCCTTCTATACAACAGGCATCTGTCCATTAAGCCCGTCCGTCGGCTTAGTTATTCTCATTCACAAGCAGCGAGCAGAGGTGTCGGAAGGAATATATTCGGATAGAGCGCCCTGAAGTCGTATGGCGGAGCAGGGAGCAGCTGCCTTGCCTCCACCTCCTCCAGCTAGGCCTCTGGGAGTCGCAATCCTGGCAATCCTGGAATTCATTTTCGGAGCCCTCGCTCTGCTGCTAGGACTAGCGTTCATCGCCCTAGCCCCTATGCTCACGAGCATGCTCTCCAGCCTACCGCTCCCGGCAGCTCTCGAGCTGCTGCTCGGAATCCTCGGGGTAATTTTCCTAGTAGGCGGCGCTGTAGCGCTGCTCGTCGGCTGGGGTCTCTGGGCTGGTAAGGGGTGGGCTTGGTGGCTGACGGTGATCCTCCAGGCGCTGGGCATCGTGTCATCCCTAGCCTCCCTGGCGCTCGGAGACCCCACCGCCATAGCCTCACTGATCATCGCGGCAATCATCCTCTACTACTTCTTCAAGCCACACGTCAAAGCCTACTTCGGAGTCAAAGTAGGCTTCTCCACGTAAAACAGGCTT
>Ga0080004_1115921_pt1 | contig 25130 bp, 21 predicted proteins | sample WasSprMetagenome_FD_69207 | JGI IMG/M metagenome (GOLD analysis project Ga0080004, IMG submission 69207) | Sulfidic aquatic microbial communities from Washburn Spring, Yellowstone National Park, USA - WS (SPADES assembly) (version 2) | ecosystem: Environmental > Aquatic > Thermal springs > Hot...
TAGGGAGGCGGGCAGCCTCCCCAGGGCCAACGGGGATACTTTAACCCCCTTATAACCCTGCTTCTCAAGCTCCCTCAACAGCCTGTCGTCGTCGGGCTCCTGGTCCTCGAGGGATGCAGGGGGGATTTCCAGGAGCACCTTCCTCGTCAAAGGCTTGAGCGGAACCCTTACCTCTAACCCTTCCACCTGAAGCCTCTGAACCCTCCTCCTGTTCCAGAGGGGCACCCGGACCACGAGGCTTCCCCTAGGCCTCAGGAGGCATGCCAATCGGATACCTCTATCCAGCTCATCCTTGGAGAGAAGCCTCTCCTCCGCAGGGGAAACCCTGGGAATAGGCTCCATGCTCGACACGACATGGACCTTACATTTGCCGCATATACCCTTCCCACCGCATATGGATTCCAGGTCGACCCCGAGCTGCCTGGAAGCGTCCAGGACGGTTACCCCTTCCTCGAAGTCCCCCTCCAAATCATAATCTTCAAATCTTATCTTCAAAGTCATCATCACAGGGTGGATCGACTTGTAAAGCTATGCAATAAGGATTATGGTTTTACCTTTTAGGGATGCTGCTAACTCATATCAGATGTCAATGTAGTTCAGCTCTGTCGACGTTGTTCGTCTAGCATAGGGTGGATAACTTCCCTCTATTTCCCCTCTAATTCTCTGCTGAATATTCTCAGGGCCTCCAAGCTTAGCAGCCTCTTTCCTTTGCTGAGCAGTGATTTCCACGCATTAAACGGATCATCTTTATATGAGTAACCTCGAAATTCAGGGGATTACCTATTGCGTGGAAACGTGTGCAAAAGCTTATATAGGTAAAAATAACGAACTAGAGAGTGCAAACAACCAGAGGAATGGATATGGCCGAAGAAAAGAAGGTTACAAGAAGAACTTATGTGAAATATGCGGGGGCTGGGATAGTCGTTGTAGCAGCTGCGGGAGCAGCCGCATATTACGGAACTAGGCCCGCTCCACCGCCTAAGACTCCAGCTACGCCCACGGCTCCAGCTACGCCCACGGCTCCAGCTACGCCCACGGCTCCAGCTACGCCCACGGCTCCAGCGATGGACAAGTATGAGCAGGCTGCTTTGAAATGGGCTGAAAAACTGAAGTCGGTCCTGCCGAAAGAGGATCTAAAGAATGAATTATTATGGTTTGCACGCGCCTCAAAGCCGTATCGGGGAACGGCTATAAACACGGCCGTCGAGTCGATTCCTATATCTGACGTTGAACAACACGTAGTGGCGCCTGTATTCGAGGAGATCACCGGGATAAAGGTGAACTTCACCGTCGGATCCGACGAGGAGGTTATGATGAAGGTCATGGCGGAGATAGAGGTTGAAGCCGGTGCATATGATTTCTTCTCGATGGATCAAGGTGCTATAGGGTTTGTTAACAGGAGGCAGGCGATGACCGATATCACGGAATTCATGGAAGCGCATCCGGAGCTCAACGACCCCTACTTCGACATGGACGATATCTGGAGGAGAAGCCTCTGGAGCAACCCGTTCCCGGGACCGAAGCAGGGTCACATAACGGGCATAAACCACTATACTTTCAGCAGGTACTGCTTCTATCGTAAGGATCTCCTAACCGATCCCAAGGAGAGGGAAGGCTTCGAGAAGAAATACGGCTATCCACTGAGGACGCCTCGTGAATGGGATGAGATAGCTGCCCGGGAGGGCTGGTCGAACCCCGATAACTACTGGTCTAGGGATAAGATGCTGGACATCTGCGAATGGTTCTATCGACCTAAGGAGGGAATGTATGGGACATTAATTAACGGTAAGAACGAGCCCTCGCTTGCATGGGTCTTCGATAACTGGCCACACCGGGCTGGGGTAGTTTCAAAGCTTGAGCCGCCGCCAGGCTATACCGACGAGGACTTGATGAAGGATCCAAAGCTCGGCTGGAAGAGGACGGGGGTCAACGCCTTCAACGCCAGGCCAAACGCAGCCCCATTCGGATGTTACACGGATCCTGTCACCCAGGAACTCAAGGGACATAGGACGGATGAGGGAGGTACCACGAACAGCCCGATGGGACAGGCAGTCTTCTGGTACTTCAGAGAGCTCTTCAAATATGCTCCTGAAAGGGCTTGGGAGTTAGAGCAGGTAGAAGTCTGCCTCCAAATGATGAGTGAGAAGGATATCGCCATCGCCGATGCGATCTGGGTGGGGGCCTTCATAAGAAATTGGATAGATGAACCCTGGTTCCAGGAGAAGATGGAATTCTGGCATATGCCGGTGGACAAACGATACTGGAGGCCTGGAATGCCAAGCCATGACGATATAAGCGATCTCGTGTTGACGAAAGCTGGGAAGAACAAGGAGGCGGCTTGGCTGTACATCCAGTTCACGCAGTCGAAGGCGATCGACATCTACAAGCATATTGATTCAAAGCTATGCAACATGGTACGGCTGTCCACTTTATACTCCGAATATGCCGACGAGTTCGATAAGAAGGCTAAGGGCATAATCGCCTCGTTAAGAAGCAAACACTTCATAGATGCGACCAGCGATGATCCTGCATATATCGATAGGGCTGGATTAGTAAGGACGCTTCACCCACTCTGGGCCAAGCTCATCCGCGACCCGAAGATCGATCCGGCTGATGCGATGACACAGGTTGCCGATGCGCTGGATAAGCTCGCTAGAGAGACCGGGGCAATGGCTTAGAAAGGAGACATAAAAAATAAATACCCCTCCTTTTTTCTTTTTTCCCGCCTCAGAAGAGGAGATATGAAATGGAGAAAAGGTATTGGCTTATGCTCATCCCCATGCTCATTATGGTTTCAATCAACGCATTCATCCCTACAATGGTCGTATTCAACTATAGCTTCAAGAATTTACAGCCCGCCATTGCAAACCCGCAGTTCTGGGGAATGGAGGGCTTTAGAAGAGTTATTCATGACCCCGAGTTCAGAAGCTCAGTGATCAGGACCCTAGAGCTCACGGCCATAGCCTTAACTGTGGAGATGCTACTGGGCCTTGTAGTTGCATCGGTGATACCGCAGGGTAGGAGGAGCAAGGCATTATCGGTGGGGATAATCTCGCTGCCTCTAGTCATGCCGATGACCTCGGTCGGCATGCTCTTCCGGTTAACGGGCCGTGTAGGGGGCGTAATCCCAACGGTGCTCAACTCTCTAGGCATAAAGTTTTCAATAGCCGATCCGACCCAAGTCTTCCTATACTCAGCCTTTGCAGACATATGGCAGTGGACCCCGCTAGTAGTACTCATATTATATGCGGGCATGGAGGCCATCAGACCTGAACTTAAAGAGGCGGCGCTCATCGATAGGGCATCCCGTTGGAGCATGTTTAGAAATGTGACATGGCCCTCCATAAAGTGGCCCTTCCTAGTGGCACTGCTCTTAAGGTTTATGGATGTATTCAGGGTATTCGACGTCCCCTACGTCATGGTGGGTGCTGGGCCTGAAAACTCGGTTATGTTCCTGAGCACCTACGTATATTTCACCTCTCTAGCTGCTTACAGAATAGGTGAAGGGGCATGTGCTTCCCTAATCTACCTTTACTTCTCGATCGTGGCATGCTATATATTGATGAACATCCTCTTAAGGGGAAGGGAGTTGACCTAGAATGGCTACCGCCGTAAAGAAGGAGTCGTATGGACTTCGGGCAGTTAAAGTCGCGGTGCTCGTAGTATTCCTCTTCGACATTTTATTCTTCCTCTACTTCCTCGTAAGCTTCTCACTGAAACCTCTTGAAGAGATAAGAGTAGCGCAGACGTTCTATCCGGTCTCTCCCACTCTAGCAAACTTCAAGACCATATTCAACCCGCGAGCAGAGGTGTCAGCAGGAGTTCGCTGGCTTAACTCGCTGATCAACTCAGTCATAGTATCACTTGGAAACGTGGGGCTCTGCCTGGCCGTCGGAATACCTGCCGCATACGTCTTCTCGAGGGAGAAGTTCATGGCGGATAAACATATATTCTTCTGGCTGCTCATCAACAGAATGGCCCCCCCAAGTGTGTTCGCAATCCCATACTACGCCTTCTATCATTCAATAGAATTATACGACAAAGTTGCCGGACCGATAATCGCGCATTCTCTTGGGAACATACCCCTCGCCGTCTGGATTCTCAGCGGCTTCATGAAGGATATCTCCAGAGACATCGATGAAGCAGCCTTCATAGATGGAATGGGCATCGGCTCATTCTTCAGAAGGATCTTGCTACCAACCCTCATGCCGGGAATAACGGTTACAGCATTCTTCATCTGGCTCTTTTCATGGTCTGAACTTCTTCTTACATCCGCAATCACGGCACGCAGCGCTGTCACCCTCACAGTTAATCTCCTCATCTCCGCGGGTTCGATGGGCTACGGCATCGATTGGGGTGCTATATGCGCCGCAGGTACATTCTCCATAATACCCGGGCTCATATTCATCGTGTTGGCCGGGAGGTACCTCGTGAAGGGCTTCACACTGGGAAGAATATAGAGGAGGAAATGATAAAATGGTGCTTGAATGGATGCACTGGACTCCAGGAACCGCCGCGGTGATCGCATTCATATTCGGAGTCCTGATAGCCAGCGCGATCCTTGATAGTAGAAGGAGGTCATACCCTAGGAAGGGTTTCCTTCCGATTCCTACAACAAGGGGAGATAGAATCTTTCTCTCAGCCGTCCTCACGATCCTAATAGGGATAATCTGGTTACTCACACCCTTCCCCTTCTATTTATCCATAATCCCGGCCGTAGCAGTCATGGTAATAGTTCTAAAATGGGGTTAGCAGCCCATCGACTCGGAAGGGGGTAAGCCTAGTGGTGGAGGCTATTTTAGGTATAGATGCAGGCACCCATGGCGTTAGGGTAATAGCCGCTGATCCGAGTGGAAAGGTCTTAGGCGAGGGAAGGGACTTTTACCCTATGGAAACGCCTAGGCCGGGATGGGTGGAGCAGGATCCGGAATTATGGTGGCGCGCGTTCATAAATGCCACCAGGGAGGCGGTAACTAAGAGTGGAATAGAGTATAAAGACGTAGTCTCACTTTCATTCTCGCATCAACGCTGCACGGTCGTCCCTGTCGATGAAGGCTTTAAGCCTTTAAGGAAAGCTATACTCTGGAACGATACCCGCGCCGTAAAAAATGCTGAAGAAGTGAAGTCGAAACTTGGATTAGAAAGGGTTGTGCAGAGGACGGGTTTCCAGCCGTCGACGAACTGGGGCATCTACAAAGCCCTCTGGGTAAAGGAGAATGAGCCTAGCATATTTAAGAAGACATATAAATGGCTGCTGGTGCACGACTACTTCGTATATAGGCTTACAGGAATTTTAAAGACAAGCGCCTCATCTGCGACAATGGCCGGGGCGTTCGACCCCAACGATCCATCCCTTAGGAGATGGGCAGTCGATATCCTCGATGAAGTAGGCCTTGATGTGGAGAGGTGGCCTGAAATCTCCCATCCCGGAGAGCCAGTAGGTCATCTAACCCATGAAGCCTCTAAGGAAACCGGCCTTCCCCGAGACGTCATTGTAGGTATCGGGGGGGGAGACCAACCTATGGGTGCGCTCGGCGCTGGGGTAATAAAACCGGGTCTGGCAAGCCTAAACCTCGGGACCTCCATCGTCATAGAAACCGTCTCCGAGAAATATCAGCCGGATGCCCGCCGTTACTACGTTGAGTTGAACCCGGCCCTCCTCCACGCACCTGAGGGAGTCATACTCGGTGGAACAAGGACTATTGACTGGTTTCTCCAAACCTTCAACGTAAGAGCAGAGAGTGCCCTCGAATCCCTTACAGAAGGCGCGGAGAAACTTCCCGCGGGGAATTATGGGCTTATGCTCGTCCCATATTGGAATGGGGCGGCAAATCCGCTCTGGGACGCGGGTGCGAGAGGTGTCATCGCAGGCTTCGGCTACGTCCACGATACATATGCTATCTTCCGCGCCATCCTAGAAGGAATCGCCTATGAGGTCAGATGGATTGTCGAGTTAATGGAGGAACGATTAAGTACTCCTCTTGAAGAGATACGATTATATGGAGGGGGCAGCAAGAACCCGCTTTGGTGTCAGATCATAGCCGACATCATAGGTAAGAAAACTAGAACTCTGGAATGTAAGGAATCGTCAAGTATGGGAGCCGTCGTCCTCGCTGCTAAGGCTGCCGGAATCTACAAATCCGTAAGAGAATCTTCAGGTGAGATCGTCAAAATAGAGAAGACGTACAATCCCAAACCGGAAAACAAGAAAATATATGATCAATTCTACAGGGACGTCTACAGCCGCCTCTACAATCAGATAAAGGATCTAATGCATCACGTATCCGAGATTACAGGATACTACCCCTGAACCAGGCCCTAACCAAACACGGCGGGACGCCGATTAACCTCGTCCGATGATTCAGATCTGATCTAACCAGTGTACAGTTGGGGAATTACAAAGTCGAGTTCTAAATCCCGTAGTTTCTCCTTTGTCGGCCTTCCAATAGAATCCCAACCGCAGAGTTCGTAATATTCCTCGAGCATCTCATTAAGCTTCACAACTTCTCCCTTGCATGGGCCGTCGGGTAGCGGCTCCATTAGCAGCCTCTCAGGAAGAGTATCATCCCTCCTCGAAAACCCTTCACGGCAGTTGAACGCCCTCGTGAGATTATTTATCCTCTCGCCTATTTTCTGGAATTCATCTAGATTATAATTGAATCCTGTAGCTGTGTTAACTAATTCAAGGATGTCTTCGATGTTAAGTGTGTATCCTAAAACCCTGCAGACACCGGCAGAATCCCATGCAACATTAGTCTCTTCTACCAGCGTCTTTACGAAGCCCGCCTTCTTCTCGGTCTTCCTAGGATCCAAAGACGGCGGCTGAAGCATCTCCTCGCCTGCTGTCCATGCATGGAGATGGCATGCACCACGGTCCCCTACCGCGTAGCCTAACCCCATGCCCTGGGCTGCCCTAGGATCGTAAGCCGGTACCTCGAGTCCCTTAACATGCATCGCAAATTTTTCCGAGCCCTTCCCAATATATGCGGCAGCCCTCTTCACCCCATTTGATATTAATTTTCCGATTATTCCATGACCTCTACCGGCATATTCGACGGCGGCTACCATCGCTTCAGCGTCGCCGAACTTGAGGCTAAGCCCCTCAGTCTCGTCATTTGTAATCAATCCTTTTTCATAGCATTCCATAAGAAACCCTATGGTGTTGCCTACAGAAATTGTGTCAAGGCCGTAATAGTCGCACAGATATTCGGCTTTTGCGATAGCCTCCCTTTCAAATACACCGCATTGTGCTCCGAATGCCCATACAGTTTCATACTCCGGGCCTTCATCGTAGAGTCCGAGATATTTCCCCTCCCTAACTATGCTTACATGGGCACAAAGAATGGGGCAATGGTAACATGGTCGTGGACCGGGCGCTTTGCGTGGAACCCAGAGATTCTCAGCGAACGTCTCTCCCATGAGTTCCGAAAAGTGTTCAAAAGTTCCTGTTTGGAAGTTTCTAGTCGGCCAACCCCCCGCCGCGTTTATGTCCCTAACGATGCCCACAGTCCCATACAACGGCATCCTCCCTGGAGGGGATAAACTCGTCCATTTGCCCTCCAAAAGCTTTCCATAACAAGACTTTACGGCATTCCGGAATCCTTCAGGATCCGATACGAGGTCGTCAGGTCTGTATTTGTTACCTGTTACAACTATGGCTTTAAGGTTCTTCGACCCCATGACAGCGCCCATTCCACCCCTTCCCGCAGCTCTACCCTCGGATATTATTGCGGCTAGCAGGGCCCCCCTCTCGCCGGCAGGCCCTATACAGGCGACTCTCGGCATCCTCCGGTTGAAATGTTTATCCTTCAATATCATATGCGTAGAAAAGGTATTAGCACCCCAAATGTTCCCTGCACCCAGTATCTCAACCTTATCGTCGCTGATGTTTATGTAAACAGGTTCGGGAGATTTATCCTCGACTATTATCCCATCATAGCCTGCAAACTTTAACTCAGGCCCCCATGAGCCACCGCAGTGTGAATCACACCAAGCATTGGTTAAAGGAGACTTCGCACAGACCGAGAACCTATTACCTGTCGGGGCATTGGTCCCAGTAAGTGCCCCTGTAAGAAAGAGAAGTTTATTCTCGCTACTCAACGGGTCTACTCCCGCCCTAAGCTCCTTAAAAAGAATATAGGAGGCAATACCTTTAGATCCTAAATAGTTTCTTACGACTATTTCATCTAATTCTTCTTTCTTAATCGACTTTGTCCTAAGATTAATTCTTAAATATAGGTTATGTATTGAGGATTGTCTAGGCATATCGATATGCCCCACATGGACCATGGCTGTCCTATGATTTAAATTTTATCATGTGAACCAGCCCTCTATTTAATTTATATGCCGCTTCTCCTTCCCTGCGGCGAAAGTCACTCGAATATCAGTTCAGGTTCTCCCTCCAGCCGCGATTCACCTTTAAACGCAACGAAGTCCCACATCCATCTAACATTCGGTTGGATGCCTGTAAAATATTTGCAGATAGCGGCATAAGCATGGCCTATCTGCGTCAAATGGTCTTCTGTAAACCCGTAATTCAATATATCCGATTTGAAGGGAAGTTTAGTCAACATCTCAAATATGGTTTTATAGGTTGGAGTGAGAGGTCTCCTTGAATGCTCCATTAGCGGTTTCGGGCCTTCGTTTTTCAGGGGCTCCAAGAGATCCTTTATATCACCTGGCAGGACATCATCTCTTCTCCCAAGGTTGTGGAGGACTTCATCTGCGGCTAGGAGACTCACCATCTCGGGCTTGTTTGGGTCCCACACCTCGGGGAACAGTAGTGTAAGGACTTTGACATAGTGGAAGAGGGCCCATTTACCGTAAACCTCAGGTTTTTCAAAAGATATAGTATGTATGAGTAAATCGATATAAAACTCTGATATGATACGGTAACTTTCCCAGAAATCCAAGTATGGATACCCGTAAATGATATCGTTCATGATATGAAAATCCATCGGCGTTCGATAATCCTCACTTAACCTTAAAGTCAACTCCCCTTCACCTGGTCCACTAACCTCGAGGACCGGATATACCGGTATTTCCCCATTAATCCTAGGAGTGAAATAAGGGGATCCGACAAAGGTTGCAATCCATCCAAAGGCTTCTCCAACGTTTCTTTGGTTCTCAAGCTTGATCCCCGGGAAACCTAACTCTATAAGCTTTGCGAAGCCTAAAGCCCCGCATACGTAGCTTACAGGGGCTTCACTCCCATACTTAATCCGATGCTCTATAACAACAGTTCTCGAGTCGCCGCCCTCTTCCCTAACTTCGATGTATGCTGGATAGAGGGACTTACAATATAAACCTGAAGTCTCGAACTTAGTTAGGCGTACCTTAAAACAGAGATCCATCGAGTCATAGAAAAGTTTCAACAGCCCCCTGCCTTCATCTGAGGAAGCTAGAACGTTCTCGATGGCCACCTCGGAACATCTATTCAGAAAATATCTATCCATGAAGGGGTGAGCCTTACTCCTCAATTCCTTGAAAATACTGTTAACCAATTTAACATCAACCCCTATCGACCCAAAATATTTATGACATGAAATAAACCTATCGGTTCTATGCTGGAATAGGTTAGGCTAGTTATATACAAGGCTGAACTCTCAGGGAAGTCCAAGATTACCATTAAGGTTTAAGAGGGCGAAAGGTTTACTTCACAACATACCTCACAACCTACCGCCCTAGACTTAAGGGACAAAGGGGAATTAATCAATAAGAAACGAGAATAGTTAAATAATTTCATAACAAATCAACTCAAAATGCTTTGATCCGTCGCCAGCCTCTCATACCTCATGGCTATTCTCCTGAAGGATTTCAGCCATGCGAAGAACCTTTCGACGGAGCTTCTCGCATGCCTATAGGCTCCCCCATCGAACCCGTATGGTCTTCCAAGCTTTCTTTGGCTTGCGCCTATTCCTCGGGTTCAGGGGTATGTTGGCTTTGGCTTTTATGCCCCTAAGCCTCAAGTATGCCCTCACCCTCCTCGAATCGTATGCTGAGTCTGCGTAAACCTCTTCAGGTCTGCTTATTGGCCTTCCAATACCCCGCTTAACCCTTATTCCATCCACCACTTCGACCAGCCCCATGCCGTCGTGCTCGTCTCCGGGACCGATCACTATGCTCAAAGGCAGGGATTCGGCCGTAACGGCTACATGGACCTTGGAGCCCTTCCTATGCCTATGGCCATCATAGCCTACCATCTCCCCCTCTCCTTTCCCGGCCTCAATGGTCGTGCCGTCTACGGCAACGACCTCCGGGCAGAGCTTACCCTTGGAATGGCCCATGCCCATCAAGGCCTCAAGCATCCTAGACCATACGCCCTCCCCCTGCCAACGCTTAAGCCTCCTGAAGGCCGTTGAGTAATGCCCATGGCGTATAGGCATATCCGTCCACCTGCAGCCGGTCAAAAGAACGTAAAGTATGCCGTTCAAAACCACCCTATCATCGGCCCCAGGCCTACCGGTGTCGGCCTTGGGAGGAAGCAAAGGCCTGATGAGCTTCCATTCGTCGTCCACGAGCTCACGGAACTCCATGAGGAAGCCTTAAGAAAGGGGCTTAAATAGTTTTGCAATGAGTTCAATGATTATCTTTGGATCGGTGCCCTTTTACTGTCCTCAATGATTCAGCAACGAATTTTTCACCCTTTGCCGAATGGTGCAGATATCTTATAGACCTATTTCCAGATATTATAGGGATATAAAGGGTTAGGTATCACCCTCCTCCCTTTCCATTACTTATGAACCCGTTGTAGAATGGTATATGCTAATAATTAGTTTTTAATAGTATATGTTAATGTATTAGGTTTTATTGGTATGTATGTGGTGCTCCGCAACTTGATGTATTAAATCTTTCATATGCGAATATGTTTCCCTATACATCCTATAATAGAATTCATATTGTTTGTTATTATTCTTATCTGGCTCAATCTTTTGTTTTATGTGCACCATATTCTCCGCAGCTTCGAAAACGTCTTTGTAACATCCAGCAGCAACAGCACCCAACATGGCGGATCCTAGGCAGACGGCTTCAGGGACTTCTGTCAGATATACTGGCAAATTGCAGACATCTGCATGAATTTGAAGGAAGAATTCACTTCGTGCCCCTCCTCCGCAAACCCACATCCCATCAAAATCCATGTCTTGATTAGTATCGATTGAGAGTTTCGTGGAATATGCGCACCCTTCTAGTATAGCCCTATAGATCTGAGCTTTGGTTGAGGCGAGTGTGAGCCCCCAAATGACGCCTCTTGACAAGGGATCGAGATATACCCTACTCCCTTGCCAATGCTGCAGAACAATTATTCCGTTTGATCCTAGCTGTACTTCGGCCGCCTTCTTATCTAACAATTCGTATATTCGCATATTTTTCCTCTTGGCTTCTTCATTTTCCTCGAAACAGAATTGATCTTTGAACCATCTTATGACCGACCCCGTTGAAGCCTCACCGCCCACCCATAGCCATAACCCTTTTACGACTGCATCTGGAAGCATTATGGTGTGCTTTGCGAAGTAGGGCTTCTCCCTATTGGCAAGGAGAACTGAGGAAGATCCCAGAATAAGAGCTAATCTTCCTGGTGTGCATGCCCCAAGGCCGATCATCCCTGCTGCGGCGTCAGTGCCACCTTGGGCTACAGGAATCCCTGCCCTGAGCCCCATCTCTTCAGCAGCTTCTTCGGTAAGCTCCCCTTGTAATTCACCCATCGAGAGGACTTCTTCGGGCCATTTTTCTAATACATCTTTAAGCCCGATTTGCTCAAAGAAATCTTCGCGCCAACCATTTAGCGTGGATACATAATTCCATCTTACTGAAGCATTAAATATGGATGCCGTCCATCGCCCGGTCATTTTAAATGTAAGGTAATCCGTTGTTTCAAAGACTCTTCGAGCTTTATGCCATAAATCAGGTTCATTTTCTTTTAACCATAAAGCTTTTGCCGTCATACCTTCGGCAGAAGCTACCCCACCAATATATTTTAAAACTTCATGGTGGGTTTCCGTAATCCTCGCTGCTTGGCTTGCCGCTCTCACGTCAGACCAGAGAATGAGTTTCCTTAAAACTCGATTTTTTTCGTCGGCCATTCCTACAGTACTAGTTGTCCCGTCAGCCCCTATTCCCACGATACTATCTTGGGATATCCTTGTATTCCTCAGTAGTTCCCTTATTGCAAGGCATGTGCACTTCCAGATAGATTCTGCATCCTGCTCAGCCCACCCAGGATGGGGATAGAACGTGGGATATTCGCGAGAGGCATAAGCAAGGGGTCGCCCGCGAAGGTCGAAAAGGCCTACCCTGACGCTTTCGGTACCACTATCTATGCCTAATACATACTTCTCATCCAAATTGTCCACCTATTTATGAAAAAGGAGCTTTGTGGCTTAATTAATTTTTCTGTTTAACTCTTTTTTCTTTATGGATTTGGAATGCTGTCGATGAAAGGCTTATCAAGCGTGGCGGGCTCCTGCTCAGCCCAGACTTCCTCAAAGGCTACGATCTCGAGCTCAGTATTACGAATGATTGTAAGGTTAGGCATCCATTCAAGCTCACTAGGAGGTATATTGAGCTCCTTATGGGTGTAAGCTATCCATTTTCTATGCTCCATAGGCAGCTAAAAGGCTTCACTAGAGCGCTTAATAGGCTTATTCCCAAGCTTCCATCAGTCGACTACTCTTGGCTCGGGTTAGGAGGCGTATGCTTAGGCTTGATTTAAGCCTATACAAATCTTTAAGCAGCTATGATGGCCCCATCGTTATAGTCGTTGACTCAAGCGGTGTTAGCGTCCCCATCGTGGTCTATCTTTCTAGGAACCTGCTAACATCGGAGGGGCTTAGTATACTGCGGGAACGAAGATAGGCTTATCTTCGTGGTCAGCGGTGGTCCATGAACTAATGAAGCAACTGAAGAGCCCTAAACTGCCATGTTGCAGAGCCTCTCAGAGATAGAAGCTTAATGGAATACGTCTATTCTCTGATCCCTAAATTGTTTAAGCCCATTTCTCGTATAGTCCGTTTGCGAAGTTTAGAGGGCTTTCTAACGAGGAATGGAAGATCATTGAGCCCTTTCCTACTCTTAGGTCCAAGGTTGATAGGCCTAGGGCTGACGATAGGAGGGGTATTAAACAGCATTTTATACGTGCTTGTGACTGGTTGTAGGTGGATTGGTGATCGTGCCTCCGGAATACGGTTCGTATGGCTACTTGGAAGAGGCAAGCGCTGGCGGTAGAGAGATGTATGGAGTGGAATAATTAAGGCATCTATGAGGGGTTGCGATGTGGTTGCCGATGATGTTACCGTTGACGGTTTGACAATTATGGTAAAGGATGTGGGAGGGAGGTAGGATATGACGGCTTTAAGCGTAATAAGGGCTCAAAGATTCGCGCATGCTTTGATATGGGCTCAATGCCGCTAAACATAGCCGTAGGGCCCGGCAACGAGCATGACCCGAAGAGGCCAAGGGAGGTCTGCAGGCTCGTCATATGACGGGGGAGAGATCGGGAGAAGTCTCTCTTCAATGGGAAGAGGGCAACATTCCTTTAAACCCAAGAAACGGAAAGAAGCCTAAGCCATGCAACATAAGCATCTATGGAAGGATTAGGAGCTTATGTTCTTCGGCTGGATTAAGAACCTCCAGGAGAATAATAATAAAAATGCTTTGTGGCTTAATTAATTTTCCTGTTTAACTCTTTTTTCCCTTTATGGATTGGAATGCTGTTGATGAGAGGCTTATCAAGCGTGGCGAGCTCCTGCTTAGCCTAGATTTTCTTGAGGATTATGATTTTGAGCTTAGTCTCTTGAATGATGGTAGGGTTGGGCGTCCATTCAAGATTACATATGGGTATGTTGTTTTCCTGGCTGTTGTCCGCCACCTATTCTCCATGCCTTATAGGCAGGTTGAGGGGTTTACTAGGGCTTTGAGTAGGCTTATTCCAAGGCTTCCATCAATCGACTACTCATGGGTTAGGAGGCGCATACTTGGGCTTGGTTTAAGCCCATACGAATCCTTAAGGGGCTATGATGGCCCCGTGGTTATAGCCGTTGACTCGAGCGGTGTGAGCGTCCATAAATGTGGAGGATGGGTTGAGAGACTTTACGGTGAGAAGAAGCGTTATGTTAAGATACACTTCGCAGTGGACGTTAGAACAAAGGAGGTTTTAGCGATGGATGTAACCACAGATGACACACATGATTCTGAGGTTCTGCCAAACCTGATAATGGATGCTTCAAGGCATAGGCTGATCTTTGAGGCATGCATGGATGGATGGGGCATATGATTCAATAAAGTCCTATAGGCTTCTCAAGAGGATGGGGATAAAGCCGATCATTAGGCCTAGGAGGAACGCAAGGATAGACCGAGGACCTCCTGAGAGGCGTAATTCAGTCATGACTCTTAAAGCGCTTGGGGAGGGGGAGTGGGGCAGGATGATGGGTTACGGTAGACGATGGGCTGCCGAGACAGCGTTCTCAACGTTTAAACGCCTATACGGAGAATACTCTATGGCTAGAAACATGGAAAACATAGCTAAAGAACTAGCAGCTAAAGCATACATATACAACACACTAATAAACCTACAAAACTAAGGTGAGGGCAAGCAGCTAAAAAGTAGAGAGGAACCCAAACCAAAAGAATTAAGCCACAAAGCTATAAAAATAATAAGTATTGATAGGAGGATAGTAGGAAAGGCTAACGTCGATGTAAAAGCACTGGCAACCATTGTTTGGACACAGGTCTACCTTCGATATAGGATTTGGATTCGGAAATGAGTTCTCTGTTAAACAGGGCACTGGGGCCTTCATTACAACGGATAACTTATTGAATAGAAGTGGGAGATCCAAGATGCTGGCAGTTATTCATAAATTTATAACGGTTAATGCTTTTGGTTTATTTAAGTGAGCTAAGTTGCAACCTTCGGTTGGATCACCGAAAGCTTTTTAAGAAAAATAGGATAGAGGAATATAGGGGGAAAATTTGTCCGGAGAAAAAATAAGTAAGAGGCAATATGCTAAGATAGCTGGTGCAACCCTCGCCGGTGTAATTATAGGAGCAGTCGCAGGCTGGTATGGGAAACCGGAGAAAAGGGAAGAAATACTAGAAAAAATCATGACAACAACGGTAACCCACTTCCAGACAGTGACTCAGAAAGAAACTGTAGCAACGAAAACCGAAACCGGAGTAACTGGCAAAGTTCCCACTCTGGAAGAAGTTCAAAGATGGTACAAGGAGAAAGCTGCACCATACAAAGGTGTAACCCTAAAATATACGATAGAGAACAATAGCATCACTTTATATACAAGCACTCTGTTGCACGAGTTCAGTGAGCTAACCGGAATTAAACTTGAAGAAGAACAAGCAACGCATACTGGTTGCTATGAAAAGAAACTCCTTGACCTTGAAAGAAAAACCGGCGTCTACGATATCCACCACGACGAAAATGACTGGATTGGAACATGGGACAGAAGAGGATGGACCGTTTCAATAGATAAATTCTTGGATGAGCATCCAGAGCTAGTTAGTCCTTGGCTTGACAGAGATGACATCTTCGTAATGCCAATGATTGTAAATAGAAAAGGAGAGTGGGTTGCGACACCAAACTATGGTATACCCTCCTTCTATGTGTATAGAACAGATCTCTTCAATGATCCAAAGGAGAAAGAGGACTTCAAGAAAAAATATGGATGGGACTTGCGCGTCCCAACATCAAATGATGAATACGCGCAGATTGCAGAGTTCTTCTATAGACCTAACGTCCCATTATATGGGCATCATACCTTCTATAAGTTCGCAGGATACATGTGGCATCATTTCTTAGCGGCCGACTCAGGAGCCTGTAGTGATGGACCATTACCCTTCCCGAGACCAGTGGACAATTGGGGTTTAGGAGTAAATGAGGAAGGATGGGCTTGCTATGCATCGGTTGAAAAAGGTGGTATGATCGATTCACAGGCGACAATAGATGGGCTAAACTTCATGAAGGACATGCTAAAATATGCGCCTCCCGGGGCCGTTACGCACGATTGGACACCTCAGCACGAGACTTTCGCAACAGGCACAATAGCTCAAATGTACTTTGCATTCCCACACTTTATGCCGGTTTGGCAAGATCCCTCAAAATCAAGTATTGTTGGAAAGATAGGTTTTGCCCTATGCCCCGTCAATACAAAATACTGGAAGCCGGGTATGCCGAGAACATATATAGACCATGAAGGGCTTGCTTTCTCACCTTATTGCAGATACCCAGAAGCAGCTTGGCTTGCTATGCAATACTGCATAGAAAAACCAAACGATGTCCGAAGGGCGCTCAACGCGGGCTGCGCAATGAGGACTTCAACCCTCTACCATCCTGAACTGGAGGCACTTTGGCGTAAGAAAGATGGCGGTGAAAGCTGGATTAACTACCTTAACTACTGGAGAAACCCTGATAACATGAAATACTTCGCTGGAACTGATCCAGCCATTGGTGAATATGGTGCAATAAACGAGATCTGGGACAAGTGGTTCTACAAGGTATATGTTGGCGAGTTAGAAGCTAAAGATGCAGTGAGAGAAGCCGCACGAGAATTAGATGCAAAGTTTCACGAGCTGGGATACTGGTAATGCGGTGGTGGTGGCTCGTCATACCAGCATTCGTGCTGGTAGGAATAAACTCCTTTGCCCCCATTTTTTATATTGTCTACTTATCTTTCACTAGCTATCACATGACGGGGGGAACCCCCAAGTTTATAGGGTTGGAAAATTATTACAAATTGGTACAAGACCCTGACGCCTGGATGGGAACGCTAAGAGGCCTCGGGTTTAGTATTATGTGTACCGCAATAGAATTGCTAATTGGACTATGCCTCGCGCTTGCACTTAAAGAATATAAAGGAAAAATTGGCACCATAATAACTACGATAACGGTTCTTCCACTGTTCGTCCCTCCAGTCACTGTTGGTACGCTATTTTATTCACTCGCAAAAGCAATTTTCTCTCCAATTCCATATATTCTGGGCAACCTCGGAATCAGGTATCAGTTTGGGACAAACCCATACCACACCATAATTACCATTGTATATATGGATGTCTGGCATTGGACAAGTCTTGTCGCAATAATCTTACTTGCTGCCTTATCTGGAATTCCCTCCGAGTACTATGAGGCAGCTAGGATCGACAGAGCATCGAGGTGGACGATATTTAGACGAATAGTCATACCTCATATAAGATTTCCTATGGTTGTTGCTGCCCTCATTAGGTTCATAGATACATTCAAAATATATGATGAGATATGGGTTCTGACGGGCTGGTTACCTATCACTAAGTTCCTAAGTATACTTACAGTTAGAACTGCGATTGGAGAAGCGAATATGGGATATGGTTCAGCGATAGGACTGTTCTTCCTCTATATAGTCATAATATTTACAGCATTGTTTATGTTAATTACATCTATTGATGAGAGGCGCAAGATAAGTAAATGAGGTGAGATCGAGAATGGATAAAATCAAGATAGTAACGCACATCTTCACTCTATTCGTGGTGATCTCGATACTTCTCCCGGTATACTGGATGTTAATCCTATCCTTCAAATCCATTGTTGAGGCGACGACTCCCGGTCCAGGAATATTCTGGGTTAAGCATTTTTCGTTAGAGGGGTGGAAACTCGCATTCGCTAATCCAATGGCGGCAACCTCAGGTGCAACATATTCTTCATCAGCTGGGGCCTCCTATAATTTCTTAACTTTCATTGGGAATAGCCTAATTATAATTTTGGGTGGAATGGCCGTTAATGTTCCACTCGGCCTACTTGCCGCCTATGCCTTCTCAAGGTACAAATTTAAGGGAGACAACCATATTTTCTTTTGGTTTCTCACGAACAGGATGGCTCCTGCTGCATCATTCCTCTTACCATATTACCATATGTATTCGATACTAAACTTGATAGATACCTATCAGGGAATGATTTTGGTTCACACAGTATTCAATCTCCCATTAACTATATGGGTATTGAAAGGATTCATAGATGATGTGCCCCAGGAATTAGATGAGGCAGCTTCCGTCGATGGATATGGCCTAATGGGCTTTTTCAGGCATGTTTTGATACCTATGGTACTACCAGGAATCGCAGTGGCATGCCTTTTTATATTTATTTTCTCTTGGAATGAATTCCTGTTTGCACAATTCCTAACTCATTTCAGGGCGACTCCGCTAACATATGCCATATACCGACTCATCGATGTATGTACAATGATTATGTGGCACGAAGTCGGTGCAGTAACACTCGTATCATGGATCCCCGCAGCGATCTTCGTAGTGTTTATGAGAAAATATATCACCAGAGGATTTATGTTTGGAGCTGTTAAGTAGGGAAAGATGTGGGAGGCAACTGGTTAGAATGGGCATATTGCCGATAATCATTACAAAAGGCGAACGAGCATTTTGGACAATCATAGCGACATTTGGATTAGCAATGATCCAGATGAAATATTTCCCTCAGCTCCCTTTAGAACTCTCGCTATTACTTGGTGTAATAGCAGGGATAATCATATTTAAAGTGCTTTAAAGTGCTCTAATTCATAAGAGAAAGGGGGAGTTGGCCTAAAATTGGTAGAGATAACATTAGAGAATGTGTCAAAGAGTTATCCGGAGCGTTTTGGAGGTTCAAAGCAGGTTCTGAAAGATATTACCCTTAAAATAAAGGATGGAAGCTTTACGGCAATTCTCGGGCCGCCTGGAGCAGGTAAGACTACTCTACTAAAAATCATAGCAGGTATAACTAAACCTGATCAAGGAAAGATATACTTTGGCAGTGAAGATGTCTCAAATAAGTCGGCGCAGGAGAGAAATACTGCATTTGTTTTTCAGTCATATGCACTCTATCCTAACATGAAGGTCTTCGATAATATTGCATTTCCTTTGCGGAAGGGGAAGATGAATAGAGAGGAAATAGAGGGTCGCGTCAGGGAAGTAGCTGAATACCTGAAAATCACTCATATCCTCCATAGATACCCTAGGGAGTGTAGTGGGGGAGAGCGCCAGAGAGTGGCTATTGCAAGAAGCTTGGTTCGTAAGCCGCAAGTTTACTTATTTGATGAACCTCTGACTAATTTAGACTATAAGATCAGGGAAGAAATGAGAAGTGAGTTAAGAAAGATGTACGAGGAGATGAATATGACGATCGTATATGCAACGCCAAGCCCAGTAGAAGCACTAGCTATGTCGGAAGAGGTTGCCGTTCTTCGGGAAGGTAGAGTTGAGCAATGTGGAGCCACATACGCCCTCTTAAATCAGCCTAAAAACATCTATGTGGCAGGATATCTCTCCTACCCACCAATGAACCAGTTAGAAGCCACTATAGCTGAGGTAAATGGAAGATATTGCCTGCACCTACTCGGAATGGACATCCCTATCGATCATTTAAAAAGCAAATTCCAAGGGGATCGCGTCACCATAGGTATAAATGTGGGGGACATCAAAATCTTAAAGGAAGGGACCCCCAGCTTACCTAATATGCCTACTATTGCTGCAGAGGTTATGTTATGTGAAGTGACTGGCTCAGAAACTCTAGTACATCTCAAATGTGGCGATGATAGGATAAGGGTGAATGTTCCAGGTGTCGCACTCTATACCATTGGCGAGAAGGTAATGATGGGCATCCCATTGAAACGCTTATTTATTTTCGATTCAAATGGAGAATTCATATCTCGATACGGTGATGAAATTGGCTGAGATTACTTTACAGAATGTAACCCATGCATATATTGAAGAATATTATGCAGTAAATGATGTTAACCTTAAAATAGATGACGGTGCTTTCATCGCCCTCTTAGGTCCATCAGGATGCGGGAAAACCACGCTTATGAGAATAATTTCAGGCTTACTTAAGCCTAGTAAAGGCAAAGTGTTTTTCAATGGAAAAGAAGTCACTGACTGGACTCCGGAAGAAAGGAATACCGCCATGGTATTTCAGACCCCTATAGTCTATAATATGACAGTATATGATAATCTGGCGTTTCCGCTCCGTAACATGAAGGTCCCGGAGAATGAGGTAAGAAGCAGGATAGAACGAATATCAGAAATCCTTGACATTGAGAACTATCTCCATCAAAAAGCACCTAAGCTTAATCCAGGAATTCAGCAAAAGGTTGCTCTTGGGAGAGCGCTCATTAGGGAACCAAATGTTTACCTTCTGGATGAACCTCTTTCCAGTATCGAGCCAAAGGAGCGTCTGGATATAAAAACGAAACTGAAGGAACTTCAAAAAGAGCTAAAGATTACCGCAATTTACGTCACTCATGATCAAAGTGAGGCTCTAACTCTAGGTGAGAAAGTAGCAGTGATGAACTTTGGCAAAATACTCCAATATGGTACACCTCTTGAAGTCTACAATTATCCAGCAACTGACTTCGTCGCCTTCTTTATAGGGGATCCCGGGATGAATCTGTATCCATGCACTCTAGTGGGAGATCAAATCGACATCGATGGCCTTAAATATGACGCCTCTAACTTTAAGGAGTCTATCGAAAAACAGGGTAACAAATTTATTTTTGGGATACGACCCGAAAATGTTCAGATAAGTAAGGAGAAGACTGCAAACTCATACTTATCTAGGGTTATCTTGGTAGAAAATTTAGGAGTAGCTAGGGTTATACATGTGGAAGTGGGCTCTCTCCGAATCAAGGCAAAGACTGAAGATACGTTTCCGATCCAGAGAGGGGATTCACTATATATCAATTTCCCTAGAGATTCCATAAGAATATTTAGCGAAACTGGTGAACTATTAATCTAGTGGAATAGGACGCAACAGCCGCTTAAACATAAGGTCTAAGGCAGGGAGAAAGCCATATCGGCCTATGAGCTTCTGGGCCATGAGGCATGAGCCAGGTTAAAGGCCATATGGAACGCCGGAGAGTTGAAACTGCGCACCTAACATTCAAAAGGCTGTTCTGGGAGTTCTTCATGGCCAAAAACCGTGAATGACGTAGCCGGGGAGCCCATGGGAAGAGGGCCGGGTCCATCCTCACCGGTCTCATAGGGGGATGCATAAAAATAATATTTATTTATGAGGGGGCTCATAAAACATCTCGATAGAGGGTGTTAACGTATGAGGGTCCACGTCGCATTTAATGATCCCCGGCAACCAAGTGAGCCGAGGAGTGTGGCTGAGAAGACCGCGCAGTTTACCGGTGCGGTCGCATTGGTAGATGTGTTTCGATCAAGCGCAACTATCGTTGAAGCCCTTGACAACGGTGCTCTATCAGTGGTTCCCTGCTCCTCTCCTGAGCAGGCGATAGAAATAAAAAAGAAATATGGAGAACACGAAGTTCTGCTCTGTGGAGAGCAATGGGGGGTAACGCCTAAAGGGTTCGACCTAAACATATCCCCTCGTGATATGGAACAGAGTGTAGTTAATGGTAAAATTATCATTTATTGCTCCACAAATTTGACACGAATCTTGGCCACCTGCAATTTTGCAGAAACCATCATCGTGGCAGGCTTCACTAATGCCAAGGCTGCCGCGCGATATTTAAGAGGCGAAGACGTAGATAACGTCGTTATAGTAGCCTGCGGCGTCCACGACATGATAGCACTAGAAGATGTTGTAGGCGCTGGTGCAATAGTCAACGAACTTTCCAACGAAGATCTAACAGATGCCGCTAGGTTGGCCCTCCTTGCTTATCGAAACCCCGAGTGGAAGACCCACGTTCTTAACGATAGAGTTGCAACATATCTTAAGAAGATAGGATTCGGTGAAGACCTACCATACTGTATTAGAGAGAATAAAAGCAGTATTGTACCTATTTATGTTGATGGCCGCTTGGTTCCCATCGTTAAATAGTATTGATATCCCATTAAGCCTGCTGTGCCTCGGTCGTCGGACGCTGAAACCGCATAATCCCTCGAATGGTCGACCTATAATTATAGAGCTAACCGGCCTAAAATGCGTCTTGGAGGAGGATTCGGACCTCCTCCATCGAATCTCTAGATACAATCCCACCTATAGATAAAGGGGTTACTGAGATCGCATTCTTATTTTTAACCGCGAACCAGTCCGACCCTGGAGGAGCGTTAAACTTGTCCAATAGTACTCCATTCACTCTATATCCGCGTTCCCCCGTTTTACTCCATTTCTCATCGATAGTAACCCTGACGGCAGCTAGGATAGGGTCTGTAACTTCCAAAGGCGTACTATTCGATATTCTAGGTGGAAAGTTTATATTTAGGACATCCACCCCTTCAGGCAACCCGTTCTCAGCCACCACCTTTACTATTTGTTTTGAAGCTTCGGCCGCGGCCCGAATCGTTGGTTTATTCCATAGCTTTCCAATTGCAAATCCAAGGGATGGAACCCCGGATAATGCAGCTTGATAACAAGCACCGAGCGTTCCGCTTGTTAAAATTGAGAGCAACCCAAGATTATATTGATCGTTTATGCCTGAAATCACCAAGTCGGGGGGCTTATCTGGAGCCACCTTATTGTAAAGGATTACTGTATCAGCGGGGGTTCCATCCACCGCCCATCCCTCATGGTTACTGTCAACTCTAACCTTTCTGACCTTCAATAGACGGCCAAGTGATACACTTTTACTAAGGCCAGTTCTTTTTCGCAAAGGCGTGAAAACTACTGGATCGGCGAGATCTAACAGTGCATCATAAAGATACCATACTCCCTTAGCCCTAATACCGTCATCATTCGTCAGATGCACATGTAGCATTTGCCATCCCGCCCGTATATTCTATAAAAGAGGTTATAAGGGGGCTCGTAAGGTCATGAATGGCTTCAATGGGTGGAAAACGCTTGGATACCGGCGTTCTTTCGTTTAGACAAAATACATTAGGGGGGCAGTTCCTCGATTATTGATACGCTTTTACTGGAACCAATAAAATCTGCGCCAGAATTAAGAAGCTCAATGAGTTTCTGTAAGGTATTTATGCCTTGTGCAGCTTTAATCATCACCGATTTTCCGACAGCTTCCCGTATTAGCCGAATATCGTGAGGGGTGGGTCCTCGAGGTCCATAGCCTGTACAGGTCTTAATGACATCTGCGCCTGCATCTTTGACAATAAGGCTTGCCTTCTTGATCTCCTCATCCGAAAGATAGCCTACCTCCAGAATTACTTTAAAGAGGATGTCTTTACCGATTCTGTCGCCGGTTTTTCTTGAAACGGCCACTACACTTTCTATATCCCGTTTTACTTCGTCGTACCTCTGCGATTTAAAGAGGCCGATGTTCATCACCATATCTATATCATCGGCGCCTTCCTCAACGCAACGTTTCGCCTCCAAGACCTTAGCATCCGTTGACGCTGACCCAAATGGAAAACTCACGCCTGCACACACCTTTACCTTACTTCCCTCCAAGAGATGTTTTGCGAGTTTCACATAGCAAGAGGCGACACCGACAGCTCTGAATCCATATTCTTTTGCTTCTCTACAGTATTTTTCTACATCGAATACTGTAGCATTCGCTCTTACTATGGTATGATCAATAATTTTAGCGACGTCAGATCTATTCATATACCTTCACCGTTGAGCTAACCACTTTTTAACGCTCTAGATAAGCTTTACTACGTCAAGGTAGGATACCGACAAGTTCACAATCATAGCGGTGGTGCTCTTGGTCTTTGATGGGCCCCTAAGTGCTTTAGAAGCTTTTAAGCTTTTCCTTAACATCCTAAAGAAGTTCTAGGCCTCTCGTCGAAGGTTGCATGGAGCCATTCAAGGTTGAGCTGGCTTAAAGCCCATGCGTGGATGACATGGGCCTCCACCAACGAGGATTAAAGGCCTGCACGAGCAATTAGCTCAAGAGCTAATTGTCTGACCTCCGAAAAAATTATCTCTAAAAAATAAAACAAAAATAAAAAAATCAGTATCTCTAGGGAGGCTCATAGTTAGGGTTTAATTCAAGATAAGTCTACATATGACGCTCGTGAATGAAGATTTAATAATGCCTTAAATATTCACGTACGAAGAAGCCGTCCTTAAGGTTCATGGGAGACCTTTACACATTGGCCCACCTCCATAGTCGAATCCTAACCATAGATACTGCTGGGAGCGTTGTCTTGGGGGCTGAGAATGCCTTCTCTGGACAGATAAGGGCTTAGAAAGACAGGAGAACCCTGTCCGTGGTGCTATTCAGTAACTGCTAACGGGGCCTATACGTGCAGAGGTGTAGAGAAAGGAAACATCTTAACAGTGGATGTAAAAAGAATTCGATCCGCGATGGGGCGATGAGCCACCTGCGCCGTCCTATCTACAGGTTACTTATTTGGCATTTCTCTCCCAATTATAGAATTGAACTCTTCCATATGAGGAGAATCTGTCCCATATGAGATCACAAAGTATACTTCGTGGATAAGAGTATTATTCTTCAGGCCGATGGCTGGGACAGTTGGGGTGGCCTCCGAGATAGAAGAGACGTCGAGAAGATTTCCGGGGCCTCACGGAGGCCACAAGGACATTCCAATATATGTACGGGGGGGAATAGGCTTTACTCATTGATCTACATGGAGAGGCCGCTGGTCTAAATGGGGGTCGTCCATGCGACGCAGAGTGAAGGAGAGGCTCCTAGCGACCTCACTGTCGAAATGTCTGCAGTAACAGCTGTATCCTCAGATTTTAAAATCCTAAACAACTGTTTGAGCGCGCCTAAAAACCCTAAGGTATGGTCGATGTCATCGCAACCGCTGGGACCAACTGGATGCCAGTAGAGGCGGTGAGAATGGTTTTTATTAAGTCTTATTGCTGGAGAAGGATGTTTTTAATCGTTTGGAAGCCCTATCTGCTGTGCACACAGGTCTCCGAGATTCACTTTGGAATCCTAACGGACTATATCTGCGGGATTCCCAAAGTAATCTTAAAGAATGGATATGCACTGCAGGGGCATGGACAATTTTAGGAGCCCCCTCATGGATGACCTATTCTTTCATTTGCCGAAACAATTCCAAATCATTCAAATATCGGAATGGTAATATGAGGCAGTATCAAACATCTAGTATCGGGTTCTGGTCTACTTCGTCTTATGTAGGCCTTGGTCTTCATTGGGTCTTGTCCCCCTCCCGGGTTCATAGGGGGCTCGGCGTAACCCTCAAACCCCGTCGGGTCGAACCCACTCCACAAATCCCATCTCAAGCCGTTTCCAGCTTGAAATCAGCTATGTGGG
>Ga0080004_1121009_pt1 | contig 25113 bp, 28 predicted proteins | sample WasSprMetagenome_FD_69207 | JGI IMG/M metagenome (GOLD analysis project Ga0080004, IMG submission 69207) | Sulfidic aquatic microbial communities from Washburn Spring, Yellowstone National Park, USA - WS (SPADES assembly) (version 2) | ecosystem: Environmental > Aquatic > Thermal springs > Hot...
TTGAAAGATCTTTAAGAGTTTTAGATGGTGCTGTAGTTGTTTTTGATGGTGTTCAAGGAGTAGAAGCTCAATCAGAAACAGTTTGGAGACAAGCAGATAAATATAAGGTTCCAAGAATATGCTTTATAAATAAACTTGATAGAATGGGGGCAAGTTTTGAAGATTCTTTAAAATCTATTCATGAAAGATTAACAAAAAATGCTGCTGCATTAACAATTCCTATAGGTTTAGAAGAAAATTTTAAAGGAGTCATAGATTTAATAAGAATGAAAGCAGTTTATTTTGAAGGAGATAAAGGAGACATATTAAAAATTGAAGAAATACCAAGCGAATTAAAAGAAGAAGCTGAAAAATGGAGAAATATAATGTTGGAAAAATTAGCAGAAAGCGATGAAGAATTTTTAGAAAAATATTTTGAAAAAAATTTTAATGAGGATGATATAAGATCAGCAATTAGAAGGGCATGTTTAAAATATCAATTTATCCCTGTTTATTGTGGGGCAGCATTAAAAAATAAAGGAGTTCAATTAGTTTTAGATGGAATTATTGATTTTCTACCTTCACCAATAGATTTACCACCAATTAAAGGTTTTGATCCAAAAACGGGAGCAGAAATAATAAGAAAACCAATAGATGAAGAACCATTTTGTGGTTTAATTTTTAAAATAGCAATCGATCCATTTATAGGAACATTATCTTATGTAAGAGTTTATTCTGGGATTTTGAAAGAAGGTGATATAGTTTTAAATACAAGAACAGGACAAACATTTAGAGCAGGAAGAATTGCAAGAATGCATGCTAATCATAGAGAAGAGATAAAAGAACTTTTTGCTGGAGACATTGGAGCACTCGTTGGAGTTAAAGATTTATCTACAGGAGATACAATTTGTAATCCTAAAAATCCTATTGTTTTAGAAAGAATTAAATTTACAGAGCCTGTTATATGGATGAGGATAGAACCAAAAACAAAACAAGATCAAGAAAAAATGGGGCTTGCATTAAAAGCTTTATCAAACGAAGATCCAACATTTCAAATAAAAGTTGATCAAGAAACAGGAGATACATTAATAGGTGGAATGGGCGAATTGCATTTAGAAATAATGGTTGATAGATTAAAAAGAGAATTTAATGTTGAAACAAATGTTGGTGCTCCTCAAGTAGCATATAGAGAAACAATAACAAAATCTGTTGAGGCTGAAGGAAAATATATAAGGCAAAGTGGTGGTAGAGGACAGTATGGTCATGTTGTTATAAGGGTTGAACCATTAGAAAGAGATAAGGGTTTTGAATTTGTTAATGCTATTAAAGGAGGAATAATTCCAGATAATTTTATCCCTGCAATTGAGAAAGGAATAAGAGAAGCAATGGAAAAAGGAGTTGTAGCAGGATATCCTGTTAAAGATGTTAAGGTTACTTTATTCGATGGATCTTTTCATGAAGTTGATTCTTCTGACATAGCATTTAAGATAGCAGCAGAGATAGCATTTAAAGATGCTGTTAAAAGAGCAAATCCAATATTTTTAGAACCAATTATGAAGCTTGAGGTTATAATACCATCTCAATATTTAGGTGATGTTACAGGAGATTTAGCATCAAGAAGAGCAAAAATAGAAGAAGTTATTGATAAAGGAGATACAAAAATAATTTTGGCAAAAGTTCCATTAGCAGAAATGTTTGGCTACGTAACTGTTTTAAGATCATTAACACAAGGTAGAGGATTTAGCTTAATGGAGTTTTCTCATTACCAAGAAGTTCCAAGATATATTTTTGATTCAATAATTAATAATAAACAATTACAAAGAAAAAGTGAATAGAGGACAATTTTTAGTTGAGGCATTGTTAAGTTTGCTTTTGGTTATTTTACTTGCCTTATCAATTTTTATAGTCTTTAATACAATCCCAAATGTTTTAAGATATTCTGAAGAATCTTTAATTTCCTCAAATTTAAATTTAAATTATCAAAATATATTAAATGGAATTTCAAGAGAAAACTTTTCTAAATTTGATGAACTTGTCCCAGACATAGAATATTATTTTGTTCCAACCTCTACAGGATTTGATATTCAAGAAGGAAAAGAAGAAGTTGATGTTAGGGGAGAAAAATATTATGTATGGTTTCAATTAAAAGAAGAAGCTATAGATTCTGATCCAAATAAAAAACTTTTTGTAATATTTGTTCAAACTCCTAGTTTTCTTTATAACACAAATTTGATTTTAACAAGGTGGAATATGAAAGTATTTTTACAAGAAAATTGGACAATACCAAATACAGAAGGTCCATTTACGCCATTAACAATTAATGGATATTATTCAACAAAAACACCAAATGTCGATGCAACATCAGAGAAAATTTGGTTGCCATAATAAAGGCTTTACAGCAATAGAATTTGTTTTATATATTGGGATTATTTCATTTGTTTTGCTTTTGACAATCGCAATTTTCTATGCTATAATTTTTTATACAGGAGAATATTATGATAAAACTTTATTAAGAAGCGAGACATTTAAGATTTTGCAAAAAATATATTATAATAATACATATTGCTCATCAACAGAAATTGGTGGAGATAGCATAAAATTTATATTTAGTGATGGAAGTTATGAAAAATTGTTTGCAACCAATACAACACTTTATATAGAAAATCAAAATGGATCAAGTACATTTTTATCAGACAAGATAGATCTTACAAGCTTTAATGTATCAACAAGTGGAAATTTTATAAATATTTTTATGAAGCTGGAAAATAAAAGAAGAACACAAGATTATTCATTAACATCAACAATTTACAGATGGAGTTTTTAAGAAAAAAAGGAGAAGCATTGTTTGCTATAATGGTTGTTTTAGCTATTTTAGGTTTGGTTATTGTAATTACTATAGGAAGCATCATCGGTAAAGAAATAAAAATGGCAAATTTTATAAATAAGCTTCCAGGAATTTTTGGCGGAACATTATCTTCTTTAAATTGGACACTTTATGAAGTGGGACAAAATAGATATACAAGTGGAGAACAAACAATTCCATTTTTTGGAGCAGATCCATACAATCCTTTGGTATATTTCAATATTCCTAAAGTAGAAGGATATGGACCAGAAGTCGCAACAACTGTACAAGGATACTTTGGGGCAGAAAACCCATTTCAAAGATTAAAATTATATTTTGATTATTCAGTATTTAAAGCATCAGGTACAGTTCAATCAATAAAATTACAACCTAAATAGCCCCTATGGCGGAATTGGTAGACGCGCATACCTCAGGGGTATGTCCTTTTTAGGGTGGAGGTTCGAGTCCTCCTAGGGGCAAATTATGATAAAAGGAACGGTTTTGGATACAATAAAAAAACAAAAACCTTTAGCTAAAAAAATAAGAGAAGGCAAATTAAGAATTATTCCATTAGGAGGATTAGAAGAGATTGGAAGAAATCTTACTATTTTTGAATTTGAAAAAAATGGGGGAAAAGAAGCAATAATTATTGATATGGGCTTAGGTTATCCTGAAACAGAAAATATGCTTGGCGTTGACTATACAATTCCAAATTTTGAATATTTAGAAAAAATAAAAAATAATATTTTAGCCATTTTTATAACGCATGGGCATTATGATCACATAGGAGCAATTCCTTACATTTTAGAAAAAATAGATAATCCTCCAATATATGCAACTCCTCTTACAAAAGGATTGATTCTAAAAAGGCAAGAAGATTTTCCGCATGCGATAAAGCCAACAATTATAGAGATAAAAAAAGAAGAATATAAACCAATAAAGCTTGGATCATTCTTAATTGATTATTTTCATGTTAACCATAATATTCCTGATTCTATAGGATTTTATATCCAAACCCCTGCTTGTAATATTATGCACTCTGGTGATTTTAAGATTGATTTCAACCCTGTTTTTGACAAACCTGCAGATCTTTCAAGGATAGTTAAATTAGCATTTAGAGGAACAGATATATTAATGATAGATTCAACAAATGCACCAGAGCCAGGGCATATAATATCAGAAAGAAAAATTATGGAAAATCTTGAAGAAATATTCAAAAAAGCAAAAGGAAGAATAATAGCATCTACATTTGCATCATTAATAGAAAGAATTCAACAATTAATATATTTGGCAGAGCAATATGGAAGAAAAATCGTTATCGATGGTCATACAATGAAAATAAATGTTGAGGTAACAAAAAGATTGGGCTATTTAAAATATAGCAAAGGAATTTTTATAAAACCTGAAGAATCATTTAAATTACCTCAAAATAAAGTTTTAATAATTTGCACAGGCTCTCAAGCAGAAGAAGGTTCAGCATTAATGAGAATAGCAAATGGTGAACATAAATTTTTCAAAATAATTCCTGGTGATTCTTTAATATTTTCTTCTTCAATTGTTCCTGGAAACGAAAGGATTGTGCAAAATTTAAAAGATTCTTTAGCAAAACAAGGAGCAAAGATTTATCACTATCAAATGATGGATATTCATGCTTCAGGTCATGCTTTTGCTGATGATATTAAGCTTTTTATAAATTTAGTAAAGCCAAACTATATTATACCTATTCATGGCCATTATTATATGATGAAGGCATTGGAAGATATAGCTTTTGATCTTGGAATGGAAAAAGATAGAGTTTTTATTTTATCAAATGGCGATGTTTTAGAAGTAGAAAATGGAATTCCTAGGATTTCGAATATAAAAGTTCCAAGCAATTTAGTTTATGTTGATGGTTTGGGATTAGGGAATGTTGGCGATGTTGTTTTAAGAGATAGAAAAGCATTGGCAGAGGAAGGAATGTTTGTTATTATTGTTACAATTGATAGTCAAACAGGAAAAATTAAAAAGAGCCCTGATATTATTTCAAGAGGGTTTGTATATTTAAGAGAATCAAAAGAATTATTAAAAGAAGTTAGAGGTTTAATAGCACAAATTGTTAAAAAGAACACTTTGCATTTAGGAGATGAAGCACCAATTATTCAGGAAGAACAAATAAAATTTAGAATAAAAGAAGATGTTGCAGAATTTTTATTCAAAAAAACTCACAGAAGACCAGTAATTTTACCAGTAGTAATAAAAGTTTAAAAACCCGAATATGGACCGAATAAATTACCCGAATTAAGACCGAATATTTTATCCGGATATAAACCGGATAATACCACCCAGATTTTAACTGGATATCCATTCCTCATCCGGGTAATATTACACTATTCATTCAACTTTCGGACGTCCGACGTCTTCACAATATTCGGTCCTTATTCGGGTAAAAATTGGTGATAAATTCGTATATTATAATCCGCGGCTTCTCCCATTTCTCACTGCTCACCGCTCACTGCTTACCGCTTATTGCTTACTTCTATTTGTTATAATATTATTAGGCGCGTGTAGCTCAGTGGTTAGAGCGCTGTCCTGATAAGACAGAGGTCGGAGGTTCAAATCCTCCCACGCGCAAAAATGAAAAAAATTTATTCAATAGGAACAGCTTGCTTAGATATATTTTTTATCTTTAAAAATAAAAAGATAGTTTTTAAATTAGGAGAAAAAATAGAACCTGATGATTTTTTTATAGATTTGGGTGGCGGAGGATTAAATGGTGCATATAATTTTAAAAATTTAGGATTTGATAGCTTAGCGATAGTAAAATTGGGAAATGATTTTGTTGGAAGAGTTATAAAAAAAAGAATAGGAGAGAAAAAAATAAATGCAAAAATAATTAATTACAAAGGAAGCTCAGCTTTATCATTTATTCTTCTTTTCATTCCAAACCAAATTATTTTTACTCATAGGGGAGAATCAGAATTTAAGCTTAAAGACATACCAATTGATGAAAATAGCTATTATTTTATATTTACAGGAAATACAAAAACAAAAAATTGGCTTAAAATTATAAAAACTTTGAAAAATAAAAATAACTTTATAGGAATTAACCCATCAAAAAATTTTTTGGAAGATAAAAAAGCAGGAAAGATTTTGAATTTAGTTAATTTTGTAAATTTTAACGAGGAAGAAGCAGAAATATTTTTAGGGAAAAAATTAGATAAGATAAAATTATGCAGAGAAATTAGAGAAAAATTAAAAAATGTTGATTTCATTTCTATAACATTTGGAAAAAGAGGTTGTGCTTTAATAACAAAGGATAAAATATTTTTAGCACCAATATTAGAAAGAAAAATAGTAGATACAACAGGAGCAGGGGATAGTTTTTCAACAACATTATTCGCATATTTAACATCAAAAAATCTAAACATAGATTATATTAAAGAATCAATTAAAAAAGCCGTCATAAATACAACTTATAATTTAAAAAATATAGGAGCGCAAACAGGATTATTAAAAAAGAAAGATTTGGAAAAATTAGCAAAAAGAATTTCTTTAAATATAAAAACTATTAGTTTATAATTATAAAATGGTAGAGATAAAGAAAAGAGAAAAAAATAAAAAGGCTGAATATTATAGAAAAGAAGGATTAATACCAGGAATTTTGTATGGGCCAGATATTGAATCAACTCCAATTTTTATTGATAAAAAAGAATTTTTAAAAAATTTTTCACATATTTACCAAAGATTTGATTTTGTTTTAGAGGGTAAAAAATATTCTGGAATATTACAAGATGTACAAAAGGATCCTATAACATTAGAGCCTATTCATTTTGATATATATGTTCCATCAGTTTCAAGAAAGATAGAAACTGCTATATCCATAAATTTTGTTGGTGAAGAGGAGCTTATTAAAAATGATCTTATTTTAAATAAAAATGTAAATGAATTGCCTGTTGAAGGATTAATGAAGGATATTCCAGAAAGCATAGATATAAATGTTTCAAAATTAAAAGAAGGCGAGTCAATATATGTAAAAGATTTAAATTTAAAAAATATAAAAATTTTATTAAATGAAGATACTCCTATTGCAACAGCTGTTAAAGTAGAAAAAATTGAAGAAGAAAAAGTTGAAGAAGCTGAAGCAGAAACTCCAAAAGAAGAATGAGAACATTAAAAGATATAAAAAAATTTGAATATAGAATAAAGAAGAGCAAAAAGATAAAAAACTTTAATTTTGGGTTTAAATATATATTTATCTTAATTGTAATACTTTCATCTTTTATTTTTGAATCAAAAGCTGCTGCGCCAGTTTTAAATATTCCAAATATTGAAATAAATGAAAATTTGTTAGCACAAAATTTAAATATTCAAGAATTAAGACAAAGTTTGCAGAAAGAGCTTGATCAGATTTTAAAAGAAATTGATACCTATAAAAAAGAAATAGAAAGATTGAGTGCGCAAAGAAGAACTTTACAAGGAGAAATAAATTATTTAAATGCTCAGATAGCAAAAACAGAGTTAGAAATTAAAGCTATAAAATTGGAAATGAATAATTTGAATAAGAGAATTAATGATACAAAAAATGCAATAGTTGCTACAGAAAAAAATATTGAAGAATCAAAAAACTTTTTAACTCAATCATTAAGAGCATATTATCAAGTATCAAGAAAATCTATTGTAGAAGTTGTCTTGGCAAATCAAAATTTATCAGATTATTTTAGTAATGTTGTTTATTTAAACAAATTACAAGAATCAATTAATAATCAAATAGAAAAATTAAAAGATTTAAATAGACAATTGACATATCAAAAAGCAAAGTTAGAAGATGCATTATCAGAGAAAAACAATTTGTTGCAATTATCAGAATTGAAGAAAAAAGAATTAAATGATTTGCAAGCAGAAAAAAATAATTTATTACAGGTTACAAAAGGAGTTGAGTCAAAATTCCAATCAATGCTTCAAGAAAAAGAAAAAAGAGCAGCAGAAATTAGGGCACAACTATTTAGACTTGCTGGTGGTGTTGGCCCAATAAATTTTGGGCAAGCAGTTGAATACGCTGAATTAGTAAGTAAATTCACAGGAGTAAGGCCAGCATTTTTATTAGCAGTATTACATTATGAATCTAAGATAGGACAAAATGTTGGAAGCTGTAATTATAAAGATGCTATGAAACCAAGTGAACAACCTATATTTGAACAAATTACAAAAGAATTAGGATTGGATCCAAATAAAATGCCAGTATCATGTAAACAATGGTATGGCTGGGGAGGTGCTATGGGGCCTGCGCAATTTTTGCCATCAACATGGATGAAATATAGAGATAAAGTAGCTCAAATAACTGGTAATAATCCTCCAAATCCATGGAATATATTAGATTCATTTGCTGCTGCTGCAGTATATTTATCAAATGCTGGAGCAAGCGCTAAAACATATGATGCTGAATGGAAGGCTGCAATGATTTATTTCGCTGGTAGTAACTGGTCCAAACCAGAGTTAAGCTTCTACGGTGATTCTGTAATGAGAATAGCATCAAAATTTGAAGAAGATATTAAAATTATGAAGGGAGGTTAGTTTGACTTGAAAATTAAAATCAGTTATAATATTTATATAAAGGTCGTTTTTAATTATTCATAACAAAAAATGGCAGCAGAAAAATTCGAAAGGAGAAAATCACATTTAAATATTGGTACAATAGGTCACATTGATCATGGTAAGACAACATTAACTGCTGCAATTCAGCATATTTTGAAATTAAAAGGTTTAATAGAAAAAGCAGAATCAGTTGATGAGATTGATAATGCCCCAGAAGAAAAGACAAGGGGTATCACTATTAATATTCATCACTCAGAATATGAGACAGATAAAAGACACTATGCTCATATTGATTGTCCTGGCCATGCTGACTATGTTAAAAATATGATCATTGGAGCTGCTCAAATGGATGGTGCCATATTAGTTGTAGCTGCTAATGATGGTGTTATGGCTCAAACAAGAGAACATATTCTCTTAGCAAAACAAGTTAATGTTCCTGCTATGGTTGTATTTATAAATAAAACTGATATGGTTCAAGACAAAGAATTAATAGATTTAATAGAAGAAGATGTAAGAAATGAGCTTAAAAAATATGGATATCCAGGAGATGAGGTTCCTGTTATAAAAGGTTCAGCATTAAAAGCTTTAGAAGCAAAATCATTAGATGATGAATGGGCAAAGCCTATCTTAGAACTTATTGATGCTATTGACAATTATATCCCAGAACCAGTAAGAGAAGTAGATAAACCATTCTTAATGCCTATAGAAGATGTATTCTCAATAGCAGGTAGAGGAACAGTAGTAACAGGAAGGGTTGAGAGAGGTATATTGAAACTTAATGAGGAGGTAGAAGTTGTTGGATTGAGAGAAAAACCTATTAAAACAGTTGTTACAGGAATTCAAATGTTTAGAAAAGATTTAGATGAAGCGCACCCGGGTGATAATGTTGGTTTATTATTAAGAGGGGTTGCAAAAGAAGATGTTGAAAGAGGAATGGTAGTTGCAAAACCAGGTACTATAACTCCCCACACAGAATTTGAAGCAGAAGTTTATGTTTTAACACCAGAAGAAGGTGGAAGGCATACTCCTTTCCATACAGGATATAAACCACAATTTTACATTAGAACAACTGATGTTACAGGAGAAATTACTTTACCAGAAGGGATAGAGGCAGTTATGCCAGGTGATAATGCTACATTTAAGATAAAGTTAATCTATCCAGTAGCATTAGAAGAAGGTCTAAGATTTGCTATAAGAGAAGGAGGAAAAACAGTAGGTGCAGGAGTTGTAACAAAAATAATTAAATAATGGCTAAACAAAAAGTAGAAGAAAGATTGAGGATAAGATTAAAATCCTATGATCATAGATTGATAGATAAATATGCAAGGCAGCTTGTTGATTTATTATTGAAAGAAGGTTTAGAAATAAGAGGCCCTATTCCATTACCGACAGAAGTTAAAAAAATTACTGTTAATAGATCACCATTCATATACAAAGATTCTAGAGAGCAATTTGAAATTAAAGTTCATAAAAGGCTTATAGACGTGTTAAATCCGAGCCCAAAGATAACAGAACTTTTCTCTTATATAGATTTGCCATCAGGAGTAGAGATAGAATTAAAATTAGTTTAAATGGAGTATAAATTTATCATTGGAGAAAAAGAAGGAATGACTACTTTTTTTAATGATGATGAAGCAATTCCAGCAACTATTATAAAAGTAGGCCCATGTGTGGTTACGAATTTAAAATTAAAAGAAAAAGATGGATATTCAGCAGTTCAAGTTGGTTATGGAGAAAAGAAAAAAGTAAAAAAACCAGTTTTGGGTCAAGTTCATAATTTAGGAAAATTCAAGGTTATTAAAGAATTTAGATTGCCAGAAGATCCAAAGGATTTAAAAATAGGAGATAAAATAGGAGTAGAGATTTTTAATATAGGAGATAAAATTGATGTTACGGGAATAAGTAAGGGTAGAGGATTTCAAGGTGTTGTAAAAAGATGGGGGTTCAGAGATGGACCAAGAACACATGGTCAAACAACGAAAATGAGGCACCCTGGTAGTATAGGAGCTACAACACCCCAAAGAGTTATTAAGGGTCATAAAATGGCTGGTAGAATGGGAGGAGAAAGAGTTGTTGTAAGAAATTTGGAAATTTTGGATATTGATAAAGAAAATAATTTGATTTTAGTAAAAGGAAGTATTCCAGGGAATAGAAAAACAATAGTTGAAATAAGAAGTTCAAATTTAACAAGAAAGGGTAAAATAAGATGAAATTAGATGTATATAATAAAGAAGGAGAAAAAGTAAGAGAGATAGAAGTTAATGACATTTTTGATAAAATAAGAAAGAACGAAGCCTTAATCCATCAAGTTGCAAGATGGCAAATTTTAAATTCTTATTATCCATTCGCCCATACAAAAACAAGAGGAGAAGTTAGGGGTGGAGGAAGAAAACCTTGGCCTCAAAAGCATACAGGAAGAGCAAGACATGGTTCTATTAGATCACCTATTTGGAAAGGAGGCGGAGTTGTTTTTGGACCAAGAAAAGAAGAAAAAAAGGCAATAAAGATAAATAAGAAGATGAAAAGGAAAGCAATTTTAATGGTGTTAAAAGAAAAAATGAAAAATGGTTTTTTAAAAGTTTTGGAAGATCTTAATTTAAATGAATATAAAACAAAAGAAATGAATAAAATTTTTGAAAAATTTTTGCAAAAAAGAAAAACAAAAAAGAAAATGGAATCAGCATTATTAATCATTCCTGAAAATGACAAAAAATTAATAAGAGCAGTTAGAAATTTGCCATATGCAGATGCTATTGAGGCAAGAAATTTAAATATATTAAGTTTATTAAATCATAAATATATATTCACAGTTCCAGAAACATTTGATATAATTAAGAAAACCTTTAAAGTATAATGATTAAGCTTTTTAAAAGAAAAGAGGAAAAAGAAGAAGTAAAGGAAGAAAAGAAAGAAGGTGAAGATTTAACTATTATTTTTCCTAAAAATATTGATATATCACCTATAATTACAGATAAAACAAGAGCGTTATTGAAGCAGAATATTTATACATTTAAAGTTGATCCAAAATTAAATAAAACAGAGATAAAAAATTTTATTGAAAAATATTTTAATGTAAAAGTCGAAGAAGTAAGAACTGCAAATTATAAAAGAAGAGAAAGAGGGAGAACAAGAATAAGAAGTGTTAGAAAAAAATTTAAAAAAGCATATGTAAAACTAAAAGAAGGGTATAAAATACCTATATTCGAATAGTTAAAAATTTTTAAATAGATTCTTTGCTAATTTAAATGGATCAGAGCTTACAATAGAGAAAGAATAAATTTCTAACGACCCAATATCGCTATTTAATATATTCAAGCTTCCTCTGTCAACCAAAAATCCTATTTTTTCAAAATCACCATCATAAAACAAAAACAAATTAAAGCTTTCAGAAATTTTTTTATATAAAAACAATAATTTGCTTAATTCTTTAATATTCTTATCCCAATCTTTCGATAAAATAACAATCTCATTTTCTTTAAATGGCGCTAACTCTACAATTATTTTTAAACCATTAAATTCTTTCGCAAGCCCTATTTTTTTATGCAATCTAAACAAATCATCAAAATAATCACTTTTATAAAAAATTTTATACAAACTTATTCTTTCTTTTATGAATTTTAATTTTTCTGGAAGATCTTCCAAAGAAAATATTTGAAAATGTGGGTGAGAAATGCTTGCTCCTGCTCTCCATAAATAATTCCAAATTAAAATTTTATTATTTTTATTTTTCTTAAACCATAAAAATGCAATTTTCAATGCTCCTTCAATATCTTTTAAATTAACATCTTTATGCTTTTTAAATATGACCAGAGAATGATTTTTTGCTCCTTTTAATAAATTCGATGACGTTATAGAATATTTATTTTCTAATCTTCCGATCTCGTCTTCAGGAGTATATTTTTCAGGATCACAAAATGGACAAAATTCTTCTATTATTTTTTCAAATGAAGGTTTTTGCCTTTTTCCTCTCAATAAATTAAAATGTGTTTCCTTTAACAAAATCCTATTTTTTATTATTGTAATTTTTTGTTCTTTCAAATTTTTATATTTTTTCTCTAAATCTTTTGAAAATTTTTGTTTACAAATTTCTTCTTTTACATCATAAATCCTTTCAAATAATTTTTTATAATTTTTATCCATTTTTTTTATTTTTTCAAATATCCCCATCTTTTAAAAAACTTGAAGGCAAGTTTAATTTTTGAACAGGTTTTTCGTTCAATAAATCTAAAATGATTTTAAACCTTTTTATAGCTCTCTGCAAATCTTTTAATTTTTCGCCTTTTATTTTTTTTAATATGAACTCTTCTGCTTTTTTTCTTTTTTTATCCTGAATCCCTATTCTTAATCTATAAAATTTTTTCGTCTTTAAATATTCAAAAATAGATTCTACTCCTTTATGCATCGAAGATCCAATATCATAAGATATTTTTATATTTAAAAATTCTAAATCAGCCTCATCATGTACCACTAAAATATTATTTGGTTTTAATTTAAATTTATCTTTTAATTCTTTTACTGCCTTTCCAGATTCATTCATATAAACTTTTCCTATCCCTAAAATCAAATTTCTATATCTTGAGTATAAACTAAATTTTCCTTCTTTTACATCTTCCATATAATTAGACAAAAAATCTCTCCCAAAATTGTGATAAGTGAAAACATAATCTTTGCCTGGATTACCTAAGCCATAAACTAACTTGATTTTATCTAAATTTTCCATTATAATATTTATATGATAAAATCAACATTTTTACAAATATTAGAGTTAATTTTGATTATTATTTTTATAGTTGTTCCTGTAAGATTTTTTATTTTCGAACCTTTTATTGTAAGTGGAGAAAGTATGGAACCAAATTATCACAATATGGATTATTTAATAATTGACAAACTTTCTTATAGGTTAAGGGATCCACAAAGGGGCGAGGTTATAGTTTTTATCCCTCCATTTGAAAAAAATAAATACTACATAAAAAGGATAATAGGATTACCAGGAGAAACAATAATTTTAAATGAAGATAAAATTTATATTTACAACAAGGAAAACCCTAATGGATTTATTTTAAAAGAAAATTATATTCCAAGCCATGAATATTATGGAAATTTAAAGATAACGTTAGGGAATGATGAATATTTTGTTTTAGGAGACAATAGGGAAGAAAGTTATGATTCAAGAAAATGGGGTCCATTAAAAAGAGAAAATATAGTCGGAAGAGTCCTTTTTGTTTTAAGACCATTAAATAGCTTTTTAAAGCTAATAAGGATTAGATCAATATGAAAAAAGATATAATTCAAACACCAAAAGGAATGCATGATTTATTTAAGGAAGATGCTGAGTTTTTTTTGAAATTATTAGACGAGATTTATAAATTCTCAAGCCTATTTGGATTTGAATATATAAGAACTCCTGTAATAGAAAATGAGAAAATTTTTACTTTATCTTTAGGAGCTACAAGCGATGTTGTAAGAAAAGAGATGTTTTATATAAAAACTAAAAATAGAGGAGAGAAATTTGTTTTAAGACCAGAAGGAACCGCACCTATTATAAGAGCCTATATTCAAAATGGTATGCATTCATTACCTCAACCAGTAAAACTTTTTTATGTTGCTCCTATGTATAGATATGAAAAACCGCAAGCAGGGAGATATAGAGAACATTATCAATGGGGGATTGAAATTTTAGGAAGCACAGATCCAATATTAGATGTAGAAGTTATTCAAGTTTTTGATAGATTTTTCAAAAGATTTAAATTAAAAAATTATGTTTTTAAAATAAATAGTCTTGGGTGTGAAGATGATAGAAAAAAATATAAGAAAGATTTAAAAAAATATTATAGAAATAAGATTAGAAAACTTTGCGATGATTGTAGAAGAAGATTTAAAGAAAATCCATTAAGGCTTTTAGATTGCAAAAATCCTAAAGATCAAGAATACAAAAAGAATGCTCCTGTTTTAACAAATTATTTATGTAAAAATTGCGAAGAACATTTTGAGAAGGTTTTAGAATATTTAGAAGAATTAGATATAAATTATGAGCTTGATAATACAATTGTAAGAGGATTTGATTATTATTCAAGAACAGTTTTTGAAATATTTTTTAAAGATTTAAATTTGGCAATAGGAGGAGGAGGTAGGTATGATTCTTTAAGCAAAGTTTTTTATAAATCTATGATAGGAGGGGTTGGTGGTGGATTGGGTTTAGAAAGGTTTATTGATGTTTTAAGATCAAATAATATAAAGCTTACATATTATAAAAAACCAAAAGTTTTCGTAGCCCAAATAACAGATCAAGCAAAATTTTATGCATTAAAAATTTATGATAAATTATTAAGCAACAATATTCAAGCAGAGCAAAATTTTACAAAAAATACATTGTCATCACAACTTGAGATAGCAGATAAATTAGGAGTGAAATATTCAATAATAATAGGCCATCAAGAACTTGGTAGTAAATCTGTTATATTAAAAGATATGGAAACAGGAGTACAGGAAGTAGTTCCAGAAAGCAAATTAATAGAAGAATTAAAAAAGAGGTTAAAATAATATGATGAATTGTATATTTTGCAAAATAGGTAAAAAAGAGGTTAATAGTTATATAATATGCGAGACAGAAAATTTTTTAGCATTTTTAGATATTAATCCATTGACCCCAGGCCATTCAATAATTATCCCAAAAGAGCATATCGTAAATTTTGTAGATTTAGATGAAAAGCTTGGAGAAGAATTTGTTAAAATTATTAAAGAGACAATAATTAAAATTAATAAAGGTTTAAAAGTAAAAGATTTCACAATAGGAATAAATGAAGGTAAATTAGCAGGAAGGGCAATAGATCATTTACATATCCATATAATACCAAGATACAAAGAAGACAAAGGAGGTTCAATTCATAGCATTGTTCATTATAAAACAGATGAAAAATTAGAGTCGATTTACGAAAAGATAAAAAATGCAAGTTAAGGTAAAAAAATATAAGGGAGAATCATTATCACAATTATTAAGAAGGTTTATATCAAGATATCAAAAAAGTGGTATTCCAATAGAAGTGAAGAAAAACTTAGCAAGAAGAAAGAAGATGAATGAGAGAAGAAAAAAAGAGTATAGGATGTATAGGTTGAAGATAAAAAGTTTTGTTGAAGAAAAATTAAAAGAAGGGTATAGTTTAGAAAAAGCACTTGATATGGCAAAAAGATATATAAAATATATTAAATACAAAGGATAATGAAAAATTTTTATTTGGGCTTGGATCTGGGCCATTATGAATGCAAATTTTCAATTTTAGAAGAACTTCCAGATAATAAATTTATCTCTTATAACAATAGTATAAAAAATGGGTTTTTGAAAAAGGGAGAAGTTTTAGATGTAGATGGGCTAACAACTATTTTAGAAAAATTAATTTTTGAAGTTTCAGAATCATTTGGGATTAATAGAATAGAAAAATTAAATGTTTGTTTTAGCACTCCTTATTTCCAATCATTTCTGCAAAAGGGATATACAATTTTTGAAAAAAATGTTACAGAAGAAGATATAAGAAGAGCAATAAGGATGGCAAAAACATCTATTATATTAACAAATCAAGAAACCTTAATTGAAGAACCTATAAAATTTTTAATTGATGGAACACAAGAAGTTAGAGATCCATTAGGATTAAGCGGAAGAAGGTTAGATGTTGAAGTATTTTTGATAAACCTTCATAAATCTTTATTAGATAAATTAAGCTCTGTTTTTGATGATTTAAAAATAAAAGTTAACCATTTTTTGCCATCATTATATCCTGCAAGTAAGGTTTGTTTAAGCAAAAAAGATAAAGAAATAGGAGTTGTGCTTATGGATATAGGAGGCCAAACAACAACGATAGGAGTATTTAGCGAAGGAAAATTAATCGAGTATAAAAGTTTTGATATAGGAAGTGATTTTATAACAGAGGAGATAGCAATTCATTTTAAATTAGATTTGGAAGAAGCAGAAGAAATTAAAAAATCAGCATTAAGTAAAATAGAAGAAAAGAAGAAAAAAAGAAGTAAAGAAGTAAATATTAGAAAATTTATTGAGAAAAAACTAAAAGAAGGGTTTAATGAGAAAAAAATTGTTGATTATTTGAAAGAGATTAAGAAAAATTATAAATTACCAGGAGGAATGGTTGTTATAGGAGGCGGAGCAAAATTTTTAAACTTAGATAATGCATTTAAAAATTTAGCAAATATGCAAGTTAGATATCCTAAAGATGAAATGAATATTTTTGAAAATGAAGAAGATTTGTTAAAATATTCTAATTCAGCAGGAAGCGCATTAATGTCAAAATATGTATACGAAGAAGAAAGTTTATGGGAAAAAATTAAAAATCTGTTCTTTAAGCCTTTTACTTCTTATAGTTTTTAGTTTTTTAGCTTATAGTTTTTTGATTAATAAAACAAAAGCACAAGGAACAACTTGTGATTATAATTCTGCTGTTAGACAAGGATACTTAGAATCTTCAACCATAGATTTAGGAGATTTTTATACTATTACACAAATTATGTGGAAGGGAATATTGGAAAATAACACATTTGTTGGTTTTCAATTAGCAGGCTCAAATAATAGTAGTGGTCCATGGGAATATAGTGGTCCAAATGGCATAAATTCTTATTATGCTCCACAGCCTAATATACTTTATTCTGTAGCAAGCACTAGGGGCCAATATCTTAGATACAAAGTCTTTTTAGCTTCTTGTTCTGAAAATGCAGTCCCTCAAGTAAATGCTATCTATATCTATTATTCAAAATAGCCCACCCACGGATTAACACTGATATAACGCTGATAAACGCGGATAACCCGCGGATTAACGCCGATTATAAACGGATTTACGCGGATTTAAATACGAATTAGACACGAATTAGACACGAATTAATCACGAATGAAAACGAATTTATCACGAATCACCCGAATAAGGACCGAATAAAATACCCAAATGAAGACCGAACTATTATACACGAATGAGTCACGAATGAAACGAATTAGACACGAATATTTACCCGAATGAAGACCGAATAATAATTACCCGAATAGCGACCGAATTAATCTACCCGAATAAAAACCAAATATTGAATACAAAACATTCTAACATTCTATAGAATGTTAGAATATCGTTTGGTATTTTTTAAGAAGTACTTTTCTATATTTCTATAGAAATATAGAAATTGAAATTCTGCTACCTTCTTTTCATAACGACATCGGATGTCGTTAATATGAAATCATGAAATTATAACTAACTTGTCCGATCGGACATAAAAGTTATACTTTTGTCTTTTAACTTTTGCCCTGAACCAGAGTGGAACACGATTCAGGGCAACCCCGTACCGTGCTTTGCTCTGGTACGGGGTTGACTTTTGATTTTCTATTTTATCCACGTCAATCCGTGTTGCTATCCGCGTTAAAATCTGCGTTCATCTGCGGTATATCCGCGTTAATCCGTGTTGCTATCCGCATTCATCCGCGGGGTTATGCACTACATTTTCTGCACAATTCTATTGTTGGGTCTATTTTTAATCTTTGCTCTTCTATCTTACCACCACATTTTACGCAAATTCCATATTTTCCTTTTTCAATTCTTTCTAAAGCAGAATTTATTTTTTCTAATCTTTCTTTTAACATAATTTTCTTTGCAAAAAAATCTTGCTTTTCTTCTAATTGTTCTGCTAAATCAGATTGCTCAATTTCTGGATTATCTTTTATAACATCAGTACCTTCTTCAATTTCATTTAAAAGAATTTCAATCTCTTCTTTTGTTTTTAACAAATTATTTTTTATCTCATCTATATTCATTATATTATTTTATCTTATTAATTAATCCTTTAAATCTGCTCAATGTTGTTGATAATAAATTTTATATTAAATAAATGAATTTTCCTGATGCTTAATTTTGTTAATAAAGAATTTACCCCCTAAGGGGATTTATATTTTTTTACCAATTTTTAGGGTCATTAAAAACACTAATTTTTACTATATTTTCTATAATGCGCTAAATTCCACCTATATTTATTTTATCTTATTAATTAATCCCCTAAACCCACTCAACGTTGTTGATATTATTAATTTATTATTATAAATTGTCCATATAAATTTGTAATCATTATCAAAATATGCAATTTTGTAATCTATCCCGTTGTAATTTTCCGTTACTGTATAATTTCTTAATAATCTTCCTTTTGGCAATCCATAATATAAATTAGCAAAATCTTTTAATATACTTTCTTTATCCCACAATCTCATAAATGTTGTTACAGCAAAATCATCCTTTATCTCAAAAATTATTATAGGGAATTTTCTTGTATATGTATAATAAAATAGTATACCATAATTTTCTGTTAGAGAATCTTCAAAATTTTTAATATATTTTTCTTCTACAAAAGAAGGTTTTAGAAAATAATCTTTTACAAAATCTCCGCTAACTAAATTATTATTATAATTAAATTCAATTTTATATATAGAGCCTGCTGATTTTTGAATTTTTAATGCTTCTAACCATTTATTTTTAAAATCATCTTGAGTTAATGAATCTAAATTTATAGACATAGAAGGGAAGTTTAATCCAAAATAAGAAGTTTTTTCTCCTTGTGGTTGTATTTCTTTTGCGGTTATTTCTTTAATTTCTTCTGGTTTTGGTGATTTTGGTTCTAGTGTTTCTTTTGTTGGTGTCGAAATCTTTGTTTCTGTTGCTTTTGTGGCTATTGCTATTTGAGTCGTTGTCGTTTTTGTTGCGACTGCTATAGGAGAAGTTGCTTCAGTTGTTGTGGTTATAGTAGAAGTTGTTATCGTTGCAGTTGTTGTAGTTATCTTTGCAAAAGGATTTATTATTGGTGTTTCTTCTATTTTTGTTTCTTTTACTATTTCTTTTTTAGGTGTTTCAATTTTGGAAGGTGCCTCTTTTTTATAAAAGACAAAAAAATAAACTGCACCGCCTATTATCAAAATAGGTAAAATATATAAAAAATTAAATTTTAAATGCTTTTTTTCTTCAAAATAAATCTTTGCTTCTTTTTTAGGTTTTTCTTTAGGAATCTCTTTAGAAATTTCTTTCTCTTCTTTTTTAACCTCCTCTCCAGCCTTTATTATTTTAAATTTTATTTCTTCATCTTGCATCTTTTAATGATAAATAAATTTTACCATCATTTGAAATATTTTTTATCTTAACTTTTAACATCTCATCTAATTTAACTTCATCCTCTATATTTTCAATTCTTCTATCTGCTATTTCAGATATATGCAATAGCCCTGTTTTATTTGGTCCTATTTGCAATATTGCACCAAATTTCAATATTTTTACAACCTTACCATAAACTATATCTCCTATTTTTAAACTATCTGTAACTGCCTTAACCCAATTTTCAGCTGTTTCTAAATCTTCTTTTGTATTTCCTGTTAAATATAGTGTTCCATCTGGTTTTATATCTATCTTAACATTTGTTGTTCCTATTATCTCATTTATAACCCTTCCTCCTGGTCCTATTAATAATCCTATTTTTGATGGATCAATTTTTAATATAGAAGCATAAGGAACTCCCTCTTTAAATGTTTCTCTTGGCTTAGAAATTTTTTCATTCATCATTTTTAAGATATTTAACCTTGCAACCTTTGCTCTCTCTAAGGCATTTTTTATTATATCCAAATTTAATTTTTCAGTTTTTATATCTAATTGAATTGCTGTAACTCCTTTATCTGTTCCTGCTACTTTAAAATCCATATCTCCAAAAAAATCTTCTGGACCCTGTATATCTGTTAATAATTCATACTCATTTTCATTTTTGTAAATTAAGCCGATGCTAATTCCAGCAACCTTATTTTTTATAGGAACACCAGCATCTAATAAAGATAAAGTAGTTGCACACACAGATCCCATTGATGTTGAACCATTTGAAGATAAAACATCAGAAACAACTCTTATTGTGTATGGAAATTCTTCTTCTGAGGGAAGTAAATATTTAAAAGATTTCTCCACTAAATTACCATGGCCTATTTCTCTTCTTGAGGGTGGCTTTGATCCTCCTATTTCTCCTACAGAATATGGTGGAAAATTATAATGATGAATAAATCTTTTGAATCCTTCAAATTCTATTTCTCTTACCCATAATTCTTCTGACAAACTTCCTAATGTTGTCCCTGATAAAATATGAGTTAATCCTCTTTTAAATAAAGCTGAACCATGAACTTTTGGCAATAATCCAACCTCAATTTCTATTTTTCTTATCTCATCTAATTTTCTTCCATCAGGCCTTACTTTATCTTTTAAAATTTTCTCTTTAAAAAACTTATTAACTTTTTCCAATATTCCTTTATAAACTTTACTATAATCTTCTAAATTATCTTTATATTCTTCATTTAAAACTTCAAAAATCGATTTTAAATTTGTCTCACCTTCTTTATATGGGAAAAGTATTTCTTCTAAACCCAATTTATTCTTTGTTAAAAATTCTTCTGCTTCTTTTATATAAGATTCACTTGGGATCTCTAAAAATTCTTTTACATTATCTTTTATTATTGATTTTAGAAAATCTATTGTTTTATTAATTTCTCCGATTCCTATCTCACAAGCCTTTACTATTTCTTCTTCATTTATTTCATTACCAACAAGCTCTATCATATTTATCCCATCTTTCAATCCTGTTAAAGTAATTGTAAAATCTGCTTCCAATTCTTCGCTTGAAAATGGATAGACTATTAAATTATCTTTAACTTTTGAAATTTTGGCTGCTCCTATTGGTCCTTTCCAATCAAATCCTAAAAGCCCTACAGCTAATGATGATCCTAATATTGATAATATATCTGGGTCTATTTCAGGATCTAAAGATAAGATTGAGTTTGTTATCTGTAATTCATATGGAAAATTTTTTAAAGTTGGTCTTATTCCTCTATCAATCAATCTTGCATTTAAAATAGCAGTCTCAGATGGCCTTCCTTCTCTTCTTATGAATCTACTTCCATAAATTTTTCCTGCAGCATAATATTTTTCTTCATATTCTATTGTTAAAGGTGTAAAATCAATATTTTCTTTCTTTCCTCCTAATACAGCAGTAGTTAAAACAACTGTACCATTACAAGAAGTTGTTAAAGATACATTAGCCCTTTGAGCCCAATCATTTATATCAAAATTTATTTCAAACCCCTCTCTAAGTTTTAATTTATAACTTTTCATTTTTTAATTAATATTTTATCCTTAATTTCGTCTAAATCATAAAAAAAGTCTGCTACCTCCTTTAATTTTGTTGATGTATTCCTGCCAAAACCAGCTATTTCTACAACATTCCCTTGATTTTTTAAATATTCTACAAGAGGCAAAAAATCACCATCCCCACTTACTAATATTACAACATCTAAAAATTTAGAGATTCTTATTGTATCAACAGCTATCCCAACATCCCAATCAGCCTTTTTCTCTCCTCCAGGAAGATGAATAATTTCTTTTATTCTCAATTCTATACCTTTTAAAACTAATGCCTCAAAGAAACTTATCTCTTTCTCACTCAAATCAGATTTTATAACATATGCTATTGCTCTTATTAAATTTCTATCACCAGTTAAAATTTTAACTAAATTTCCAAAATCTACATTTGCTTTATAAAAATTTTTAGCTGAATGATAAATATTTTGCGTATCTATAAAAATTCCAACTCTTTGTGAAGGAGAAGCAAACGGGTTCATAAGTCTAATGCCTTTTTAACTTTTTGATACCTCTCAACCGATTTTCTCTCAAGGTATTTTAAAAGCTTTCTTCTATGTGCAACTTTTAATATTAATCCTCTTTTAGAATTAAAATCCTTAGGATTTTTTTGTAAATGTTCTGTTAAATTCAAAATCTCTTCTGTTAAAACTGCTATCTGATATTCGGGTAATCCAACATTTCCAATCTCTTTTTTGAATTCTTCAATTTTTGCCTTTTTCATGATTAAATTATAAAATATTTTATATGAAAAATCAAGAAAATAAAAATCAGATAAAAAAAGAAATTTTGAAGTTTTTACAATATTTAGAAATAGCTAAAGGAAGATCAAAGGGGACGATAAAGGAATACAAAAGGAAAATATTTTATTTTTTTAGATGGATTGGCTGGAAAAATTTTGATCAGATAAAAAAAGAAGATATTTGGAAATTTAGAGTTCATTTGAATGAAAAAGGATTAAATAAAAAAACACAATCATATTATCTAATAGCATTAAGAAATTTTTTGAGGTTTTTAAAAAATAATGGTTTAAATGTTCTTGATTATAATTTAATAGAGCTTCCTAAAATTGGAGAAAGAAAACTTGAAATTTTAGAACCAGATGAGCTTATAAGATTATTAAATGCACCTGATGGAGATGATTTGAAATCTTTAAGAGATAAAGCTATATTAGAAACATTATTTAGTACTGGATTAAGATTGAGTGAGCTTTGTAGTTTAAATAGAGATATAAATATCAAAAAAGGAGAAATTCCTATTGTTGGAAAGGGTGGAAGGGTAAGAATTGTTTTTCTTTCTGATTTTGCAAAGGAAGCTTTGATAAAATATTTAAAAGCAAGGGAAGATAAAAATCCAGCACTCTTTATATCATTATCAAAAAATCAACCATCTAAAAGATTAACACCAAGGGGTATTGAAAAAATAATAAAATATAATGCTAAAAAGGCTGGTATAATTAAAAGAGTAACACCGCATATGTTAAGGCATCAATTTGCAACAGATTTATTAAGAGGAGGAGCTGATTTAAGATCTGTCCAGCTTTTGCTTGGTCATAAAAACTTATCAACAACACAAATATACCTTCATGTAGTAGACAAAGAATTAAAAAAGATTCACAAAGAATTTCATAGAAAAAGAATTAAGTGATATAATATAAATATGAAAAAGAAAATTGGTTTAATTATAGTAATAGCTTTGATTATGTTAGTTGTCTCATTTAATGTTGTTTTGGCAGAAAATAATATGGGCATTCAAAGTCTTTTAAATTTATTCAAAAATCTTTTAGAAAACAATACAACAACATTAGATCTTAAATCAGTTGAAAATGTTTTCAAAAATAATCCCCAAAATATTCCTGAATATAAGCCAGTTGCAGATTATGAAAGTTTAATTGTAAATACTGTTGAGAAAACCTCACCAGCTGTTGTAAGTATAATAATTAGCAAAGATGTTCCTGTTTTCGAAAAATATTATATAAAACCATTTGAAGGAGAAAATATACCAGAAGAATTAAAACCATTTTTTGAATTTGAAATACCACAATATAAACAAAAAGGATATGAGAAAAAAGAAATAGGAGGTGGCACAGGATTTATAATTTCACCTGATGGTTTAATAGCAACAAATAAACATGTTGTAAGTGATAAAGATGCAGAATATACTGTTTATTTAAATGATGGTAGAAAATTTAAAGCAAGGGTTTTGGTATTGCATCCAGTTGATGATTTGGCTTTAATAAAGGTAAATGCTAATAATTTACCATATTTAGCTTTAGGAGATTCAGATAAGATAAAATTAGGGCAAACAGTAATAGCAATAGGAAATGCATTAGGAGAGTTTCAAAATACAGTTAGCGTTGGTGTTGTATCTGGATTAAAGAGAAATATTATAGCTTCTGATGAGTTTGGTAATGTAGAAAGATTAGAGGGAATGATACAAACAGATGCAGCAATCAATAAGGGAAATTCTGGTGGGCCATTAATAAATTTAAGAGGAGAAGTAATAGGAATTAATACTGCTATAGCAAGCGGAGCTGAAAACATAGGTTTTGCTATTCCTATAAATAAATTAAAGAAAATGTTGAGTGAATTTTATGCCAAAGGAAAAATAGAGGTTCCATTTCTCGGTATAAGATATGTTTTGATTGATGAAGATGTAAAAAATAAATTTAATTTACCATTTGATTATGGAGCATACATATATTCAGAAAACCCTAAAAAACCAGCAGTTATAAAAAATTCTCCAGCAGATAAAGCAGGATTAAAAGAAAAAGATATTATTTTAGAATTAAATGGTCAAAAAATAACTTTACAAAATACTTTAGGAGAAATGATAAAAAATAAAAAAGTTGGCGATACAGTAAATTTAAAAGTTTGGAGAAATGGAAATATTATCTTTCTAAAGGCGGTATTAGCTCCTCTACCCACAAATCTTCCTGATTAATAACCAATAAATTTTTCAATCCTTTTTCTATCTCATACAAGACTCTTAATGCTTCTTTTTCAGCGATCTCTATTTTTTCTTTTTTCTTTTGCTTATTATCAACAAGAACCAAAATTTCTAAAGCTTTCAAAAAATCATTTTTATTTTTCAAAATCTGGTTAGGGAAATTTTTAAATTTTTCTACGATATTTGCTCCTTCATAACCATACATCTCTATCAATTCTTCTAAAAATTTATATGTTTTATTTAAGGCGTTCAAATGATTAACTAAAAAAATCTTTTTTATATCAGCCCATTGTTTTTTAAAATAATCTTCTTTTATAAATGCATCATTAAAATCTTTTAAAACCCTTTTCCATTCATCTATCCCAAACTTATATTTCCTTTCTAAATAAATCCAATAGCCAATCAAAATAAAAGAAAAAATTATTGAAAGAAAAGATATTAAAATTTTTAATCTTTTAAATTCAGGTGTTCCAAATATTAAACCGCCTATGCTTGCTATTAATCTTAAAAATTTTTCAATTATTTCCATTATAAAATTTTAGCAAATTGGAAAATTTTTTCTTCGTCAAAAAGATTTCCAATAAT
>Ga0080004_1139117_pt1 | contig 25110 bp, 24 predicted proteins | sample WasSprMetagenome_FD_69207 | JGI IMG/M metagenome (GOLD analysis project Ga0080004, IMG submission 69207) | Sulfidic aquatic microbial communities from Washburn Spring, Yellowstone National Park, USA - WS (SPADES assembly) (version 2) | ecosystem: Environmental > Aquatic > Thermal springs > Hot...
GCACAGCCCTTGCTTCTGAGGTGGAATGGGATGAGGTGGGAGCCTAGAAGGGCTATGAACAACCAATCGATGAACGCCTTAGAAGCAAGAATCTCCCGGCTTCAGCCGTGGAGAGTGTCAAGAGCCTTATTCCCAACCCTTCATAGAAGATTTCCGCTGGTATATAGGGCGTCCTAGTCCCAGAACCGCTGACGTTCACAAGATAAGCCACTTCTACTTCGTCTCCTATGTTGTAAGTACGGGTCAGTCTATCACTTGAGAAGAATATTGGATAGCCAGCCACTCGGAAGACGCAGTCAAAATCCGGGGGTTTTCTATGAAGCCTCCGCACCATTTGAACTTTGCCTCTAAAAATATTGAAAGAGTTTAAATGCGAGAATTCTGGGCGTTCTCGGAATATGGAATGATCGACTGCCTCGCCTAACAGCGTCAGCGAAGTTGCATATCAAAGATGGTCAGCAGAATTGAAGTAGCACTAATCCTTTTTGGATTAGTTATCTTTTCATATGCATCGTGATTTCGCACACACCATCTTTTGGAAAGGTTTTTGAAAATTCAACTTTAATTTGTGGGTTAATACCTTGGATGGTTGCAACATACCATGCGAAACATTTATTCATACATCCGCCTGGAACTCCTCTCTTTTCATACTCATCATACTCTGGGCAATGATAATGCACTATCCTTATTTTGTTTTTGTCCTCCTCTAAGGCCTCGCAATCCTCGTTCAGTATTCTCATACTTATAACCAATGCCTTTGCGAGACTTGATAGATCATCAGGTTTTATCCATCCCACCTTTCTGTAGATTTCAGCAGTTTTCTCTCCTAGTTTCTTCCCCCATTTTATTTCTAGTTCGTTCGCCTTCTCGTATCCAAATTCTTCCTTTACAACTTCACGCCAAGTATGGTAATAGTCCATGCATACGTTTAGTAATCTTCTCCATTTTTTCTCAACAGGTATTTCTTCTACTTCAATTCTTTTGCCTCCCATTCTCCCGCTCCCTTACACCTTCTAAATAGGCGTTTTTACACGCTTGTACTTTTCGTTGGCCATTTCTGTGACCGACAAAACACGCACGAACATGTTTAGGTTTTTGGGGATAAAAATTTTAAGTGTGGTGGCGTGCATGGTGGTTTAGCGAGGCTTACATGGTTGCTTCCCCTTAAAGACTTTAATCGTCCCTTGAAAACACCGCATGTAAACCGTATGTTGCTTATAACCAACATAATCATATTTCTAGTTTATTGGCTATCGGTGAGGAACATTTTCTTTTCAGAGAAGATTGCCATTCAAATCGAGGACAAGTTTACAATGGTTCCCAGGCAAGTTGTGCATGGAGAGAGGCTTTACACGCTTGTTACGTCCATGTTTATGCATGCTGATTGGTGGCACCTTCTTGGCAACATGCTCTTCCTATATATTTTCGGCGATAACGTTGAAGACATTTTCGGCCATGGAGGCTATCTCGCCTTCTACATTACATGCGGGTTGGCAGCGGCTTTCACTCACATACTGAGCCTATATTTGGGTTTAACTTATCCGGCGGATTTTAATGTTGGCGTTTTGGGCGCCTCCGGAGCTATTTCAGGAGTTTTGGGCGCTTACTTTGTGCTTTTTCCAAAGGCGAAAATCTTAACATGGGTTGCCTATTTCATCTTGCCAATCCCAGCCGTGCTTTTTCTGGGTTTCTGGTTTCTGCTTCAGTGGCTTTACGGCTTGTTCGAAGTTGGCAGCCAAATAGCCTACTGGGCGCACATAGGCGGCTTCATAATGGGAATGATTTTAGCGGCTTCCATTGGACTGGAGAGGAAAAAGAAAAGAGACGCCAAACTTCGCCTCTAAAAGCTCTGTGAAGAAAGGGGTCCGCCCGTCATGAGCTCCTCATGTTGCATCCAATCAGACTGGGACGGCTACATCATCCCCCAAGAAACAGTGCAACATCGTACAATTAATACATTATGGTTTAAAATTGTACTCCAATTTTTTTCGAAGCTTTTTGAGGGTTCCGGAAACTGTTAGGATGTGCACTGCTGCTGGTTTGGCGGCTATTTCCGTTATTGTGGCTATGGCCGCCCTAACGTGGTCGAGTTCTGTGTGGGCTGCACGGATTACGGCGGCTCCTTGTTCTGCATCGTACTCGATTAACGCGAGGTTTGTTTTGCTTGCGCCGTATTCGCCGTAAAGCCTTAAAACTGCCTCCCAAACAACGTCCATAAACTCTTTCTGGCCGATTTTTTCTCTTGAATCAATTTTCAACGCCAAATATCTACGTCGGACTTTTGCCTTCATGGACAGTCGCTTCCCTCGCGTATTATGCGGATGCCAGGCGCAACAAAGCTTGGGCTTAGTTTTTCACGGTTCTTTTTAACAATTGTTAGGGGCGCCTTTGAAACAGCATCCAAAGCCGTTGGCTTGTCTAAGTCAAAAAGGGTGGCTAACGCTGCCATCTCCATGGGCTTCCGTAACTGCAATGGGTTTGTGGCTCCGCTTGAAACAACAACCGGCACACGGTAGTCTTCGGCTATGGCTGCTTCCCTCCTTAAGACTGCTAGAAGCCTAATCCTAGCAGGCCCCTTCAGCGTAATAATTGGTTTCACGTCGATTTCGAGGGCTGCGACGCTGCTGGAAGCCAGTTCCGCCTCCGCCTTGTCAAAAAATCTTCTACGGGGATCTGTTGCCGGAAAATTTAGGAGGTCCACTCTATGGTCTTTTGCAGCTTGCCTTGCCACCTCCTTGGATTCGCAGACCACAGCAATTATCTCCACCCTTCTCCTGAACCTCCTAAGTTGTTGTAGGAGTTCTCTGGACGTTTTCGGTTTTAGGTCGAGGCGAGAGGCAAAGTCCAGCTTGTTTTCCTGGCAAAGTGCCGCCAACTTTTTGGCGAAAGTTTCCATGGAAACCGTTGGAAGCGGCACGGCCACTAAACGGTAGCCGAGTTCTGAAGCCTTAGCCAGCATAGCTCTTGTTTGTTCAGCATCGTTTAGGTTTGGCTGTAGGTGCAGGTCGGCGAAGCGGCGTTTCATGGGATTATCCCAATTTCCCGGCAAAATTCCGCTATTTCTTTAGGGCTCATCCTTCTAAAATGAATTCGAAAATGTATAGGGTCTGTGCTGCAGAGCCTAACCTCGCCTAGATACGCGGACTGTTTATTCAACCTCAAATATAAGCATCCTTTTTCAATGTGTTGCTCAATTTCGTTGGCTAAAGTTTCCTTGTCCAGACTGTTCAGCGATGAAGCCAGTTTTTGCAGAAAAGCCTTTGCATGCTCCCTATCCCTTATTTTTGCCTCGAAAAGCACTATGGGGTTTCCATGATGCCCAGTTAGGTTTGACCGTTTAAAAGTTAGGTTTTCAGCAACATGTGATGGAAGAGTGTTCCGTACAGCCGCGAGAACTTTCTCCTCATCTTCAGTAGCGTGGGCGAACACCCTTACTTCAATATAGGCCACTGGCATTTTAGAAGACAAAACGGCTCATCACGTCTTACTCTTTTCCTTTTTACCTCTTTTAGTTTTCTCCCTTTTTTCCTTTCTGTTCAGCTTTCTGCTTGGGCTTTTCTTTAGGCTTAGGCTTTGGTTTTTGGGCTTCTTGTTGTTTGGCTTCTAAAAGCTTCTTAAGCTTTTCAACGTTCTCTTTATGCACCGTTCTTCTTCGAGTATCCACTGGTATTCCAAGCTTTAGGGCTTGTTTAGGCTTTAACCCAACTTTTTTCAGCTCGTCTAGGCTGAAGCCTTTTCCCAATCGTTGTTTTCCGCCTTTCTTGAAAACCAAAGGCTTGAGTGCTTCCATGAAAGCCTACTCCTCTGTGGCAGCTTTTCTGCTTGGTCTAACTTTTTCTGCGCCACGTCCTTTCTTTCGCAGTCCCCTGACCTTTTTGCCCGCGCTTGTTAATCCTCTGAAAACACGTCCCTTATGCTGTTTCTGGCATATCCAGTTTATGTCTTTGTCCGACTTTATAGCTGGATGGTTTGGATCAACCATTATGACCTCAAACCATTTGTAGCGTCCGTCTTCGCCCACCCAATAGGAGTTTAAAACTTCAAGGTTTGGAAACTTTCTTGCAGCCCGTTCCTCAGCTATGAGCCTTAAACTTTTGGCCGGTTTGTATTTTTTAACACCCATGCGTTTCGGTCTTCTTCCAGACCTTGGACGCTGCTTGCGCAATCCGCCGCGCCTTACGCGGACACGAACCACCACGAAGCCTTGTTTAGCCTTATAACCCAGCTTTCTAGCCCTATCCAAGCGTGTAGGCTTGTCTATGCGAACTACTGCGGGTTGCCTCCGCCACTCCACAAGCCTCTGCCGCATCAACTCTTCGACAAAGGATTCGTCTGGTTTTTTCCAAGCCTCCGCAATGTATTTATACGCCATCTTTTCACCTCGCACTGGTTTATGGTTCAACCATGCGGTTACATCCCAGCGGATGAAGTCCGCCGCTCGGCTCTCAATCATTCACAAGCCGACAAAATAAACTTTTCCAAAGGCGAACAGCCTATTTCGGCTTATCCTCAAGCACGGCCTTTTTAATGAGCAGATGCCCGCTTTGTCCTTTCCATACAGTTTCCACTTCGATAATCCTCAACTTTTTTATGAAGAATGGGGCGTCAAGCACAAGGGTTTCGTATTCGCCCCCTTCCCCAACCATGGAAACACCGAACCGCCTATTCAAGTTAGCCAAAGCCTCAACAGTTTCCGCGTCAATTTTCCTCCCCAACCAGTCTTTTGAAAATCCATAAGCGTAAACTCCTGTAATAATAACCTCAAAATTTAGGTCTAGGATCTCCTTCAAAATTTTTTGGGGGTCTTGATGCCAGAGAGGCATCATACATGTGATGTTTAGCTGTCTGCAAATTTGCTCTATCCTTGTTTTCTGGTAGGTTGATGCTATTGCGCCGCACACTAGGCCTTCTACGTCAAGCTTGGCAACAATCCTCTTCAAATCCTCCACTTCCGCCTCTTTCGCCCCTGAGGTCTCACCTTTCACAAGGGGCAATCCAACAGCCTCGGCGAACAAATCCATTAAGTGCATGTTTGGATAATGAAACATCCAACTGTCCTCTCGCAGTGGAACCATGCTCACCAGACATTCCACATTGTAGCCAGCCTTCACAACCTTGTATAGGGCGAGGGTGGAATCTTTTCCACCAGTGGCTAAAACTGCAACCCGCATGTTGCTCTACTCTAAGAGTTTTGACCTAGCCTCGGCGAACAGTGCTTCAGTTTTCAAACGCCACTTTTCAAAATCCTTTGGAGTTTTTGGATAATTCCGGTAGTGGGCTTTAACCTTATTCATAAGGTTGACCGTTATCCTCAGCTTGTTTAAGAAGCCTAAGCGTCTAATCCCTCTAAAAACGCGTTTGGCTGTCTCCGTTATTTTTAGGCTGAAGTCCTCGCCTAAACCAGCCTTCAAAACGTCTTCTTCTGTCAAAAGCTGGTACTTCATGCCATAGCTTAAGTCTTCATCCTTGCATGTTATGAGCAAAAGCCTAAAAACATCAAGCCCCGCCTGCTTAGTTCCATAATTCTCCATATACTGAACATTATAGGACCACAGGCTGTTTTGGCTTACGTCGCCTTTCTCCAAAGCCTCAGCTATTGTTTTTCCCGCCAAATAGCCGCTCAGCATGGACGGTCCTATGCCGCCGCCGTGAATCGGGTTTACAAGGCATGCCGCATCTCCAGTAATTATTACACCGTTTCCAACCATGTTGTCTAATGGTCGCCTTGTCGGGTCGTACCATGCGCCGCCCTCAAGCAACAGTGAACCCTCAAAAAGCGGCCTGGATAAAACATGCTCGTAAAACTGCTTTTTCGGGTTTGGGAAACCACTGCGCATGCAGACGCCGAGTCCAGCGTTGACTTTGGCGCTGCCCTTATAAAAAATCCAAGTGTAGCCTCCGGGCGTAACCTTTTGGTTAAGGTAGATTTCGCAGTACTTTTTATCCGTGGCTTCCTGTTTCAGCTGTCTTATTTCTCGGTAGCATGCTTCCACATCTTCCATTAAAATCTCGTTTTCAATCATCATTTCCTTTGGAAGTTTCCGCCTTACAACAGCCAAGAAACCACTGGCGTCCACAACGGTTCTGCCTTCAAACCGGACTTTCTCGCCAGTCTTCATGTTTTTTGCTGAAACTCCAACCACAAAGTCGTCCTCAATTATTGGCTCAAGGCACTGAGTGTTGTCGTGCAAGGTTGCGCCTTTGTCTAAGGCGAGTTTCAAGAGCCACTGCCCAAAAAGCCGTCTGTTCAGCAAGTAGCCGGAAAAATCCTCATGTCTAACTGTGAAAATCGTTTCCAAGTCCGGTGAAAAAATTTTAACACCTTCAATTCGCCTTTCAATCTCTCCGTGCTGTGGCGGGCTTAAACCTAAAGCTTTCAAGTGATGCTCGCCTAAAGCATCCCCACAAATCTTATTGCCAATATCCATTCGACTTTTCCGCTCAACTATACAAACTTTCAGTCCAGCTTCCGCCGCCGTCTTTGCTACGAGACAGCCGGCGGTTCCAGCGCCCACTACCACAACGTCGTATTTCATCTGTAAGCCTCTCGATTTCTACCATTTTCACATGTAAAATACAAAACCTTTACTCTGTAAAAGCGGAAGAAAAGGCTACTTTCCTTTTTGAACTTTTAACGGTATTGGTATGGCTGTTGTCTCCTTTAAAGTGTCGAAGACCATGCATGTTAAGGTTTTTTCTATGCCTTTGACTGTGCGAAGCTTGTCCACCACAAACTTTCCAACAGAGTCTACGTCTTTGTCCTTAACCTTTATTAATATGTCCCAGTCTCCTGATATTATGTGGACTTCTTGAGCTTCGGGGAACTTTGATATCTGTTCTGCAATGGCCCTCTGGGATAGGGGTGTCTCCTCCTTGTTGGTTCTGTAGGAGAAAGATGCCAAAATAAAGGCTGTCACGCCAAAATCCAGCTTCTTGTGGTTTAGAACCGCCCTATACTCCTTAATTATTCCCAGCTGTTCCATGCGTTTTATTTTTGCGAAGACTGTTGTTATGGGTGAGCCTATTTTTTGGGCTATTTCCCTGGCTGCCATGCGGCAGTTTTCCTGTAGCAAAGCCAGTATAGCCAAATCCTTTTCGTCAAGTTTTACCTCCATGTGTAAAAATTACAGAAATTCAAGCTTAAATAGTTATCTGTATGAGAAAACTACACAGTTTCAAATAAAAAATTTAATAGCCACGTTGACATTTTAAGCACCCATGAGCAGCCACCCCTTTGACATTTCAGAGAATCTAAAAAAGAGGTACCTAACCCTAAGGAACAACGGGTTAGCAAACATATTCAAAGTTCAAGACGAAATCATATCCTCGATAAGGGCTTTTCTGAAAAGTGAAGGCTTTACCGAAATATTGGCGCCGATAATTGGACCTGTTACGGACCCCGGAATCCGAGGCGCAAAACAAGTCACAATCGACTATTATGGTGTGCCTTTTAAAGTTATGAGCAGTATGATCCTATATAAGCAGATGATAATTACTGCGTTGCCGAAGGTTTTTGCGCTTTCGCCGAACATCCGCCTTGAACCCTTAGAGACTGTGAAGACGCGGCGGCACCTAACCGAGTTCAGGCAAATAGACCTCGAGGTGGCTTACGCCACATGCGACGATATTATGGACTTAGGCGAGAGGATGCTCTGCCAAGTTATAGCCGACGTGAAGTCGAAATGCCGAAAGGAGCTTGGAGCACGATGGGAAACCCTGAGGGTTCCGAAAAAACCGTTTAAACGGTACACGTACAAGGAAGCTCTCGAGGTTCTTGAGGGGCTGGGCGTACATGTCAAATACGGCGAAGAAATACCTTGGGAAGCCGAAGAAGCCTTATCAAAAGCCCACAGTGAACCCTTTTGGATAACAAACTATCCAGCAACTGCGAGAAGCTTCTACTATATGGAAAGCGAGGAAAACCCCGGCGTTTTAAAAGACTTTGACCTAATTTATCCAGAAGGCTTCGGTGAAGCCATTTCAGGCGGTGAGCGGGAACACCGATACGAGAAGATTGTTGAGCGTATGCAACACAGCGGCGAGGATCCCTCGCAGTATGGCTGGTACTTGGACATGTTGAAGGCTGGTATTCCGCCATCAGCCGGTTTCGGCATAGGCGTCGAAAGGCTGACAAGGTTTATTTGCGGACTTGAAAATATTTGGGACGCTGTTCCATTCCCAAAGGTTGCCGGCGTACCGTCTCCATAACAAGATTGTGCTAATTTGTTTACTCGAAATATGAATTGATGATTCATAATTGTTAATTATATTTTTGAAGGTGAAGTGGAGGACGTAAAACGCCGAAGGGAAGTCGCAGACAAATGATGAAGAAAGTCACAGTTAAAAAAGGTTCTATTTACACTGTTGATCTGACGAAGATTGAAGGGGACGGAGCGTTTCCATGTCCTAAATGTGGAGTTATGATTTCTCCAGACGATGAAAGCGACGAGGTGTATGAAATAGTTGACACGGTTGTTGAGGGCACCGAGCTGGCGGAGCTTGTCCTACAATGCAAAAAGTGCGGAAGCACAATAAGGCTTGTGGGCTTCCTACAACAAAAAGAGCTTTAGAACGTGGCTATTTTTCCTTTTCAAATTTTCGGCTTACAGCCACAAAAACAAGCCATAAGATGACTCCATAGAAGACGGCGTTGAAAACTGCACTCACCCACTCTCGGTATTTGGCTACAATGTTTCCGATAAGGCTAGAGAATATGTTTCCCGGAAACATGGGCGTGGGAATCAGAAGTGAAGCCGCTAGGAAAATTATGAAGAAAACTATTAGGATTGGTGTGCCCTTCAAAGTTCCACCACTGGCGCTTTTTCTTCGAATGATCCAGCATCTTAATATTTAATAAATATTACTGTAGAATTGAACAACAAAACTACACTCCCAAAAATATCTTCAAAAACAAGATTGCCGCATACAATAGGTCAAAGAGGAATGATGACAAAATGAAAATTGCCACCAAAACAACCACCAGAAGTTTTCTGCCCCTGGAAAGTTCGGAAACATCGTCAAGGGGGCCTGGATGCTTAAACATGGACATAAACATGACGAAAAATGCCATAGGCCAACTCACAACGGCTAAGAAGACAATTGAAAGAACCGTTAAAACGGCTCTGGCTTTCTCGCCGAAAAGGGATCTGGCGACGTGGCCGCCGTCAAGCATGGTTGCCGGCATCAAATTAAGCATTGTGATAAACAAGCCTACCCACCCGGCGAAAGCTACCGGATGCAGCCTAATCGCCAATATGTGGTCTGGTCCCGGTCTATCGGGTATCGGGCCTTGCGGAGTTATGAAAAGAAGGGCTATTCTAAAGAAAAGTAGTGCTGGAAGGGTTGGTTCGTCTGGCGGGATCCAGTCATAACTTGAAAAAGGTAAACCGATAATTGTGGCTATGGCGGAGACTATGAAGCCTAATATTGGCCCGCTCACGCCAACGTCGAAGAGCGAGTCTTTGTTTGGTGGAAGCGACTTCTGCATTATTACTGCTCCAAAGGTTCCGATGCCTAAAAAGCCGCCGAGCGGCGGTGGTCCAGGTATAAAGTATGGAGGTGTGGCCTCTATTCCCTCTTTGTTGGCTGTGAGTTTGTGGCCTATCTCGTGGAGTCCGAGAACCGCCATTATGGCTATGGTGAAGGTTGCCCCGCCTATAAGCGGGTTCGTGAAGCCTTGGGAGAGAATGTATCCCGTTGTGAAGGTTGTTCCTATCGTTGCCAATAGGAGAATCCAGTTAACTAGGACGTTGCTTGGATGGGTTGGCGGCTTCCTTAGGATTCTTAGAGCTATTCTGCCGTTGGTTTTTCGCAGAACAGCCATCAAGCCCAACGGCTCCAGTGTTTTGAGCAGCTTTAGAAAGGGCTTTTTTGTTTCTTGAGGCTGTTTTAGATAGAAGGTTGGGACGCCATGCTCTATTAGGGCTTCCTCTATCTGAAAATGGGCGGCGACAGCCTCTTTTAGTTTTTCGAATTCTTTTTGAATGTTTGTGGTTGGCTGTTCGGTGGTCAATGTTTGTCTCTTCCGCTATGGCTTTTTTAATAAACGCTTTTGGATAAAAAGCTTATTGGAAGCTTTGCCTCTAGCCTTTTCCCTTCATGTCATGTTTGTATACTAAATAAACAATGTTATCTTGGGCACGGTATCTGCGAACGAAGCGGTTAACCATTTAATAACTATATTCTGCAAGTTTAAAATTTGGCTTTACAAAAGCATAAGTTGAGTCAATCTTGTAAAGCCTATTAACTTCGTGTGACGAATACTGCCTTACGCTTAAGTTGAGCTTTTTCTTGGCTATTAGACTCCTCAAATTATATGTGTTTCAAGTGGTGAAAAGCATGCGAGTTGCGGCAATTTATATTGGTGCCAAGTGTATGGCACTTCCTCTACATATTGTTTACTGTGGGCGAAGGACGAAATTTAAAAGTATTGAATCGTAAGATTTAATAGTTGCTTATGCATTTAAAAACATGCCAAGAAGGGTTTATTGATGAAAAGAAGAGTGGATGATGGAACTCTGTTGGAGCTCAAGGAAGCACAAATCTTTTATATCAAATCATATGAAACATTTAGAACCGAAACATAAGGGTGAAATGAAATGAAAGGGAAAAATAAGCCAATATCATTAGCATCCATAAGCTTACTATTAATATCTATACTGCTAGTAGTCACATACAAACCGCTTGCAAGTGGAAACACAAGTCCGCAACACACAGCAACAGTCTCACCCTTAACAACAACGCTTCCAGAGGTCACTTATACGTTTAACGTAACGTGCAAGGCTGCATCGATAAATAAGACAAGCATAATTCTGCCGTCAGGCTTTACAAATATAAGGGCGCAGGCCTTAAACGATACTGGTAACTGGACTGTCACCTGGGTAAGCAGTACAAACTCTTACAACTTCTCCATAGCAGCTGGAAGCCCTGTCCCAAATTTGGCAGCTAACAACTGGACTCAATTTAAAGTTATTGTAAGGTGGCCTGCATTCCCTCCCACAACGGCTAAATTTGGTGTAGACGCCTTCTCCGAAACCACTAAAAGCGCTAACAACACGGTTTGGCTTACAGTAGCGATTAATCCTCAATTCAGCGCCACTATAACACCGTCGCTTGTTAAGGGAAGCACAGGCTATAACTTCAACGTAACGGTAAAGAACTTGGCCTCGAGCACAGGGCTTGGAACAATAAACATAACATATCCAAGTGGATGGAGTTTTAACGCCATAGTGAACTATGGCGGCAGTAGACCTTGGTCAGCTGTCCACGACGAGACTCGCGGGACCTTTAAGCTTTGGGGTCCGAACCTTCTGATAGGCGAGGCTGTCTGGATACTGGTCAATATGACCACACAATCTTTAAAAGCAGATCCAGCAAACTGGACTGCTACTGCGTGGGATATAAGCGGAGTACTCCTTGGAACACGCAACCTTCCGGTAACTGTTGATGGCGCGGCTCCAACAGTTACCATAAACCAACCTCAAAGCGGTGTCTATTACACTGTGGGTGCTGGTAAAAAGATATGGATAAATGGAACGGTAAGCGACGATTTAAACATAACGAAATATGGATTGATCTTGACAATCAACGACACTAGATTTGAACGTATAGTCTACGCGAAAGGAGTCAACCACACTCATTACAATTTCGCTTTCGCCAACAAAACAGCCATCCCCGATGGCAAACTCGCCATTAAGATAACGGCTATAGACGCTTCTGGACGTACTAATTCAACGGAGAGGACAGCAACAATTGACAACACGGCGCCCAAAGAAGTATATGTTGAAGTTTTAGATCAATGTGGCAACAAACTGCCATATGTTTCCGGCGTATACTGGATGGGAGTAAACACAACAGGCATAAGGGTCAATGCCTCCTTCAGTAATCCAGCGAAGCCAATAACTGGAAAGGTTTACCTTAACGCAACGCCGTATGATGTCAGCAATGGATCTTCAATTTTGGCTCCAAATGCCACTAGCTCGTTCAATGTGACGGGTTCAGACTATGTTTTGCTTAAGATAACTTTAGTTGACAGCGCTCAGCCTAGAGCAAACAACTTTACAAGAACATGGGAGATCAAAAGAGACAAAGTTAAGCCCTCTGCTCCAACGTTTACTGTGCAGCCAATTTGTGGCGGAGCAATAATAAAGGCCTTAACCGCAACAGATAATGTAGGAGTTCTATGCTACAATGTCTACATTAATGGTATACTGGAAGCCAATGTTACCGTTACAAGTCTTCAGGCGTCAACATTAACCTCTATAGGAAACCACGGGACCTTCTCTGGAATTCTTGTGCTTAGCTTGGCAAGTTATGCTGGCAAAACTGCAAACATAACAATAACGGCAGTAGACTACGGCGCTAATGAAGGCCCAGGTCTTTCAAGAGTAATCTCAGTTCCTATAGGCTTATGGCGCCCGATAGTACTCCAAAAGGACTGGAACCTAATTTCGCTTCCATTAGTGCCAGCAAACTCGTCGATAAGCAGTGTTCTCTCACTGCTTTTGAAAGAGGGACTGCTTGAAAGCGTTTGGACTTATGATGCTGAGACGGGGACTTGGCATTCATACGCTCCAGGCGCTCCGCCAGACTTAACAACCATGGTGGACGGCAAAGGCTACTTCATAAAAATGAAAGCCTACAATGTACTGATAGTTCAAGGCACTGAGCAGCCAGCTCCACCAGCAACCCCAAGGGTCTACCATGTAGTACCTGGATGGAACTTAATAGGCTACAAGAGACTCGACGTGGTAAATGCCTCAACCTACCTAAGCGGCGTGGACTGGATACGACTATACAAGTTTGACGCAACAAGCCAAACTTACAAATATGTCCTACCAGGAGACGACATGGTGCCAGGTTTAGGCTACTGGGTGGCAGTAAAAACAGAAGGCTGGATCTACCCATAAACCACCCCTTTTTATTCCTTATCAGGAGATGAAAGAGATGCTTGGAAAAATCAAAGTAATGTGTTGCATACTCTTAGTTGCAGCGTTAACCGCCAGCTTTTTAAATGTTCAATGTGTACCCCAGATGCCGCACAGGTTCTATGGCTACGTCACAGTGGATGAGGCACCCGCACCAGACGGCACATTAATCACTGCAAAAATAGCGGGTGTAACTTATGCCAGCACAACAACTGTTGACGGAAAGTACGGCTATACCCCAGCCTTCAATGTTCCAGCAGACGACCCTGACACTCCCGAAAAGGAAGGAGGACAGACAGGAGACACAATAGAATTTTATGTAGCCGGAAAATACGCCACATCTTACACATTTGAGTACGGCGGAATAACCTACTTGAACCTAACCATCACAGCTCCAACCCCTCCAACTGTAACCATAATCAACCCCACCACAACAAACCCGGCTTACGCACGTTCCGGAACCACAATCCAAGTCACATATAGATACACTGAGTCTAACCCCAAAAACGCCACAATCAAAATCTACAACTCAACAGGCACATGGGTTGAGAGAACGATAACGGACTTGGCTGGTGGAGCAAACGTTCAAAGAATAGACAACATAACAATACCAGCCAACGCTGCGGATGGCTCCTACCATTTGAATGTGACAATCTATAACATTTACGATTTAGGCGCGCCAGCAACAGAGTTGGATGCAGTAAAGATTGACAATACAAAACCTGAAATATCCAGTCCCTATCAGGATCCACCTGGACAAGTGGTTCAGCCAGGCGAAACGGTGAATGTGGAGCCCGGCTACAACATAACTGTGAGGGTAAACGTCACTGAACTAAACATTCAAGAAGTGTTTCTCTACTACAATGTTTCAGCCACCGAGTGGATAAAAATCCAAATGACCCCTACAGCCAGCGGCGAATACACAGCCACAATACCTTCAAGCAGTTATCCGCCATGCACGACAATCCAATACTACATTGAGGCCATGGACAAGGCTGGCAACACAGCCCAAACCCCCACAGCAGGAGTCTACTTCACATCCCACATAATAACTGAATACCAAAAAATCGTGTTGACGGTTCTGCTTCCAGCCATTGCGCTGATAACCGCTTTAAACAGAAAACGGAAAAGAAACAGCTCCTAAACAACTCATCCTCCATTTTTTCCGATCTTTAAAGGCTTTTTCTGTTTCTGAAATTTTCAGGTTTTGAGAAGCCTTCTTCCTTTTTCGTTCAGTTTGTAGATTTGGTAAAGCTCGAAGCTTGACCCGCAACCCTTACATTGAACAAAAATGTGATCACGTTTAAAACCAAGCCAAAAGCCTTCGCTGGAACCACATTTTGGGCAAATTTTTATTTGACTTGAAACAGCCAAAACCTCTTCAAGTTTCAAGTTTCCCCAATCTCCAAAAGAATAAAGGCGTCAACAAAATTTATAGGTTGCTGCTTGAACCAAAATATTCTCTAACTGCCCTAAGAATACAAGCGATAGGAAGCATGCAAATGAAAGTTCAAACCTTCACTGTTGGAAAACTCTACACAAACTGCTATATCGTCTCTTGTCCCCAAACAGGGGAAGCCATAATAATCGACCCAGGCTTCGAAACCTCCAGAGAAGCGGCTGAAATCTTCAATTATTTAGGGGAAGAAGCGTTAAAGCTGAAGTTTATAGTGAACACTCATGGGCATCCAGACCACATCTGCGGCAACGGAATTGTTAAGGAAAAATTCAAAGCGCCAATCTTAATCCACGAGGGGGACGCCGACATGCTTGGAACAGTTGGAAGATTCTTCGGCTTCAGAGACTCGCCGCCAGCCGACGCCCTCCTAAAAGACGGAGACACCATAAAGTTTGGAAGCCTAACCCTAAAGGTGATGCACACCCCAGGCCACAGTCCCGGAAGCATTTCGCTTCTCGGGGAAAAAGAGGTTTTCACGGGAGACACGCTTTTCGCAGGCTCTATTGGAAGAACAGACCTACCAAGAGGTTCTGACAAAGACATGAAGATTTCCCTCAAAAAACTGGCAAGCCTACCCGACCACTTCAAAGTCTACCCGGGGCACGGCCCGCCAACAACCATCGGAGAAGAAAAGGCAAAAAACCCGTTTCTAAGCTGGAGTTGGCAAACATTATAAGACGTTTCTAAAAAGGTCTTCTTCACGTGTAATTCCAAGCTCATTAACGCTTGACTCCTCACAATACTCCACAATGTCCTGCAAACCCTTGAAAATCACAACAGGCGTAGCTTCTATCCCCTGACCCATAAGAAGCTCCGCGGCGGCAGCGATCTCATCCGCAACAGCCACATTCTTAACCTTCAAAGTGTAGCCGAAAAGATCAGGCTTCCCCCTGTAATCTTTTAAGGGCTTAATCCCCGAAACACCTATTGCAAAGTTCACTTGCCCCCGCCTAAAAGGGCGACTGTAAGTGTCGCATATTATAACCGCCACATTCTTGCCAGTCAAACTTTTAATTTCTATGCGGCATTTCTCCGCCGAAGCGTCGGGATTCTCAGGCAAAAGCGTGTACTCATCCAAACCCTCAACGTTTGACTTATCTATTCCCGCATTAATACAGACCAGTCCGCGAATGTCTTCAACAAGCAAAGTTCCAGGTGTAGCCTTCAAAATTTTCCGGGTTTCCCTCAAAACCAACTCCACAAACCTTGGATTCTTCCCAGTTTTTCTGGCTATTTCTACGGCTTTCTCTGAAGGCTTAACATTTTTAATTTTGACAACACGGCCTTCAGCCTTCGAAACAACCTTTTGAGCAACAGCAATCACGTCACCATCCTCGATTTCAACACGGTTTTTCTCAGCAGTTTCTACGATTATTTTTGCCAAATTGTCTCCAGGCTTTACTAGGGGAAAGCCTTCAAGAGCTATGGCGGTGAAACTCTTCAAGGACTTTGCACCACCCCTTTTCAGTGCATTTTACAAGTTTAAAAAACGTTGCTTGTTCAAACTTAAAAGAAGGATTGAAAGTCGGGATTTTCAAGTCTAATCTAAAATTCATAACTCTTTAAGCGGACTTGGGTGAAAGGATACCTCAACAAGCAATAAACGGATGCATCCGTATGAAGAGTAATAATATAATAAAAGGTTTAGTGGTATTGCTTACCTTGACTTTTAGCCTCGTTAATCTTCCGCTTGTAAGTCTATTTCCAATTGTAAAAGCAACCTATGTAGAGGGAACCATAGACAAGGACACTGTTTGGACTCTTTTAGACAGCCCCTTTGTTGTCTGTCAAAACGTCACCATAATGGAGGGTGTCACTTTAACTATCGAACAGGGCGTCGAAGTGAGGTTTGGCGGAGGCCCATTCACAATAATTGTTAATGGCAGACTTATCGCCAAGGGAACCATGGAAAAACCGATAAAGTTTACATCAAATAAGGAGGGTCCCGAAGCTGGAGATTGGGCGGCCTTATTCTTCAACGGGACGGGTCAACCCGCATCCATATTAGAGCATTGCGTGTTGGAGTATGGAACAAACAGCATAATTGTAAATGGTGGCACCGTGATTGTTAAAGCAAGTGTCATACAATTCAACTCTGAAAACGGAATTAAAGTGTTAGGTGGCTCCGTAACCGTCGAGCAGAGCATAATGCAAAACAACACTGCCAGCATCATAATTCAAAGTGGAAACGCCGTCATACAGAACAATAATATAACGTTTAACGTGGATGGTGTAATTCTTGCCGGCAATCTGTCAACGTCTTATATAAACATAACATGCAATAATATCTTATCAAATGAAAACAGTGGCATATTCTTAAGAATGGATTATTCGGGAGATGGCATTTCAATAAGAGAAAATACAATATCCTCGAATTCCTACGGAATCTATGTCTCAACTAACGCTTCTACCTTCATAACGCGCAATCACATTTACAACAATAGTATAGGTGTCTTCTACGAGCAAGGAAAAGAACACACTATCCGCTTTAACAATATTTACGGCAACTCTAAGTTCGGTGTGGACGCCTCTCCCGACGCTTTCGTGAATGCAACCCAAAACTTTTGGGGGGATAGAAGCGGGCCTCATCATGAATCATTAAACCCGCATGGAAAAGGCAACCCTGTTGGTGGAAACGGTGTCAACATAGACTTCATTTTCTTCTTAACAGCACCAATAGATTATAGAAATATTCAGCCCACAGCGGTTTTGTGGACAGATAAAAACATAGTGGCTTTGGGTCAGGGAGTCACGTTTGTTGGTACAGGCTCCTACGACGATGGACGAGTTGACAAATATTTCTTCAACTTTGGGGATGGGCGAAACAGCAGTTGGACAACTTTATCAATATTCTTCTACAAATATAACTCCACTGGCTTGTTCAATGTAAGTTTGCAGGTTATGGATGATTTCGGCGAAACCAGCAACGTTGTTTTTTCAACAGTGAATGTTAGCGATGCTCTTTCACCGTTAGAAGTTTCAATAAACATTAACAACCAAATGGTCGACTACAACACACCTGTTACAGCCACGGTTTATGTTTCGTTTAACGGAACACCCGTAGAATCTGCAAGTGTAAATCTTTTCGCTGCTTCAAAAGGCTTCTTTGCAAACTTGACCAATTCAACAGACTCCACCGGACGCTGTACACTAACGTTTACCGCTCCTAACGTCATGGACATAACCCACGTAAGAGTTATGGTTAAGGCTTCAAAACAGGGATATGCCGACGGGTCAGCCCACGAATACGTGACGGTTCTCCCACCATTAAATGTTAGTGTAGCAACTGAAGAGGTAAGGGTTTATTCTGAAGAATCCGTAACAGTCACTGTAAGGGTTACTGACACCTATGGAAAACCCGTTGCAAATGTGAGTTTGCATGTATGGGTGGACAACCAAAGCGTTGAAGAAGGTTTTACAGATGCCTTTGGCATTGCAGTTTTCAATTTCGCGGCGCCAATGGTGTATAATCCTCTAAATCTGACAGTTCATGTTGAAGCCGTTAAAGAGCTATATGCTAAAAGCTTTGGTACGTGTTTGATTGAGGTTTATCCCAGAGAGCTTAAGGTGGTTCTCTATCCGGAAAAGCCAGAAATCATGTCGGAAGAGTATACCAGATTGTTTGTCTATGTTTACTGGAAAGACGAGCCGGTTTCAGAAGCCAACGTTTCATTATCTTCAAACGCGTCTGACTATGTGAGCTTTAGCTTAACATCCGGCTTAACCGACTTATATGGTAAATTGGAAGTTGTTCTAGCCGCGCGGCAGATAACAGCCAACTTGACAGTGCTTGTGAACGCTGTTGCCGTGAAAGAGGGGTACATAAACGGTGAAAACTGGACTTATGTGCATGTCAGACCGAAGATTTTGTCCGTCAATGTAGTCGTTGACCGTGAACTTCTGGTTACCTACGAGGAGGTCAAAGTTGACGTCCACGTTGAATGCGAAGGAGTTCCCGTGGAAAATGCCAACGTGACACTTCATCTCAACATTTCAGACTTTACATCTTTGATCGCCTTCACGAATGCTGACGGCAACGCCACATTTACCCTAAACGTGGCGGTTCCCTGCGACATGGCAGTTAACATGACGGTTAAAGCCCAGAAGGAAGGCTATGTTGAAGGTTGCCATGTGCTAACTTTGGAGGCTAAACCTGCAAACCTAACGGTGAGTGTTGGCATTCACGACACTGCTGTTAAGCCGGGAGAACACGCCATTATACATGTCTACGTTAAACATGGAAACAAGCCTGTTGTGAACGCAACCGTTGATGTGACAACAAGTCTTGGAAGCTTAACTCCTGTTAGAACATACACTGGTAACTCTGGCTACTGTGAGGTGCCAATCTACATTCCGCCAGGCACGAAGCCCTCAGACGTTTATGTAACTGTGAAAGTTACCAAGTATGGGTATAACAGCGTTGAGAAACCTAACTGTGCCTTCTTCCAAGTTGTTTCAGAGGCGGCGTTTCCATGGTTTACATTGTTGCTTGTGCTGATTCCAGTGGCGCTTCTAGTGGTGTTTGTAGTGTTGGTTAAGCTTGGCGTAATCACTGTTTCTTTTGGTGAGGAAGAGGGGGAAAAGTGAAGTATTTCGTAAGACGTAATATTTAATAACTCAAGTGTATAGATATATAACAGAAGTACAGGAGAAGAAAGGATGCCCAAACTTCAGCTCAAAGAAAAACTTTCGAAACTCAGAAAGCTCAGGATAAAATTCAACATTGGCAAGCCTAAACAGGTGGCTATTCCCCCTCCGCCGCCGAAACCCCTGCCAAGAGGGTTTAGAGTTGTTGAAAGATACCCCCTTTACGAACCATTCGCTCATGTAGCCATAGTTCAGAACCCAAAAACAGGCGAATACAAGTACATTTTGGACGAGCTTCAGCTCGACCCCCTTGAAAGAAGCGTTTACAACCGCATATTAGAAATCCTTCTGGCGGAGATAGAGTCTCCCAAGGAGGAGATAGCTGACCCGCGGAAATTCTTTGCAGAAGAAGCCAAAAAGATTGTTGACAAGTACCGAATAAGCCTGGGCTGGCTTCCAGACGTCTCATGGTACAAGATTCTCTACCACGCTGAAAGAGACCTTGTAGGCTTCGGCAGAATAGACCCCCTCATGAGGGACCCAAACATCGAGGACATTTCCTGTGACGGTGTCAACAAGCCCGTTTACGTTTGGCATAGAAACTACGAAAGCATCGAAACAAACCTCGTGTTCGAAACGGATGAAGAACTTGACAACATGGTTGTAAAGCTTGTCCACATGGCTGGAAAACACGTAAGCTCAGCCTTCCCAATAGTGGACGCTTCACTGCCCGGCAAACATAGGCTTGCAGTCTGTTATAGGCGGGAAGTAACCCCCTTCGGAACAGCCTTCACCATAAGAAAGTTCAGAGAAGACCCATACTCAATAATAGATCTCATAAACCTCGGCACATTCTCCGAGGAGATGGCTGCATACTTCTGGATGTGCCTTGAAAACCGCGCCTCAGTAATGGTCTTGGGCGGAACAGCCGCCGGGAAAACAACCGCCCTAAACGCCTTAGCATGCTTAATCAAGCCTGGAAGCAAGATAATAACAATTGAAGAGACAGCGGAGCTTAACCTCCCCCACGAAAACTGGGTTTCCCTAATAGCTAGGCAAAGCTATGGCTTAGGCGGAAGCAATGTAGGTGAAGTAACCCTTTTCGACCTTGTAAAAACCTCCATGAGGCACCGTCCAGACATCCTCATAGTGGGCGAGGTGCGAGGACAAGAGGCCTACGTGCTTTTCCAGGCACTGGCAACGGGCCACGGCGGCATGTGCACAATGCACGCTGAAAACCTTGATTCAGCTGTAAAACGTTTAACCCAGAAACCCATGGACATAGCGCCAGCCTACATTCCATTAATGAACATTGTCCTGTCTGTTCAACGGGTCCACTTGGTTAAAGGCGGTGAAAGAAAAGCCTACAGACGGGTGATGAACGTTAACGAGATAGCCGACTACGAAGATTACCGCATGGTTTTCAAGTGGCATCCAGCAAAAGACGAACACATTCCATCCCTAAACAAGAGCGTAATGCTTACCAACATTTCAGAGCGTCTGGGCGTAAGCAAAAAAGATCTGATGGATGAAATTGAAAGGCGCAGGCAAATTCTCCACTGGATGAGGGAACGCAACATAAGAAGCTACAAAGATGTGGCCGCAATCATCGCCGAATATTATGCAAGGCCAAACCAGATCTACGAGAAAGTTCTCGCCGGGGAGGAGGTGAAAGTTCTTGCCACTTCTAGAAGCCCTTGAAGCCTGGTCTTTCCGCATCTTCGGCCGGGTAGCTCCCTTCTTCCTTAGGCATGTTGTCGAGTTTAAAGATTATCTGGAAAGGGCGAAAATCAAAATTTACCCCGAAACCTACGTTTCACTAATGCTTTTCTTGGCGGTTCTAACAGCGCCAATCTCCATTATCTCCATAATTCTGCTGTATTTTTACGGTTTCATCCCGCTGGTCTTTCTTGTTCCGCTTCCCATCTATGTTATGATAGGCTTTTTCCTAATTCCGTTGTCAAGGGCTGGGGAAAGAGCCGCAAACCTTGAAAGGGAGATGCCCTTCGCCGCCGCCTACATCAGCGTCATGGCTTCTGGAGGAATAGCCCCCTACACAAGCTTCAAACGGCTAGCAGAAGTGGAGCTTATGCCAGCCATGCGGGCTGAGGCGATAGAAATAATAAAGGACGTAGAGATTTTCGGCATAGACCCCCTAACAGCCATAGAAAACGCTGCCAAAAGAAATCCCCTAGACATTTTTAGAGATTTTCTCGCAGGCTATGCTTCAACCGTCATAATTGGCGGAGACATAGGCCACTTTCTGGAAAGGAAGGCTGAAGATATTTTCAAAACGAGGGCTTTGCGGGTTAAGACCGCGGCGGAAAGGCTCGGTATGCTCCTTGAAACTTTCATAATAGTCATGGTTTTGATGTCTCTTTGCTTCTACATCCTCTTCAGCGTTGAATCCATATACAGTGTCGGCATATCCATGTATTCAGGCATAATCCTCTACACCTACCTGTTTACACCCATGCTATCGTTAATGTTTATTTACTTGGCTCACAGCATGCAGCCTAAAACACCCGTCGTTGACATGCGGCCCTACAAGGTCTTTGGAATTTCAAGCGTTTTCGGTATAATGCTGCTGCTTTTGTTAACAAACTTCTTTGGCTACGTGCAGTTGCCATTCTTCAGCCAACTCCAAACCATAATCGACTTACCAGTAGCCATAGCTCTATCGCTGTTTGTAGCCACTTTTCCAGCAGCCATTGTACACCAAAAGGTCAGCAGCAAGAAAGCCAGCCTAGAACAGGGCGTAACAAGCTTTCTAAGAGACTTAACAGAAGTTAGAAAAACTGGTTTGTCTCCGGAAAAATGTATTGAAAGCCTCGCCAACCGGGACTACGGCGAGTTCAGCAGGGAATTACGCAAAATAAGCTCCGAAATTTCTTGGGGTGTGCCTGTTAGGAAAGTGGTTATGGACTTTGTTAAGCGGGTTAAAAGTTGGATGGTTCAGCTTGTCATGTTCCTCCTTGTGGAGACGATAGACGTGGGCGGCGGCACCATCGCCATGATTGAGTCCCTTGCCAGATTCAACAACCTAACCCAGGAAGTTGAGAAGGAAAAGAAGATGGCTGTCCGCCCATACATAATGATGCCCTACTTCGCCGCCATCCTCCTCGTGGCGACAACCGTAATGATGATTGGGTTCACCTCTGGCACTTTGGGTGTTGCTGAAACTGGTCAAACAAAAGATTTAGGACCTATGATAACGACTTTCGTAACATCAGCCATATTCCACAGCTACTTGATAGGCATAGTTGCCGGCAAAATAAGCGAGGAATCCATTGCCGCCGGCTTCAAACACGCCTCAATCTTGGTTATAATCGCTGTTCTAGCAGCGAAGCTGGTGCCTATGTTTGTAAAGTTCGGCGCCTAAGAGGAGAAAGATAATGATTGACTGTTTAAATAAGGCTGGGTTAAGGATTAAGGAAAAAAGCAGAAGCGGCGTCAGCCCGGCGATTTCAACGGTTATAGTGACTGCGGCGACCGTTGTGCTTGTGCTGGTTGCAAGCCAATACGCTTACCGCATAATGGAACAAAATAGAGGGGCTGCAGAGTTTGCAAGTGCGAAGAAGGCTATGCTGAAACTTAATGATTCAATATGGTATGTTTCCGACAAGCCGCAAACCTCGCGGGCAACCCTGTTTACAGCGAATTATGGCGAAATGATGCTGGTTTCAAACGCAATAAATATGTCCGTCATTGTGAATGTAGCTGGGAACAATAGATTCTACTCTATAACATCTGGATTGATTAAATATTGCATCAGTACTAATTATGTAACATATGGAGAAAACTATAAAGAGTATGTTTTAGGAAATGACACGCTAATAGTTACCCGCGGAACAGAGGACCTTGGACTGATTGTTGTTGAACAACAGTCCGGCGGAATGAATATTGTCTTACGTTATCGGGTTTATGTGGCGAGGACCTTTGAGACAACTGGTTCAGGGGGATATTACACCTATGTAAGTGTTAGGATTATAAAGATTCAGATTCCAAGGGATTCAATTCACAGGGGAGAGCTTGACATTATAACAAAATGTCTTGGTTTAACAACAGTCTCTTACGTGTTTGATGTGCCCAACGATGGAGTCACAGCCATTATGAACGTAAATATTAATGGTCGCTCAGATTCTTGGGTAAGCCCGCCGTTGAGAAAGGGGATTGTGGTTTTCAATATTGTTGTTTCTACCGTGGAAGTAAACGTGTATGGAGGGTAGATTCCGCTGCCTTCTCCAACCATAAGCCATCTCATTTGCACCATGGCGTTGCTGTTGCTGATTTTTATTTTACCCTTAGCCTATTTTCCAGTTGTTGACAGGATTCAAACTTCCATGATGGCTAAGGAGTTGAAAGAAGTTGCTGACTATGTTGCAAACACTTTCGAAAACTTGTATATTCTTTCAAGAAACTCTTCCTACACCCTTGTGAAAAAGGAGTTGAAAATTCCGCGAACTATCAAGGATTCCTATTATACTGTTGAGATTTTGGTTAACGCTACGGATGGATCGGCTTTAGGTGTGCGTGCCTACATTAACGGTAAAAGCTACATTAATGGGGAGGCTTGGCTTATTGGCGGCTTGAAGGTTGATGGTTTGCGGGTTGTTGAGAGCAGTTATAGTGGAGTGATTTTTGCGTGTTGTAGGCGTTCGGGCGGGGATGTGTTTGTGTGTTTTACGCTTATAGGAGTATAGTAAGACTTAATACACGCTACTTATAAATATCTAACGGAGACAAAAACATGAACCCCATCTTCGACCACATTTTCGCCATGGTCGTCATATCTATTCTATTCATTAGTGCGGTAGTCATCATGCCACAGATAAGTATGGGAAATATACAAGCTGTTGAGCAACAACAGTTAAGGAACATAGCCCTAAACTTATTCAACGCCATGCTTCTGGACACTGGAGACCCAATCGACTGGGGTTCAAAAGATTGCTTTTTTAACCCAAATGTTGTAAAAAGATTCGGACTGGCGTGCCCCCGTTCTCAAACCCTTTACGTGCTTGACCCCGACAAGATTCAAAGATTGAACACTCAAAACCCGCTGGGATACTTACCCTACGACTACTTGAAGAAAATTTTGAACTTGCAAGGGTATGGGTTTAGCTTTCGGCTAATTCCACCCTTCAATGTGACTAACGTTGATGGCACTAAAATTACAGAATCTAGAACTCCGTTGAAGTTTGTGAATTCGACAACCCTAATGTATGCTTTGAGGGTTTCATATCTGGATGGAAGCCCCATACCAAACGCTCAAGTGGAAGGCTTCGTCTTCTACTCTAAAGATAGAGATTTCAGACTTGGACCCATTAAACCAGCAGCAACAAATGCTTCTGGATTTTGTTCACAATTCATCAAGTTAGAGTTGGGTTCTCCAGATTATGTTATGGTAATTCTGAGAATTTCTGTAGCTGATGTTGCGGCGATATTGGTGACCATGGGGAGGGATGCCTCTGTTTATGTTGCGGACATAAACATTGTTGGAAATACCGTGATTTTAACCAAGGCTAAAAACCCGTCAAACGAAGATGTGAAGATAGTTAGCATCTACGTTTATACCACGGATGGAAATGTTTTATCATTGTACAACGGTGCACAAAAAGACCACTTTAACACAGGTTCGGGTCAGCTCTCCCTTTGGAGTAAAACCTTTTCCAACTTACAGGAGCTCAACCCAGCGATATTGATCTTTGATTTTTCAGCCGTTGAGGGAGGGCGGAGGGAAATTGTTGTGGCTGGTCCCTTCAAGAACTTGTTAAACTATAACGTGTTTGGTTATGGCGGTAATGTTCCAATGGGTGGTGGTGCTGTAAAACTTCAGAGGAATATTGTTATTGAGGGTATGATTTATACGGCTGAGCTTTGGGTTTGGAAAGAGTGAGTCTAAATGTGGAAGTGTAAGAAAGGCCAAATGCGTGTCATCGAGACAATTTTAGCATCTTTAGTTATCATGGTCTCTTTAACCTTCGTAAACAACGTGCTTATTCCACCTTTCAGCCCCAGTTATGAGGCGATGGAGCTTGAAAAACTTGGATACAATGTGTTACACAACTTGGAGACGCGTGGAATTTTAACACGCTATGTTTACGATTTAAATGTTGCTCGTGGACAAAGCCTTCTAAA
>Ga0080004_1124444_pt1 | contig 25094 bp, 22 predicted proteins | sample WasSprMetagenome_FD_69207 | JGI IMG/M metagenome (GOLD analysis project Ga0080004, IMG submission 69207) | Sulfidic aquatic microbial communities from Washburn Spring, Yellowstone National Park, USA - WS (SPADES assembly) (version 2) | ecosystem: Environmental > Aquatic > Thermal springs > Hot...
GACCTGCTCAGAGCTAAGCTGATAAAAGTGGTTTATGCCGACTACGCCATACCCCTAGCTTTAGATGAGGCTAGGGCTAGAGGTATATGGGTTCTTAAGTGGAGCGGCGACTTAACACCCAGAGTAATACACACCCTATAGGATTCCCCGAAGCTACAGGGCTGTGTTTATGAGTAAGCATCCGCTTGGTTGTGGTAGGTGCATCTATGATGTTGGAGATATTTGCTCTGCACTAAACTTGTGGTGTAAATGGATTATAAAGCGCTCCTTTCAGACCTCTTAAAGTGGAAGTTCAGCCAGTCTTTCTAGCGTTCTGGAAATTAGAGAAGAGGTAAAAGATCCTGAGAGTTGGGTACACCAACATAGGGCAAAAAGCGTCTATAAGCAATTTTCGAAGGTGACGAGGCAAAGGTCTGCTACCACTTCATATACCCGATGCAAGCCGCTCCTCTTAAAGCTCCAACACAGAATCTCACATAGAGGATTGGAAGGCTCATCACAGCCTAAACCATCACATAGGCGGCAGTTTAAGAATTTCACATAGAGAGTTGAAAGTATAGTTGGAGAACGGATAGGTGTGCCAAAAATAGAATGAATCTCACATAGTAAAATTGAGAGAATGTGGAGGGAGTCTTCTTGGCTCAGCTTTCTTACGGATGCTACATGGGTTGGGGGGCTAAGGTTAATTTATCTCTCTTTAGTAGGTGGTGTTGAGTCGGTTTGGATTGGCTTCAGATTGATTGGCAGGCGCTTCTGAAGGCGGTTGTCGCCTTGTTTGTTGTAGTTGACCCTATAGGTAATGTTCCCATCTTCATAGGTTTGACGAGGAACCTTAGCCCGGTTCAGAGGAGGCGAACCTTCAGATCAGCGATCGTCGTCTCAGCAGCGCTGCTGCTTGTCTTTGCGTTCGCGGGCCACCTCCTGCTAGCGCTCTTCGGCATATCTGTAGAGAGCTTTAAGATTGCTGGTGGGCTTCTGCTGCTGATAATAGCTATGAAGATCCTTGTGACAGGCTCTTGGGAGGAGAAGGATGTGACGCCTGAGGGTGCTGGAGCGGTGCCTATGGCCTTCCCTTTGCTAGCTGGTCCAGGCGCTATCACTACAACAATAGTTATGCTGCAGATCACCAGCGTAGTCGAAGTCATCTTAGCGGTGATCGTCGTCATCTTTCTAACATCTGTCGTGCTCATCTCGATCGAGAAAATCTACCTGTTTCTGGGGGAGACTGGTTCTGCTGTTGCTGCTAGGCTTATGGCCATCTTCATAGCGGCTATAGCCTTTCAGTTTATGATCGAGGGGCTGCGCTTCTACTTTGCCTAGAACTCAGCGCTAACCCTCCGCCCAACCCTATCTGCATACTTCTCTAAGACGGGTTCGACATCTCTGCTGAGGAACTCTAGGCAGCGCTTCGGCGCATCGCCTACCTGCTCCTTAAAGCCTGCTGAGCCGAGTATAGACTCTAATTCGCTTCTCTGTATCTTGGCTGCTATCCTGCTGTCGCTTGCCAAAAGGTCTATAAGCGGGTTCTCTTCGCCTTCTAAGACCGCTCTCCACGCTTTAAACGAGTATGTTCTGATCAGCTCGTGCATCTCCTGCCTATTCTCCCCCGCTTTAACCAGCCTCATGAGTAGGCGCTCTGTTGCGGAGAACGGAGCGAAGCGTCTGAGGTTCCTTTCGATCACCTTCTCATATATCTGTAGCCCACCCATTATCTTGTCGTAGAGTATGAGTATTTCATCTACGGCCAAGAAGCCCTCTGGGATGATTATCCTTCTGTTCGCTGAGTCATCTAATGTTCGCTCAAGTAGGGTTGAGGAGGCGTTGATGAAAGCTACTTGCGGCAGCACAGCTACGAAACGCGCCAGAGAGCATATCCTCTCACTCGAAACAGGGTTGCGCTTAAAAGGCATAGCAGAGGAGCCTACTTGACGCTCACCTATAGGCTCAGACCACTCACCGAACACAGGCGACTGCATCAACCTAACATCGAAGGCAAACTTATGAGCACTCTGAGCAATAGAAGCTAGTGTAGATAGCAGTAGGAGATCGAGCTTCCTAGGGTATGTTTGGGTTGAGACGAAGTAGGCGTCTAACCCAAGCTTACTCAGAAAAGCTGATTCGAGCTCAATCGGCTCGGAGATGCCTGAGAGCAGCTCTTTGAAGCTCGAGGATGTGCCTACGGAGCCCTTAAGCCCCTTCCCTTTAACCACCTTCTCTAAGAGGAACTCCACGCACCTAATATCGGTTACAAGATCCTGAGCGTACTGAGCCAATCTATAGCCTACTGTGGTCGGCTCGGCTGGCTGTAGGTGTGTCCAACCCAAGCAAGGTAGATCGTGGTATTCTCTGATCTTCTTGGAGGCTGAGTCTAGGCAGTTTACGAGCCTAGTCAAGATTATGTTTAGGGCTGCTTCAATCTTCAAGGCATCAGCATTATCCTCGATGTCGGCTGAGGTTGCGCCTAGATGTATCTTACCGCCGCCTCTCTTGGCCTGCTCAGCGAAGACCCTTACCTCAGCCATCAGGTCGTGTCTGATTTCACGCTCCACTTCGTGCGCCCTCTTTAGATCTACCTTCGAAGCATCAGCGTAAGCCCTTATATCCTCGAGCTCCTCTTGCGTCACAAGCCCCTTCTCAGCCTCCGCTTCAGCCAAAGCGAGCCAGATGCGCCTCCAAGTGGCCCTCGTAGCTACCTCGGAGAAGAGCTGCCTCATCTCATTGCTTCCGTATCGCCAGGTGAATACAGATAGGTAGGTGCTGTAGTCGAACATACCCGCTATACACCATGCTAGGGGTGGCAGATAAACCCTTGCAACACATATACCTTTATTACAGTGTTGCGGCGACTAGTGTGCTGGGTTGAAGGCTGTGGTTTTAGCGGGTGGGGAGGGGACTAGGTTAAGACCCCTAACGCTCACACGCCCGAAGTCTATGCTACCTTTAGGTCCAGCGCCTGTGATCGAGCATCTGATAAAACACTTGGCTAAATGCGGTTTTGGGGAGGTGATCTTAACCGTAGGTTACTTGAGTGATCAAGTTAGAAGCTATCTAGGTGATGGGTCAAAGCTTGGTGTGAAGATACACTATTCGGTTGAGCCTGAAGATCTCCTACTAGGCACGGCTGGGAGCGTGAAGATGCTCAGCCACCTCCTTTATGAGCGCTTCCTAGTCGTCCAAGGGGACACATACACGGAGATAGATCTTTCAGAAGCGGTTAAGGCTCATATTAAATGCGGGGCTGATGCCACAATAGTTGTGAGGAGCGTATCAAACCCCTGGCTCTTCGGCACAGTAGAACACGATAGCGACGGATTCATCACAGGTTTCCAAGAGAAGCCTAGACCAGAGGAGTGCCGCTCAAACAAGGTCAGCACAGGGATATACGTACTTGAACCAGAGGTTCTTGACTTCATAACTCAGCACCCCTGCGATTTCGCGAAGAACGTCTTTCCGAAGATGCTTGCTTCCAGAAAGAGGTTGCTAGCATATGAAGGTGAAGGCTATTGGGTTGATGTAGGCAGTAGAGAGGGGTACCTTGAAGCGCAGAAGCGTATTCTGAGGAAGCATATGGAGGAGACAGACACCTCGATATGGATGCTAGGCGAAGCCCACATAGGAAGAGAAGCTAGGTTAGAGGCGCCTCTGCTGATAGGCTCAGGGGTCAGAGTTGAGGACGGTGCGATCGTAGGACCCTATGCAAGCGTTTTGAGCGGGTCAAGAATAGCGGGTAACGCTGCGGTGGTTTCATCAACCCTATTTGAGGATGTGTCGGTGGGCAGCGGCTCAAAGATCTTGGAGAGCATAGTAGGTGAGAAAGCATCTGTAGGTGAGGAGGCAACGGTTGAGGAGTCTATAATAGGGCAGGCAGCCCACGTTAAGAGGGGGGTTCGGATAAGGGCGGGTTGCAGAATATGGCCTAATGTCGTGGTAGAGGAGGGTGAGGAGGTTAAGGGCACCGTCCTATTTACGCACGAAAAACCCTTCTACTTCTTCACAGACTACGGCAGATACACAGGCATCTTAGCTTCCTCGATCATATCCTTCCTAGAAGCGGTTACCGTTGTAGAGGCTAAGTCGCTGGAGTTCCACCTCTATAGAAGGGACTTTGAACGCTGGATAAGAGATGTCATCCAAGCACCTCTCCTCGCTGAAGAAGTTGCCGCTCTCAGAAAGCAGATGTTAAGAGGCGAAGAGCTTAGAGCTGGGCTGGTCAAGATTGTAAAGGCTTGGCTCAGATATGTGACCGAGGAGAAGACATCGTCTCCCTAAGATCCTCTAAACCTTGGTTGCGTTTTCACCAAATATTGTGGCTTAGCTCCGGATAGGTTAGCGAGAGTTTCTATCAGAAAAGGTTCAGAGGACTATTACCGGAGAGGGATACGGTTAATAATAGGGGTATAGCCACTCAGCTCAAGGGTCTTTGAGTTGCCTACCTTCAAAGTTAACGTAGTGATAGAGAATAAGCCCACCATAAGGGACCCTGAAGGAGAGGTGATTATGAGAGATTTGATGGTGAAGAATGGCTACACTCAAATCAAGGGTGTTAGAGCAGCTAAGCTTCTTAAGATTGTCGTGGAAGCTTCGAACAGCGAGGAAGCAAAGCGGCTCGTCTCGAAGATGTGCGACGAGCTGAGGATCTATAATCCTGTTGTTAGCGTGTGCTCGATTGAGGTGCTGGGTGCCTAGGTATGCGCATAGCCGTCATAGTCTTCCCAGGGAGTAACTGTGACAGAGATGTTTACCACGTGCTTACCGATGTGCTCGGTGTAGAGGCTGATCTAGTCTGGCATGCTGATGGAAGCCTAAGTGGGTATGATGGCGTGATCCTACCAGGCGGCTTCTCTTACGGAGACTACCTTAGGGCTGGTGTGATAGCGGCTTTCAGCCCGATTATGCGTGAAGTGAGGAGGATGGCTGAGGAGGGGAAGCCTGTATTAGGCATATGTAACGGCTTCCAGATCCTCGTCGAATCAGGTCTTCTACCGGGTGCGTTGATGAGGAACACAGGGCTAAAGTTCGTGTGCAAGTGGGTTAATCTTAGAGTGGAGAATAACGAGACACTCTTCACAAGAAGATACTCACGGGGGCAGGTGCTGCAGATGCCCATAGCGCATAACGAGGGCAGATACTACATTGATCCAGAGGGGCTCAAAGAGTTAAAGGAGCATAACCAGATAGTCTTCCGCTACACAGAGCCAGACGGCACACCGTCTGAAAGATCTAATCCAAACGGCTCTTTAGAGGCTATAGCTGGTGTATGTAACAGAAGGGGTAATGTGCTCGGGCTGATGCCGCACCCTGAAAGAGCCTCAGAAGCGGTTCTAAGCCCATCTGGCTCAACAGACGGTTTAGAGGTCTTTAGGTCGATGCTCGATTTAGGTGGCTGACGCTCTTGGAGAGAGTGAAGCAGCTTAGGTTGAACCTCACAGAAGAGGAGGTGGAGCATCTTAGAAGGGGGCTTGGTAGAGAACCTAGCGACTTGGAGTTGGCTATAGCTGATGCGGAGTGGTCTGAGCACTGCAGCTACAAGTCATCTAAACCCCTCCTGAAGCTTCTCCCTACTCAAGGTAGGCACGTCATCCTCGGACCTGGGTATGATGCTGGTGTGGTTGATGTTGGTGACGGCTACGTTCTGACCGCGCACATAGAGAGCCACAACCACCCCTCTGCCATCGACCCCTACGGTGGGGCTGCCACTGGGGTTGGAGGCATACTTCGCGATATTCTCTGTATGGGGACGCGCCCGATAGCGCTTCTCGATGTGCTCAGATTCGGATCTATCTTAACCAGCAGCCACTCAAGATGGCTCTTTAAGCACGTGGTCAGGGGGATAAGTGACTACGGTAACTGTGTTGGTGTGCCTACTGTTGGTGGAGAGGTTGAGTTCGACGAGTCGTTTGAAAGAAACTGTTTGGTCGATGTGGTCTGCTTTGGTGTGGGGAAGAGAAGCGACCTCGTATTGGCTGAAGCAAGGTACCCTGGTGATTCGATAATATTGGTTGGTGGGTTGACTGGTAGAGATGGGCTGCACGGCTCCTCGTTTGCCTCAGCCGTCTTGACCGAGGAGTCTGAGCAGGAGAGGTCTGCTGTCCAGATACCAGACCCCTTCGCTGAGAAGATGATAATCGAGGCTACACTCGAAGCCTTAGCCACAGGTAGGGTGAGGGGGTTGAAGGATCTAGGCGGAGGCGGATTGAGCTGCGGGCTCTCTGAGATAGCTGATAAGGGGGGAACTGGTGTCGAAGTCGATCTCACGAAGGTACCTTTGCGTGAAGAAGATATGCATCCAATCGAGATCATGATCTCCGAGTCGCAGGAGCGTATGCTATTCGTGGTTCAAGGCGGCTACGAAGAGGAGGTGGCGAAGATCTTCAGGAAATACGGGGTTAGGTATGCGATAATAGGCAAGGTGACAGACGATAAATATGTGACCATAAAGAGGGGTGAGACGGTTCTAACGAAGATAAGAGCAGAACTACTTGCGAACGCACCCATCATCTACAGAAGCGCCAAGAAGCCAGAGTATATTGAGCAACTAAAAAGGGTTCCTAAACCAAATGAGCATCAAGATCTAGCGCAGACCATACTACAACTCATAAGCCTACCGAACATAGCGTCCAAGCAGTGGGTCTACGAGCAGTACGACCACGAAGTAGGCTTAAGGACGGTCTTCAAACCCGGTCAGACAGGAGCAGCTGTGCTCCGCCTACCCAACGGCAGATTCATAGCGGTCAGAGCAGATGGAAACTCTAAGCACTGCTACCTCGACCCATATAACGGCTCAGCAGGAGTCTTCGCCGAAGCCTGCAGAAACATTTTAGCGGTCGGCACCAAACCGATAGCGATGCTAGACCACCTCCAGTTCGGCGACCCCTCTAACCAAGAAGTCTTCTGGGCGTTCAGCGAATCCGTGAGAGGCATCGCTGACTACGCCAAGAACCTCGACATACCCTGCATAGGCGGTAAGGTGAGCTTTTATAATGAGGATAGGGTTAGCGGTAAAGCGATAAAGCCTACACCAGTGATAGCTGTGATAGGTTTGGCTGATAGCCTCGACGCGCTGACCAGCTGCTATTTTGATGCTGGCACAAGGGTCTTGATATTAGGCGAAACGAGATCCGAATTAGGCGGCTCAGAATACTATGAAGGTATCCACGGTTTGGTAGGAGGGGTTGTGCCTCAAGTAGACTTCGACTACGAGAAGAGGCTGCACAGATGTGTGCTGAAGATCATAAACCTAGGGTTAGCTAAGGCTATTGAAGATGTGTCTAAAGGTGGGCTGGCAGCCACTTTAGCTGAATTGTGCATAAAATCAGGCGTCGGCTTGGTAATAGATCTTTCGAAGGTTCCCAATAGATGCGAGCGGGTTGACGAAATCTTATTCTCTGAGACTCACGGGAGGTTCATAATCGGCTCTGAGAGAGGGAAAGATGATAGAATAAAGAGGATCTGCGCATCCTTCAACATACCCTGCGAAACCATAGGCGAAGTTAAAGGGGGGAAGTTGATCTTCGAGATCGGGGCTAGGGAGATAGAGTTGAAGGTTGATGATCTGGAGCGCGCTTGGAGGAGCACGATACCTAGGCTGATGGGTGACGAAGTTTGATAAGGGAGAAGTGTGGGCTGGCTGCTGTGAGCTCTCGAAATGATACCAATGTACTCCCATTAGTAGTCAATCTGCTGAGGGCGCTCCAACACAGAGGACAAGAAGCCTGGGGCTTGGCTGTGCCGGGTAAGGAGCCTTGGCGTATGCTCGGCTTGGTCTCTGAAGGTTTAAGTAAAGCGGCTTCGATCTGCGCAAAGTCACCTTCACCCTACGCTATAGGGCATACAAGGTACTCTACAGTAGGTCGGACAGCGCTTGAGAATGCTCAGCCACTGATGGTTGGGAGAGATTTCGCCATAGCCCACAACGGAACCATCTCTAACACAGAGGAGATTCTAAGCACCCTCCCCACTGACTATGAGATACCAGCTTGGGCTAGCGACACTCTGATAGTTGGCTATAGACTATACCACCTCCTATCAGAAGCAAACGGTAATTGGTTTAGAGCGTTTGAGGCACTTAGCCCAGAGGTTAACGGAGCGTACTGCTTTGTCATCATAACCAAGAACGGCGACATATATGCGGCTAGAGATGAGAGGGGCTTCAGACCGCTCTGCCTAGGCTGGCACGCCGAAACATCATCCCACATAGTTGCATCCGAGTCCTGCGCACTCTCAGCAGTAGGGGCGGAGTTCATCAGAGATGTGAAGCCGGGTGAGGTTCTTAGGATCACAAAGGGTGTTGTAGAATCACACATCTTCGCTAAGTCTGATAGGGCGGCTCACTGCGCCTTCGAGTACACCTACTTTGCAAACCCAAGCTCCACGCTCGATGGTGTGAATGTTTATGAGGCGCGTAAGAGGCTGGGTAAAGAGCTGGCTAAACTCTATAAAGTGGATGGTGATGTTGTCATACCTGTCCCAGACTCAGCCCGCCCAGCTGCTTTAGGCTTTTCTCAAGTATCCGGCATACCCCTTGAGGAGGGGCTTATGAAGGATCGGTATAGTAAGAAGGGTGGGCTTAGAAGCTTTATTGAGCCAACTTTGAGGAGTAGGCTTGAGATAAACCGCTGGGTTATGCCTGTTGAGCATGTGGTGCTTGGGAAGAATGTTGTGCTTATAGATGACAGCATAGTGAGAGGAACAAGCTCTAAAACGATAATTAAGGCGCTGAGGAGGGCTGGTGCTAAATCAGTCTGTCTGCTTTCAACCTTCCCGCCTATACGCTACCCCTGCTTCGCTGGAATAGACTTCCCAACAAAGGAGGAGCTGATAGCCCACAGAGTAGGCGAAGGAGTGGAGGATCTGGAGGAGATAAACAGGAGGGTAGCCGAAGAAATAGGGGCTGATAGAGTGGGGTACAATACACTAGAAGGGCTATCTAAAGGCATAGGCATACCGCTCTCAGATCTATGCACATCCTGCCACACGGGAAACTACTCCTGCCTAAAGAAGGCACCTCAATATACGCAGCGGATGAAGAAGGGGAGATGGTGAAGTGCCTGGTATAATGGGGTTCTACCCCTTCGGCGAGGGTAGAGAAAACTGGGACGCCTCAAGATTCCTCTACTACGGTCTAACAGCACTACAAGGAAGGGGGGAGGCGTGCACAAGCATCGCCCTAATCGACAACGAATCCAAACAGATAAGCGTCCACACAAAGAACTCGCATGTAGAAGAGTTCTACAAACTTCTCTCTGGCAACAAGGTTAGGGGCTACATAGGCGTAGGTCAGGTTTCACCATCTGAAGACGATGGTCTCGTAGAGGTGGAGTCACCTACTAGGCTGGTTCTTGCTGGAGACGGCAAGCCGAGCTACGAAGGAGAAAGAGGTGAAGCCTTCCGCAGACTCGCCGAGAGGCTCTCTACGCTGCTCGCTGAGAAGAATGACCCTCTAGATGCTGCCGCTCAAGTTATTTCAGAAGCTGGTGTCGGCTTCTCCTTCATCGCCTTAACCGAGAATGAGGAGATGATATGCTGCAGAGACCCTCTGGGTGTTAAGCCTCTTGAAGTAGGAGCGGTCGGCTTCGACCTAGGTATAGTATCTTCCGAAAGCGCCGCCTTAGACGTAGTCGGCGCAACACACTCAGGTCCGATCCAGGCTGGTGAATGTGTAGTATTCGACCCTTTAAGCATCAGGAGGCGAAAGCAAGGCATCTTAAACCGAAGAGCATACTGCGCATTCGAATACGTTTATCTAGCTAGAGCAGATTCTTACATAAACGACATACCCATCTACGCTGTGAGAGAGAGGATAGGTGAGGTTCTCGCTGAAGAGAAGGATGTGGAGGGTGATGTTGTTATAGGCGTGCCTGAAACAGCCTTACCATTCGCACTCAGCTACTCTAGAAAAAAATCCATCCCCGTGAAGCTGGGGTTTATGAGGACCGGTAGACACGTTAGATCGGCCCTCAAGCCTACTCAATTCGAAAGGCTGATGGGGGTGCAGCTGAAGCTGAATCCTATCAAAGCGGCGATCGATAGTAAGGATATTGTGCTTATAGATGATAGTGTTGTGAGGGGAAATACGTTAAAGAATACGGTGCTTAATCTTAGGAGGAGAGGTGCGAAGAGGGTTCACGTGAGAGTAGGCAGCCCAGCGATCATATCTCACTGCCCCTTCGGCACAGAGGTTCCTCCTATAGATGAGCTCATCGGGAGGGCTTTGTCAGAAGATGAGATCGCTGAGATAATAGGTGCAGACAGCTTCTCATACCTCTCAATAGACGGTTTAGTCAAAGCAATAGGGCTGCCTAAGCACATGCTCTGCCTCGGCTGCTTCACAGGAGAGTACCCGAGCAAGGAGGAGGTTAGATGAAGATACTTGGTGTAGGCTCAGGTGCCAGAGAACACGCAATAGCCAAGAAGCTATCAGAGAGCAGATACAACCCAAAGATCTACTGGGTAGGCGAAAACAGGAACCCTGGGATACTGAGAATATGTGAGAGGAGCGGGGGGGAGTTCATACAAGGCAGCACAACAGACCCCGAATTCGTAGGCTCAACCGCTAAAAGGCTTGGCGTCGACTTCGTCTTCGTAGGCCCCGAGGAGCCGAACTTCCACGGAGTGCCTGATCGCTTAGAGGCGCTGAAGATACCCTGCATAGGCGCTAACAGAAGCGTTGCTCTAATAGAGATGTCGAAGGCAGAGATGAGGCGCCTACAATGGGAGTATGATGTGCCTGGTAAACTCCTCTTCCAGACATTTAAATGGGCTGAAGAAGCCTATGCAACCCTACAGAGGTACTCTGAGACACTCACTTGGCTTCAGAATGTTGCGTTGAAGCCTGCTAGGCAGGCTGGTGGAAAGGGTGTGAAGGTGGTTGAGGATAGGCAGATCTATCTGCACGAGGAGAAACAGAGGTTTAAGTCGAAGCACGTAGGTTGGTTGGAGGGCTACATGCGTGGCTACGGCGATATTGAGGACAAGATTCTTGTTGAGGAGAATGTCTGGGGGCCTGAGTATACGCTGCAGTGCTTCACAGACGGCAAGACGGTACTTGGGATGCCTATGGTGCAGGATAATAAGAATGCCCATGAGTTTGATATAGGGACCGAGACTGGTGGGATGGGCTCTATCTCTGGTCCAGATATGTGCCTACCCTTCCTCACGATGAGCGAATACGAAGCGTCTTTGCGAATAGTTGAGAAGATGGTCTCAGCTATACAGGATAAGACGGGTAAGAGGTATCACGGTGTAGTTGCTGGTCAGATGATGCTTACCGAAGTAGAGGGGCCTACCATAATAGAGATGTATAGTAGGTTAGGCGACCCAGAGGCGCTCAACGTGCTGCATACGTTAAAGAATGATCTAGTTGATGTATGCTTGGCGATAATAGATGAGAGGCTCAGCGGTGTTAGGCTGGAGTTTGAGAATAAGGCGGTGGTTGTGAAAGCGATCGCTCCAAAAGGCTACCCTGATAATAGGCGGCTAGCAGCAGGTCATCCTGTTGAGGTGGATGAAGCTAGGATCGCTGAGGGTGGCTGTGAGCTATTCTGGGCGTCGTGTAGCCTACAGGAAGACGGTAGGATCGTATCGGCGGGCTCAAGGCTCGTAGAGATACTAGCTGCAGACGAAACCCTACCAGAGGCTTCAGCGCGAATAGAGAAGGTCATTTCAGCGGTTAGGTTGGCAGACGGCTGGGGTTTATTCCACCGGAGCGACATAGGTTCTGAGGAGCTATTAAAAAGGAGGGCTGAACTCGCTGAGAGGGTGAGGAGGCTTTACCATTATAGGTTGGAGAAGGGCACGGTTGGTAAGAGGGTTGATTGGCTGCCTGGTGTGGGTAAGGTTGATCCTGTGAAGATGCTTAAGGAGGGGTTGAGGAGATGATGGTGCCTATAGGTGTGTTGGCTTCAGGTAGGGGAACAAATCTTCAAGCGATAATAGAGGCAATAAAATCGGGTTACATAAAGAACGCGGAGATCAAGGTTGTCATAAGCGATAGAGCAGACGCATATGCTCTAGAGAGAGCCAGGGCAGCATCTATACCAGCAGTCTACCTAGACCCAACACCCTATAAGGGGAGGAGGGAGGAGTATGACAGCCTAATCATCAAGACGCTTATAGATCATGGTGTTACACCTGAGGAAGGGCTTGTGCTCCTAGCAGGCTACATGAGGATACTCTCACCTATGTTTATTCAACGCTACAGGATGCGCATACTAAACATCCACCCCTCGCTCTTACCCGCCTTCCCTGGGTTGAGGGCGCAGAAGCAAGCCCTCGAATACGGCGTCAAATACACTGGCTGCACGGTTCATTTCGCAGATGAGGAGGTGGATAAAGGTCCTATAATACTCCAAGCAGTGGTTCCTGTCTATGATGACGATACCGAGGAGACGCTCAGCGAGAGAATATTGAAGGAGGAGCATAGAATCTACCCAGAGGCAGTAAAGCTCTTCGTAGAGCGAAGGCTGAAGATTGAAGGTAGGAAGGTGAAGATAATTAAGTAAGAGGAGTGGGCTCATCTCTGACCCTTAAAGGCAACTCATCGACTTCCCCAAAGTAAGTTTCAAAATCACCTACCTTTATTCTCCTGTAACTTTTCATTAACCGACGGTCACCAGAGATCAGATACCTCTTCCCCTCTTCAACAAATCTTCTAATATCCCCATCGGAATAGCTCGATAAGAAATCTATCCCTTTTTCACTTAAAACATAGACTGGAATCTTCGTAGCCAGCTGAATCTTTGCTTTCCTACCAACTACTTCACGCATGTGGAGGGAAGCGCAGCTCCAAGCTAGATCTGCATACTCCGCTATCTCCTCTGCTCTCTCTTTTTCTATTCCGGTTGTGCAGACTACTAAAGAGATGATGGAAACGCTTTTACTCTCTCCTAGTCTTCTAAGTTCGCTTAAATTTTCACCCAAATACCCATTTACTGTTACAGCAACGTTCTTATAACCGAGCTCCATCGCTTTTCTTACCCCCTCAATCTGATCTATTCTAGCTGTGTCCCGAAAAACGACAAGTCCTCCTACGCCTTCTATTCTTCTTATAATTTCAGGAATAGGCGAAGTGTAGAAAACCCCAGTCATTCTTGCACCAACCCCTTGAACTAACGCGGGGTTGTTGGTCACAATGGTGCCTGCCCCTTCACATACTATCACAGCTGCCTCTACCGTTTTCTTCTCTAAAGCGTACTTCATCATCTCCGAAGCTCCATATGGGACTTCGATACTTTCTCTACACAACTCCCTATTCGGCGTGAAATAACCATATTTTGATATTTTAAGCCAGAGAGCTTCGCAGACTTCTGTTGAATCAAAGTTCCTGAACTTATATAATTTATCGGCAACACGTAAGGGACAGTATTTTAACATTGGCTTTTCTGTTTTTATTATCTTCCCGTGAGAAACCGCCGCCAGAGCACAGCAGATTCTTGTTATATGAAGATCTTTTGGTAACCCTCCGCATTCGCTTTCTATTTCTTTCAGAAAATTGTCCAACTTTTCTCTGCCTTTCATCTAATCTTATCTCCCGCTGCTTGTTTTAGCTTCTCCTCTATTATGCCAAGTGAAACCTTCTGCTGATCGATGTGTATGGTCATCTTGGGTGAAAGTATGCTTATCTTTATCGAGCCGAAGCAGCCCGGGTTCTTTCCGCCATAAAGATCCTCCCACTTCAAGTAGTCTTCCACAGTTTTGTAGCATCCAAAGAGGAGAAGATTGTATCTTCCTTCACTTATGCGGTAGGCTAAGGTAATGTGTGGGTCACTTTTAATCTGCTGCATAACGTCCTCTAAAGACCTTCTGACTTCAACCAGCGCTAACACAAGAAGATAGTTGGGTGGAACGAAGAAGTGAGGGAATCTGCATAAAGGGTTCAAGATTATGCCGCTGCTCTGCATCTTACTCAGCCTATTGAGAATAGCCTTCCTACTTAACCCCAGCTCCTTTGCCAAAAGGGTCTCGTTGACCCTAACGCCTTCTCCTCTTAGAAGATGCTTTAAGACCCCGATCGCAACCTCATCAAGCTCGTAGCCATTAACTTCAACAAACCCTTGCTCCTTAAACTCTTTTTCGATAAGCTCTATAGGTGTGCTCGGCTCGTACTTGAATATCGCCTTATTCGAGAAGTAGTAGTTGTGGGAAGGCGCTCTTTTACTCCTCTCAGGTATCTTACCCTCAGCCGCTATCCTCTCCCTCCAGAGGTGGTAGTCCCAAACATCTTTATGAAACTCGAAGATCACCATATTGCTCTCACCCTCCCTAACCCTATAGGCTGCGAACACATTCTTATCGTTCCTCAACCAATCTATCGTCTTCTCATCGTAAGGCAAATCAGCATAGGAGATTACAAGAAGAGGGTATTCCTGGAAGAGTGCTTTGAAGGGGAAGACGGGTCTGTCTACTACACCATATTTAAGCAGAGAGGTAACACGATTCCTAATCGTTCTCTTATGCCGCCCAAGCATCTTTGAGAGAGCGGCGATGTTGATTTCTACACCATACCCTGAGCAGACCCTCCTTAGAATCATTAGATCGGTAGCATCATAGACCAGCTGCACTAACTCTCAACACCCTTGACCCGCCAACACTTAAAAACGTTTTACAATCTTAATTCGTTTGACGAATGTGGAGAGAGGCGCCGCCGCTTTAGTGCCAAAAGACGAAAAATGGTCTGGTTTAAACTAGCTTAGGTTCTGCAAGCCGTGTATCAATTGTTACCAAGGATCCGCTAGGCGCTTTTGCTGCATGAGAATAGGCTTGGGCAAGAAAGACCTTGCCATAGTATTGGGCTACCATACTCGCCGAGGCTCACATATCCTATTCAACTTTCATATTATACTGTTACTTCTCGAAACCACTGCTGTACAAGAGTTGATTTCTTAGATCTGAAACGCTTCGCCTGGTCTAGGTGCGTATGCATCAAACCCGAAGTTCTCTTTAACCGCTTTTGCGAAAGATACGCAAGACTCTTCTTCACCATGAACCATGAGAATCTTTGGGGTGCCCTTAACTTTACGCATCAGATTCATTAACCCGCTTTTGCCGCTGTGGGATGAGAAGTCGAATCTCTTTATCTCTGCCTTAACTTTTGTTGGTCTGCCGTTTACAAGCGCTAGACCTTTTTCAAGGAGGGTTCTTCCTGGTGTTCCTTGGACCTGGTAGGCTACTATCGCTATAGCATTCCTTTCTCTTTGCGCTATCTGTTGGTTGTAGAAGACCGCTGCGCCGCCAACCAGCATACCTGCTGGCGAGATTATTACTGAGGGTGTGTTGATGATCTTCTTTCTCTGCTTCCACGATGTCACCACTTCTACGGCGTTTATTGCTTTCCTAAAGGCTCTTGGGTCTCTCAGATACTCTGGGTATCTGAATAGTATCTCATTGGTCTTCAGCGCCATCCCATCCATGTAGATTTGGTAGGGGAAGTTATGCGAGGTTAGTACGCAGGCTATTTCCTGCGCGCGCCCAACCGAGAAGGCTGGTACGAATAGTGTGCCGCCTCGCTCAATGACTTCTTTGGCGTATTCTACGAAGCTCTCCTCCACCTCTTTTCTCGGTGGGTGGTCTTCGGTTGCGTAGGTGCTTTCTGTTACGAGTAGGTCGAGCTCGCCTACTTCGTAGTCAGCGCCTCTTAGGAGCTGTGTGTCCTCATCGTTTATGTCCCCTGTGTAGAGTATGCGTTTCCCTTCTCCTTCTAGTAGTATTGAGGTTGAGCCCGGTATATGCCCAGCGTCGTAGAAGGTTACTTCGAAGTCGAAGATCTTCACTTTGTCGTCTGGTCTTATGGTTACGGTCTTCTTTATCATTTCAAGTAGATCCAAGTACTCGAATGGGAGGTAGAAGCCTGAGATTCTGAGGAAGTCTTCTATAAGGAGCCTTGTCAGCTCTAGTGTGAGTGGTGTTGTGTAGGTTCTGGGTCCATCGCTTAGGTAGAAGAGGGGTAGTGCTCCTGAGTGGTCTAGGTGTGCGTGGCTAAGTAGGATGGCATCTACATCTTTAGGCTGCACGTGCACCGGGAAGCCTATCTCCTTCTGCACCAAGACTCCGAAGTCGAGGAGGAGGTTTACGCTGCTACTCTTCAGTAGCACAGCTGATCTTCCTACTTCTCTTGCTGAGCCGAGGATCCTTACTTCCATCTTCAGATTACCTTTTATAGGCATCTTTTTGAATAGGTGGTAAGTTAAGTCTTTCGCTAGAGGGTGGTTGGTTGATATTAAGAGCGTTCCCGCCTGATGCCCGCTTCGACGGCTGTAGTCTAATTACTGGCTTCCACGGTATAGGTGCTACGGGGTATTGGACGGTAAAATATCTTATCCAGAGGCTTATGCCTGAGAGAGCTGTCGTATTCGACTCTGACCTCATCGCGCCTATTTCTTCGACTTTCCAGGGCAGGTTGGTCACACCATACGAGGTCTTCAGAAAGGGTTCACTCGCTATATTAAAGGTGGAGGCGCCTCCATATAAGGATTCTGAGGTGGAGTTCTTCAGAGCAATAGGGGAGTGGATTATTCAGTCTGGTTTTAAGGAGGTTGCGCTTGTTGGTGGTTTGGATTCTAATCTTAGGTACGATGAGTCCACTTATCGGATAGCGTATACCTCCAGCTACAAGCCGGTTGGTGAGTTGGAGGAGGCTAAGGTTTTGGAGGATGATCATATCATAGTCGGTCCTGTGGCGATTCTTCTGAACTACTTTGAGGCAAGGGGGTACCCGGCTTTCGCCATATTGGCTTACGCTTCTACTGAGCGAATGGATCCAAGGGCTACTGCTACAGCTGTTAGTGTGCTGTCAAGGTACTATGGGTTTGAGGTCGATGTTTCGACGCTGCTTAGGGGGGCTGAGATCATCGAGTCTGAGCTGCAGAAGGCTCAGGCTAAGGCGAGTAAGGCTGGTGAGTCGATCTATACCTAGGGTGATGCGTAGATAGCGCGTAGCGTTTCTTCAGCGGCCTCTGTTTGCCCTTTTGAGCCTCGTTTACAGTAGTCTAGTAGCTCGATGTTGAGTCTGGTTGCTAGGTTTGTTAGTTTGGTGTGTAGGTGTTTGTTTAGGCAGACCGCTATGATCTGCTTGTATCCGCCTTCCTCTATTATTCTCTTGGCTTCTCTGTGTAGGGTTTTGGTGGGTAGGTTGTTTAGGCTGATTGGGTGGAGTGTCTGTGAGATGGGGTAGATTTCTGTGAGCTCTATGGGTATTAGGCGGTAGATTGGCGAAAGATAGAGGAGCTGGTGGTCTTCTACCCCTTGTTGTAGGAGGCGTTTGCAGAAGGGTGCTGCTAGAATCCTCTCTCCACTTGATAGTGTGAAGATGATTAGGGTGCTTTTCTTCTTTGGCTGGTAGTTTCTTCTGATCTTCGCCATTGCTCTCCTTACTTCTGGTCTCCTCAGATCCTCTTTTGTGTAGAGGTAGATGGCTCTCTTTTTGAATAGGGGTGTGCCGTCTTCTAGGAGTTTAGAGTGTTTAGTGAGGTCCTCGAATGCTGACCAGAGCCTGGGGTGGCTTCTGGCTTTCTGTGCCACAGCCTCCCATAGCCTACCATCTACTATGGCTTGTTTGAGCTGCTTGATTTCTGATTGTAGGAGGTAGAGGTTGTGTGTGGCTAGGAGTCTGATGCGCTCCGCTTTCTCTGAGGCTTTTATCTCGTTTACTGTGTGTTGTGTGCATATTGGGCAGGGGCAGGTTAGCTCCGCTAGTTCGTCGAGTCTTTGGGTGCCGGTTGGTGTTAGGTAGCGGTCGTCTTTTGCGTATAGGATGTAGGAGGCTGAGTCGAAGAGGTCGCAGCCTAAGGCTACTGCTAGGGGCATTGTTAGGGGGTGGCCTGCTCCGAATAGGTGGAGTGGTCTGCTGAGAGGGATGTTCGCTTTAGCTGCGATTATCATCTTGACTAGGTGTCTGTAGTGGTATGATTTCATGACTTCGGTTGGGCTTCCTAGGGCGTGTAGGTCAAAGGGTAGGGTTGATGTGCTCCTAGCGCTTTCCGCTACTAGGTCTGTGAAGAGGCCTCCTTGGATTGGCCCTACCCAGAGGGTGTCGCTTTTCTTCTTTGTTTCTATCGTTTCTTTGGCTGCTTTGAGTGTTTCTTTGACGGTCTGTTCTGCGAAGGCTCGGTTTCTGCTGAAGCCTGTTGGTCTATCTAACACTACTGCTATGTCTGAGCCTATTTCTTCTTGGAAGGTGGTCATCTTTGCTGGTGTGACATCTACTTCACCGTATTCTAGCACTTGGTATCCTCCTGAGTCTGTCATGATGATGCCGTCGAAGCCTATTATGGAGTGTATGCCTCTTTTTGCCGCTTCTTCTCCTATGCGTTTCAAGGTTATGTAGGCGTTGGTCATCACCGCTTTGAAACCTATCTTTTTGATGGTGTTTAGGTCGATTTCCTGGTTTATTGGGTGGACTACTGGGAGGAGGGCTGGTGTTTCTAGTGCTCCGTGTCTGGTGTGGAGTCTTCCTACTCTGCCTAGTAGGTCGGTTGCTTTGACCTCGAAGCGGCTCAAGGCTGAGTTTGTTTGATTTCTTTTAGGAATTGTTCGTAGACGGTCTTGACTTTTTCTGCCGCTAGTCCTGTTCCTTCTACGCCTTCTGGTGTGACCTTTATCTTCTCCATCACTATGATGGCGCCGATGTCTTCTCTTAGTTTGACCATCCCTGGGAAGACTTTGCTGAGCCTGTCAGCTAGAGCCTTTAGGTCGAAGGGTTTCTCGACTAAGCTGATTTCTTGGATGAATCTTCCGTTTATGATGATTTTGAAGGCTTTTTCTTTAGCGCCAGTTACGTTATTTAGTATGATGTTTAGGTTTTCGTCCACACCTATCAAATCTCCTTCGTAGGTTTTGTTATATGTGGTTGAGACGGCTACCCTCTTCCCGATTAATGTGACCACTTCTTCTGCAAAGCGTCTGAAGGCGGTTGCTGCCAGATCTCTACTCACCTCTTCATCTACCATGCCTCAGCATACTATTTGAAAATATTGGCTAGTGGGTCGCTAGTAGCTACACGGTGATGTGTGCCTCTGGCTCATCTTCTCCACTTCTCTTTACTAGCGGCTTATTAACGGGCATCTGGTTTGCTGCTGTATTAAGGGTGTTTAGGTTTGGTCGCTATATTTATAAGGTTTGGTGTGTATCACTTGCTTGTAGTTTGGCGTCCTCTGCTAGGTTAAAGAAGAGCATAATTAGGTTGCTGAAGGAGGATGAGGAGTTTAGGTACACTGTAGCGGGCTTGATAGGTTTAGATGAGGTTCTGAAGAGGTTCGATAGGTATGATGATCTTTTTGCGAAGGTTTTGAGGAGGATGGAGAAGCATTCTGAGGAAATCGTTAAGCTGAGGAAAGAGATGGTTGCTGGATTCAGGAGACACGATGAGCTATTGGCGAAGCACTCTGAGGAGATCACCAAGCTTAGGGAGGATATGGTTAAGGGCTTCGCTAAGCACGATGAGCTGCTAGCTAAACACTCCGAAGAGATCACGAGACTTAGAGAGGATATGGTTAAGGGCTTCGCTAAGCACGATGAGCTGCTAGCTAAACACTCCGAAGAGATCACGAGACTTAGAGAGGATATGGTTAAGGGCTTCGCTAAGCACGATGAGGAGATTGTGAGGCTTAGGGAGGATATGAGTAAAGGGTTTGCTAGGCATGATGAGCTGTTGGTGAAGCATTCTGAGGAGATTATTAGGCTTAGAGAGGACATGGTTGCCGGATTCAGGAGGCATGACGAAGAGATTAGTAAGCTTAGGGAGGATATGGTTAAGGGCTTTGCTAGGCATGATGAGTTGTTGGCTAGGCATAGTGAGGTTTTGGCGAAGCACTCTGAGGAGCTTGTTAGGTTGAGGGAGGATTTGATGAGGGGGTTTGAGTTGGTTGAGAAGCGTGTTTCTGCTGTGGGTGCGAGGTGGGGTTTGATGGCTGAGGAGGCGTTTAGGGAGGGGTTGAGGGGTGTTTTGGAGAGGGATTTTGGTGTTAGGGTTGAGCGGTGGAGGGCGTTTGATGATGAGGGGGTTGTGTATGGTCGTCCGAGTGATGTTGAGGTTGATGTTGCTGTGAGTGATGGTAGGGTTCTTTTGGTTGAGGTTTCTTCTCATGTGAGGCGTTCTGATATTTCTTTGTTTAAGCGTAAGGCTGCTTTTTATGAGAGAAGGTGTGGTCGGGTTCCTGATAGGTTGGTTGTGGTGACGCCTTATGCTGATCAGGATGCTGTTGAGTTGGCTGCTGCTCTTGGTATAGAGGTTCATACGAGGGTTTGATTCTTTCTTTGGTTATTTGGTGTTTGATGTGTCTGTTTGTGTGAAGAGGCTTCGGAAACTTTTGGGTTGTAGAAAAGGTTTATTAGTTTAGGTGTGGTTGGTGGTTGTGTATGAGGGCTCTTGTTATTGGGGTTTTTGGTAGGGTTCAGAGGGTTGGGTATAGGAGGTTTGTTTTGGATTCTGCGCAGGAGCTTGGTGTTGCTGGTTATGTTAGGAATGAGAGGGATGGTTCTGTGAAGGTGTTTGCGCAGGGCGACGAGGCTGTGTTAGAGAAGTTCGTTGAGAGGTTGAAGTCTCCTCCGCCTCCTGCGCAGGTTAGGTCTGTTGATGTTAGGGATGCGGCTCCTAAGCCTCGTTTGAAGTATTTTGTGATCAAGCCTTCTCCTTTGGCTGAGGAGCTGCAGGAGGGTTTTGGTGCTATGCAGTCCATTTTTATGGATTATTGGGGTGAGTTTAGGGATTATCGAAACGAGTTTAGAAGCTTTGTGGGCGAGTTTAGAGATTACAGGAATGAGTTCAGGGATTATAGAAATGACTTCAGAAGTTTTGTGGGTGAGTTCAGAGATTACAGGGAGGAGTTTAAGGGGTTTGTTGGTGAGTTTAGGGATTATAGGGGTGAGTTTAGGGAGTTTGCTAAGAGGACTGATGAGAATTTTAGGTTGATTATGGTTAAGTATGGGGAGATTTCGGATAAGTTGACGACGATTTTGGAGACGTTGGTGAGGGAGTCGAGGGAGACGAGGGAGATGTTGAATGAGAGTATGAGGTTGCTGAGGGAGGTGTTGGAGAGGCTTTCGAAGTAGTTGAGTCTTCTAGGACGTCAGGCTACTTCTCTATCTTGAAGCAGAGGTGAGCGAATTGTTGAGGATTATGATGGCGAGGTTACGGGTGTTAAGGAGTTTAGGGAGCAGCTCAGCCTGGAGCAGCTGGTGAAGACAGCTGCTGTAGGTGTGGAGATGAGAGGCTCACATAGTAAAATCCTTTAGGAGGCTAGAGGAACTTCTTGAACCGTACACAACTCCATATTGTGAGGCGCGGTGTTCTGTATCTAGGGTTGTTTGGAGAGTTGAGCTGAGGGGGTTTATGGTTGTGCTATGTTTGCTTTGAGTTAATCACTTCTTAATATGTGTAGTAGCTTTCTCCCTTTGTTTGTGAGTCCGTATACTTTTCTTTCTTTGCCATATCTTAATTCGCTTTGGTATTCTATTAGCCCGTTTTCTAGGCATTCTTTTATAGCGCTTTCTAGGCTGGTTGGTGCGCAGCCGCTGATCTCTCTATACAGCCTATACTTTGTCTGGGGTCCGTGCGATAGCCTCTCCAGTAGGGCTTCGATGCGCTGTAGAGGCTTCATTCTCCTCCACTTAACCTCGTCTTCCAACCATATTTCTCCGCTCATCATAGATATCTACAGATACCCTAGGTTTTGCTGCAAATATAATCTTTTTCTAACAAGATGTTAGAAGATATTGGATGGTATTATCGAATAAATTCATGTTGTCGAGCTAGGACCCCTACCTCGAGCTGCTGGTGACACCTGCACCTAATCTTGTTCTTCTCAAAGCCGCTTTACCAGATTAAGGAGCGACATCAAATCAGAAAAAATGTGTTTTCCCGAAATGAGTATACCTCTTTCTAGATCTTTTGGGCATGGTATGTTTCACCTGATTCTTCGTCTGTGAAGATGTCGTCCTTAGGCATCTTTCTTATGTAGGTTTGGTAGGGGGGTTTCTATCATCTTTAGGTTGAGGGACCTCTTCATATTGTACCAGCGGATCAACCACAGGGTATACTAATTTCAGGAAAATAGATCAAATCAGAAAAAAGGGAAAGCTAATATCAACCATAGGCTTTTTAGCTTGAGCTGAGCTTAATGGGCCTCGTAAGAGTCAAAGCATTATTTGGAGACGCCGAAAGAAAGATGGTTGAAGAAGTTCTCTTTCTAGCAGATACAGGTGCATACTTCCCCATAATACCCCAGAGCCTAGCGGAGAAATTCCACATAGAGGCTCTCGCCAAGACAGAGCTTACACTAGCAGACAAGAGGAGGGTCGAAGCAGGAGTCTCCCTGGCATACTTCAAACTCCTAGACAGAGAAGGGGTGTTCCAAATAGCCATAATGGATTGCCCAGAACCAATACTTGGGGTAACGGTATTTGAGGGCCTTGGGGTGAAAATAGACCCGGCAACAGGCAAGCTACAGCACTCAAGACCATACGGGCTCTCAGCAATATAACCGCTTACAGACCAAAACACTTAACCTCTTACGTTGATCACCCTCTTGGTGTCGTTGGTGCGCGCCCTGAAGGATGTAAAGATCAGACTTCTCGATAGAGAGGTTGTCGAAGGTGTCAGGAAAACCGTATCAGGTTAGGGCATACAATATAAGGCATAGATAGGACGTAAATGGTTTTCTTGAAGGATATACAAGGCTGCTTCAAAAAACTGAGATGAAATATGGGGTGAGATTAGATGGATTGAAAAGCACGATAAGAAAGGGAGAAAGAGGCTTATACCAATAATCCCAAAGGACAACAGCTTCAAAAACCGCAATCTAAGAAATCTTTTGATGGAAGGCTGATGAGAGCTCCGATGAAGTCAAGAAGAGCCCAAATCTGGTGAATTCCAAGAACTATGTAACTCTATTTAAGACTACATTGGCTCAGAATCCGAGAAGAACACCATTAACCAAATTCTGTCGCAGGGTTGTAGGATTTAAAGAGGTCAGAGAAGTTTCTTCAACTTCTCTAGAAAGCTTTTAACGTTCTCCACACCGCTTCTCACAGCCTCTTCGGGGAGCCAATTTTCGTAGAAATTTTGGTGGAGGGAGGATGCTGAAAACCAGAGTGTGATGATCTCCCTATCTTCTTTCTCTCCGCTCAACTCTGCGACATATTTATGCAACTCCCCATGACTTCTAATTTCTTTCCCTCTCCTCGCAGCAAGCGCCTTGACCATCTGGGATGCAGCACCCCAAGCCTTCTCCGACGCTTGAACATAGTCTCCTTTAGCTAAGAAGTCTTCAGCATCCCTCAAATACTTCTCAGAAAGCTTCAAATGCAGCTCAACTCTAGTCTCGGGGTCGATGGGCTCATTAAGAATCTTCGATAAAGCCTCTAACACCAGCTCCTCCTCCGGAACCCCGATCCTCTCAGACTCCTCCCTTAACTTCTCCTCAATCCTCTTCGGTAGTACGATCAACAGCGATTCACCCATCTTCTTTCACTCTAACATATTAATGAACTTTCTGAGGAATCTAGATGATGTTACGATAAGTAGACATATGACAACCAAAGAAAGCACCAAACGCTAAAACCTTATCGTAACATCATCGAATCTAAATCAAAAAGTTTAATAGAAGTTAGCGGCGGCAGAGACAAAGGGGATGGAGACAAGAATAGGCCACATCTATCGGCTAAGAAGGGCTAGGGTAGGCCACATCTCCCCCCTTGAGGCGAGAGGTTGGCGGTAAGGGTGAAGCTGAGACTCAAACCTAGAGGCTCATAGCAAACCTTCGAAACCTCAGCCCTAGTGAACAGCGGCTTCGAAGCCGATATCCCCCAGCTACTAACCCAACCCCTTTAGCTAAAAGGATATCATTCTAACCGCCATAGATAGCAGTTCCAAAATAGATAGACTTGGATAGACGTAAGTGGTATTTTCTTTTGATGGAGAGGCTCTACACGCTTAAAGAGGCTAAAAGGCTGCTGGGAGTTACTACTAAGAGTATTCAGCGTTGGGATAAAGAGGGGTAAGGTTGTTAGGACGATTGGTGGGAGAGGATAGCTGAAAGAGAAATTAGGCGCATTCTTGGGCTAAGGGAAGAGAGGGTTGTAGTAGGCTATGTTAGGGTCTCTTCTACAGCTCAAAAAGATGACTTGAGAGGCAGAAGCAGCTTATATACAGCTACGTTAAAGATAAGGGTTATGGGGAGATTCAAATACTGAGCGAGGTAGATTCAGGTCTCAACGAAAACAGAGAGGTCTTTCACAGGCTCTTAGAGATGGTTACTGAAAGAAAGGTTTCTAGGGTGATTGTCGCTTATGAGGATAGGCTGACTAGGTTCGGTTTTGAAACGCTGAGGAAACTATTCCAAGCCTTCGGAACCGAAATAGAGGTAATAAACAGCGAAGAGAAGACCCCTCAAGAGGAGCTCGTTGAAGACTTGGTAACCATTGTGTCTCATTTCGCTGGGAAACTCTACGGGATGAGGTCTCGCAGATATAAGGAGGTTGTTGAAGGTGTCAAGAAGCTCATATCAAGTCAGAGCCTACAACATAAGGCACAGATATGATGTAAGCGAGTTTCTTGAAGCATATAGAAGGCTGCTTCAAAAAGCTGTGGACGAGATATGGGCGAAGATCAGGTGGGTTGAAAAGCACGATAGGAAGGGGAGGAGAAGGCTCATACCAATAATCCCAAAAGACAACATCTTCAAAAACCACCATCTAAGAAATCTTTTGATGAAGAGCTGGAGCTACTCGAAGCACTACGTTGACTCAGCGATCAAACAGGCATACTCAATAATAAAGTCTTGGAGGAGAAGTTACGTTAAAGGAGAAAGGCGCAGAGAGAAACCAGTAGTTAAGAGGAGATTCGTTAGGGTCAAGGAAACACTCTACACCTTTAAGGATGGGGAGATAAAGGTCAGCGTAAAGCCACATGAAGAATACCTAGTATTCGACATTTCTAAGGCTTGGTTCCTCAGCAGAGCAGAGGGTGAACCGGGAGAGCTGGTCTTAGGCGAAAAATACTTGACAGTGACGTTCAGGTTCAAAGCACAAGATGGGGGAGCTGAAGGTAAGATAGCTTGGGATTGCAACGAGAAGAGCCTAGATGGATTCAGCCCAAACACAGG
>Ga0080004_1122397_pt1 | contig 25081 bp, 26 predicted proteins | sample WasSprMetagenome_FD_69207 | JGI IMG/M metagenome (GOLD analysis project Ga0080004, IMG submission 69207) | Sulfidic aquatic microbial communities from Washburn Spring, Yellowstone National Park, USA - WS (SPADES assembly) (version 2) | ecosystem: Environmental > Aquatic > Thermal springs > Hot...
TATTTAAAACTTCAATTTTATTAATTGGAACCCAACCCTGCAAAACAACCATCATTCTACTCCTCAATAAATTACCCTCAGCCAAACAAACATCCAAACCATACCTAACAACAACCTCTAAATTAGATAGTTCCTCTTTTAATTTTTGAAGTTCATTCTCAAGTTTCTTAATTTCTTCATCAACAAATTCTAAGTCTTTTTTTAATTCACCAGGTAATCCTTGAGGAAGCTTAAATTCATTAAATTCGATTGAAGATAAAAGCTCTTCAATATATGGTTTAAACTCTTTTAAACCAACTATATAGAGGAAAACATCATCACGAGATAACATTGCTTCTTTAAATGTTATGCTTTTATATCTTTTAAAGATGTTATTAAGAAGGGGTATAAACTTGGCTTTAGTTACTCCAGCTTTAGCAAAAACATGGTCAAATTCGCCTATATGTTCAGGCTCAATTTTTTGAGCGTTAAGTATTTGAAGAATAAGTTTGGCTTCCCTAAACAACTTTAACTTTTCTACAGTTGTTTTAACTTTCTCCTCTAAATAAGAGACTTTTCTTTTAAGCTCATCTAATGAGGAGGGGGGAGTTTGATTTAATATTTCTTCTGTCGTTTCAGGTGATTCAAGTTGCTTTTTGATTAGGGTTTTTTTCGGCCAATATGGAAGAGCTGGACCACCTATGCTTATTTTTTCCCTAGATAAGGTTTTTGGTTTTATAGTTTCATAGGGGGGTTCTTTTGTTTCTATCAAGGGTTCTTCTTTGGTTTGATTAGAAATTGGCTTTTCTTTAAAACGTTCTTTAAGTTTATTTGCTTTTTCAGGTTCCTCAATAAGCATTTTTAATGTAGATAAACGATCGTAAAGCAGTTCATATTCCCTTAATTCTTTGGAAGATGTTTCTTTAAATCCCATAAATTCTTTTTCATTAAGCTTTTTTAATTGAATAACTCCTAATTTACCTAAATGGGTAAGAAGCTTTTTTTCATTATCAATAAGCGTAATTATAGTTATTTTTTTAACTGGAATTATCATTTTACTTTCACTCTCATCCGTTTTGATAATTACTTATAGAAAAATTTAAATATTTTCTGTATATAATAAATTGTGGTAATTACTAGGTAATTACTTGGAGTGATAAAGCTTGGAAAAACGTAAAGTTCAACTTGTTGGTAGATCAACTTTAGCAGTTTCTTTACCAAGTAGTTGGGTAAAAAAAACTGGTTTAAAGAAAGGAGATATTGCAACAATAATTCCAGAAAGAGATGGATCATTAAAAATTTTAAAAGGAGAAGTATTTACAGAAGCTAGAAAAGCTTGCGCTATTAAAGCTGATTTATATCAAGAAGAAAAAACTATTGAAAGACTTATTATAGCTAGTTATGTTAACGGCTTTGATATTATTAAAATTTTTTCTAGTGGGCGGCTTAAAAGCAACATTGTTGAAGCTATTAGAGAGGCGGAACTTAAGCTAATTGGAGTGAATATAGTTGAGGAAGGGAGCTCTTATGTAATGTTGCAATGTTCTATAAACCCGCTTATGTTTCCAATTGATGTTACTCTTCGCCGACTTTACACTTTATTTATAATAATGCTAGATGAAGCAATTCAGGCTTTAGAAGAAGCAAATTTAGAGTTAGCTGAAGATGTTAGAAAAAGGGAGAGAGAAGCTAATAGAATTTATTTGTTGATTCTAAGGCTTTTAAATGAAGCTCAAAAAAATCCTAGTGTAGCCCAGAAAATAGGCTTAGATAATGTTGAAGATATTTTAATAATGAATGTTGTTGCAAATGTTTTAGAAAGAATGGCTGATTGGGTGGATAAAATAGCTGAAGAAATCATAAAAATAGAGGAAAAAGGCATAGGAATAAGTGAAAAAACAAAGCTTTTAGTAAAGGAATATGCTAAGAAAATAAAGGAATTAACTGAAAAAGCAATTAAAAGCGTAATAAATAGCGATGCGCAATTAGCAAATTCAGTAGCAAATAGCTTTAAGCAAGTTTTAGAGCCGGAAGCCTATAAAATAATTGAAGAAAATTCTCATCTTGAAATGCTTTTTGAATGTTTGCTTTTAAGGCGAATAATATGGTGCTTGCATAGAATTGGTGAAATAACGGTTGGCATAGCTGAAGCAGCTATTGATAGATCCATAAGAAGCATGGAACAATTTATTGAAGAATTAAAAACAGAAACTTAGGAAGATTTTAAACCTAATAATTAATAATGGGTTTGTTCCAAAGCAGAATAGAGTTTATTCTTTTATTTTTCGAAAGCAATTAAGCTTGAACTCTTTTAATAGCTATTATATAGTTAGAAAAAGCAATTTTTATCGATTTTAAGGGAATTAAACAATATTTTAAATCAATTTTATGCTTAATTAAAGCTTTAAATAGTGAAGAAAACATTCTAAATTTAACTTTTTTATGTAAAAATTTAGGTTAAAAACATTTTATGAAGGTTAACAGCTTTCACTTAAAGGATGCTAAGTAAAGGTTAAATAGTTGTGTTATCTCATGTAATTCATAACCACTAAATGGAGGCGAAAACTCCTTGTCTGAAGAAAAGAAAGAAGAAAAGAAAAAGAAGAAAAAGTAATATTCTAATTTAAAGGTTAAAAATTCTAAATTCTCGCTAAATGTTTTATTTTATTTACCTATTTTAATTATATTTTTTATTTATAATGGCTTTTAATTCTTAGTTGATATTCTCGATATTTTCATTAACCATTCAGCAGGCTGCATAAACATTTTTGAGTAAATTTTTAGAGAATATTTTATTTAAAATTGATTGCCGCATTTTTATGAATTAAAGCCAAAAACAATTTTTAATAGAATTTATTATATTTTTAAAGGGGTAAAGTAAGTGAAAAAAGAAAAGTTGTATGCTCAATTAATTCTCATAACTTTCATAACAATAATAATTTTGGTTACGATTTCTCCTAATATTTGTAATGCTTTTCCAAGTGTTGAAATAATTAAGGTTGATTATCCCACACAGGTTATTGCTGGAGAAATGTTTAAAATAAATGTGACTGTTAACTATTCTTATGAAGGATGGACATTAGCTGAATTAGGGGTTTTTCATGAAAATTTCACTACAATCCTTGATTATGTTAGATATTATTTAACAGGTTCAGCTGTTAAAACTTTTAGTTTAACAGGTATTGCTCCATTGAAATCTATGAATTTAAATTTAAAAATAGTTACTAGATATTGGTATCAAAACTTTTGGGTTACTAATTCAAAATGCATTATAAACCTTTCTATAAAAGTGAGTAGTTTAAATGAAAAAAATTTAATTGAACAAAAGCCTTTAATAGTAAACATTAATGGAACAGAATGGTATTATTGGAATAACAGTTTTAGCGATTCATGCATAATATGGTTAAGCGGTGGACATGTATATAAAGATCATGTAACTATAAATCCTTATGATATGGAAACTTTCAGTGCAATGATGTATATAAACGATTTAGCTAAAGATTATAGTGTTTTAGCTTTACGAAAGGGAACAGATAAAATTTTAGTTCCATTCACTAACCAGGAATTTTATGCATTAAGCTATTATTCAAATAGCAAATTTTTAAAAGATATTTATAATTGGATTTTAAGGCATGGATATAACTTCACTTATTTGATTGGTTACTCAACTGGAGGAGTAGCAGTTGGATATGAAATTGCCGTTAGAGATCCAGAAAGTTGGGTTGCTCCAAATGGAGCAATAATAATAAGCGCACCATTAAAGGGTGTGCAAGGCTTATTAGATTCAGTTTCTTATGCCAATAATATAAAGGCAAATATTCAATTGATTTATGGCAAAATTTGGGGTGATGAAATTTGGCCTCAAGGAAAAGAATTTTATGATAATGCTCCAGAAAAAATTGATTTTCCATGGTATTTTAAAGAGTGGAATTTAATTCCAGATTCAAGCCATGAAGTTTGGGTTAAAGAAGAAGATGGAGCCCATTACAATAGCAAAGCATATAATTTAACTGTAAAATTCATTGAAAAAGCAAAAAGTTTATGGTTTAATTTTAAAGGTGGAAAAGCATTAGTAAAACTTGAAGTTGAACCTGTTGATGAAAAAGGCTTTTGCAAAGCTTCATTTTATAAAGAAGATTTTTCTTCCCAAAGATACTTTTATTTAGAGGAAGGATATGAAAAATACAAAGAAAATTTAACTTTAAATTTTAAAAAGATAAATTGGGAAATAAATGCTTCAACAATAAAATTAGTTTTTAATAAAACAAGAAAAGAAGCTTATTTAACTTTTATTATTGAAAATTTTTCTAAAGAAGAAAATGACTCATATATTATAAAACTGCATTATTTTAAAGATTGGTTTTGGAATCAAACAAGTAACACATTCAATTTTTATAATAGTGAGGATGATGTTAAAGTTTTTGGCCCCTCAAGCCTAAATATTTTAGTGATTAAATTGCCTGAAACTGTTAATGCAAGCTTTAATCAACAAAAATTTGAAATTAAATATTTAAAGCAAAAAATAAATTTAAAATTAGATATTGAAGTTGAAAAAACTCAATTTATTGTTGGTGAAGAAATTTCTTTTAAACTTAAAGTAACAAATATTGCTCAGCAACGCTTAATTTATAAAAGAAATTCTGTGACATTTAAGATTATTGATTCTAAAGGGCAAATAGTTTACTTTAATTCTGCATCTTCAAAAGATGTTTATGATACTATAGAACCGAAGCAAACATTAATATATGAGTTTACTTGGAATCAAATTTGCAATAATGGAAAACAGGCTTCACCAGGTTTATATAAGCTTGTAGGAAGCATTGAAGATTTAAATGCTGAAAAGGAAATTCAATTGAATGCTCCATTAATTCCAGGGTTTGAATTGCCTTCTATTTTATTAGGTTTAATTCTTGGAGCATTCATGATTTTAACATTAAAAAAGATGAAGCTCTTCATTAATCCATAAAAGTTTTGGAATTTTCCCCCATAAACCTACATAATTCTCCTTAACAATTATAGCTCCTTTAACCCCATCAATTTTTTTAGCTAAATTTAAACCTTGCTGAATGGCTTTTTTAGGTTCACCTTTAACAATATTGCATATAGCTGTGGCGGATGCATCGGCAATAGCAGCATTTTCAGCTATTATTGTTACAGCATCAGCTTCACCAAAGCTTAAAGCTCTGGTTGATTTTGATGAGCTTGTTCCTATTCCTAGAGGGCAATCTTCTTTAGAAATTTTAAAACCAAATTTTTTTGATAAAGGAGAATTAAAAGCGTAAACACCTATATTAATATCAATTTTTGAATTAACAGCTATTTCCCCTCCATTTTCAATTAAAGCTATTTCAGCACCTTCCTTAATCATTTCTTCAAGAGCTAAATCTGCTAAAGCCCCAGCTACACTAGCCATTGGACCAACATAAGCTTTATTTGAGGCTTCAACCATTCTTTTAATTATTTCCGGTGCATTAGAAGCTGCTGGAACAGGTGTTAAAGAATAAAGAAATAAAGGATGATTCCTTAAATAAATTTTAAGCAATCTTCTGTTTTCTTCAATTGATTTTAAAGCTTTTTTTATAGCTTTTTCACTATCAGATTTTATTAAAACATCTGTTTCTTCAATAATTTTTCTAACAATCTTCAAAGTTTTATCTCCATATTTTAATCGCTTTAGTAGGACATGCATCTACGCATCTTCCGCATTGAATGCATTTTTCACTAATCATTTTTACTGATAAACTCTTTTTATCATATATTATTGCTTCAACTGGGCAAAGGGTTACGCAATGCCCGCAATGAATGCAATTTTCAGTTATTTCAGCTAAAATTTCTAATTTAACTTCCACACCTGAATCTCTAAAAGCTTTGATAACATTTTCAGCTTTATCATCAGGGATTTCTACAAGAACTTTTCCTCCAGTTTCATCTACTCGAGCTTTAAGAATATTTATGGTTGCTTGCTCTTTTAAAACAATCGTTGAAATTATTGGTTCAGCAACCCTTTTATTATTAAATTTTAATTCCGCCTTCAATTTTTTCACCTTTCCCAATTAAAGCGCTTATTTTCTCGCTAGTAACCATTCCTAAAACTTTTCCATTTTTATCTATTACAGGTAAAGCTGAAATTTTATGTTTTTCTAATTTTCGCGCACATGAATAAATTGATTCATCTGGTGAAGCTGTAATAACTTGTTTAACCATTATTTCAGATAAGGTTTTCGCGTTTTCAGCTACAGCTTTAGTTATATCGAAGCTTGTGATAAGCCCAACGATTTTATTTTCTTCATCAACAATCACTATATGGTTAACTTCTTTTTCAACTATTTTTTTAGCAACATCCTTAATGTTTTCATAAATTTTGCAAGTTACAGCTTCCTCCATTATATGCTTAGCTAAAGTAGCTTCTCTAGTCATTTTCATAGGTTTAAAAATGGTATCCCTAGGTAAACGTTCCACAGGCATTGTTAAAAAGAATTTCCCTTTTTCAATCCATTCTTTAAGAATATATGTGATTTCTCTAGCTTTTTTTAAACTTGAAAGGGAAGCAGCTGGAATTTCCTTTCCATTCAACTCTATTTTACCAGATTTAAGCTCACTATATTTAACTCTTTTTAAAATTGGTCTTTCTCTTTTTGGAACCCCATAATCTAAAAGGTTTGTTTCTATTTCTTCATCTGTAATTCCAGTTTTTTTAGCTAATCCTTCATTTAAAATTGGGATTGGAATTCCAATACCTACATATAAAGTTGTGCCATATTTAGTGAAGCTTGCACCCTTAAGAAATTCAGGACTCATTTGTTTTAAATCTCCTTTTACCATTAATGTTCCAAAACCGTTTTTAGGATCATGCTGAGTTCCTTCCCCTATTACGTATCCTATTCCTCCTCCTAGAAAAATTCTTGTTCCTATTCCTATAGTTTCATAATCAGGATCATTCATTAATGGATTAAGGCATCCTGCTCCAGCATAAGAAATATTACCATAATTTGGAAGAAGTTTCCCCATATAAGTATATATAACTTCATTTCGACTGTTGGTGGCAGCATTATATCTTTGATAGCAATTTCTTGGATTACAAAGAATTGCTTGATTTAAATCATGAATTGTAACTTCAGTTTTTATATATTTTCTTGGATAACAATCTGTTCCATAACCTATAGCTTCAACTTCAACTTCTTTTCCGCTTACTAAATCTTCTATAACATGTCCTCCACCATATTCAAATGGTCTATTTGGATCCATTTTAGTTGCTCCAATATAGCAATCTACAGCTGCCCCTCCATGATAAGCTTCAACACCATTAATTGTTATACGCTCCATTTTAATTGGTGGATCTGAATGACCAAAATTTAGGAATGCACCAGAACTGCACATAGCTCCAAAAGTTCCAGTTGTTACTACATCAACTTCTTTAGCAGCTGTTTTAACACCTTTAGTTTTTATAAGTTCCTTCATTTCTTCAGCGGTTAAAACTACAACGTCTCCTCTTTCTATTTTTTTATTTATTTCCTCTATTGTTCTTAATTGCTTCAAACCTAGTTTTTCCTCCAATTCCATTTTATTTCGAGGAGAGTTCTTAATTGATTAAATTCTAATATTAATATTTTTCTGGAAAATAAATTCCAATAGGAATAAAATAAAATTTTATAAAACCAAAAACCAAATATTATAATTAAGGGTTAAATAATGATTTCTCCAAGATTTATTGAATGGACAATTCTATTTTTGATAAGGTTTTTAATAGTTGCATTAGCGCTTTGGATTGTGGGAAGAAGCACTGTAGGAAAAAATAAAGCGAAATTTAGTGATGCTTTATGGATATCGCTTTTAGGATTAATTATTGGAACTTTAATTTCAAGATTTATTCCTTTTTTAGGATTTTTCATAGCCTTAATTTTATGGCTAGGTTTAATTCATCATTTTTTTGATACTGGTTGGTTAGGAGCATTAGGAATAGCAATAGTAGCCTTAATTGTTTATGCTATTTTATATTGGATAATATCATTTTTAATTAAGATTCCTTTTTGGAGTTTACTAATATTTTTCCAGCAAATCTTTTAAATAAAAGTTTATGCATCCACAGTTTTCACAAAGTAGCAACATTTCCAAGTGTTAAAAACATCCCTATTGGAATTAATCCAACATAATATTCTTTCATTTCTTTATTACAATTGGGACATTTAATTTTTTTCAGTTTAAACCCTCCAAATAAAAGAAAAATTAATTAATGTTTAAAATTACTTTTTAGATTCTTTTAAAGCTTCTTCAAATATTTTCTTAAATTCTTCAGCATCAATTTCATATTCACTGCAGAATTTCGCTAGGTTTTTAGCATAAAACTTTAGAAAATCCCTGCTCATTTCTTTAATTTCATCTTTAGAAAGTTTTTTAGGTGAAGTTAAAAGTAAAATAAGCCATTTTCCAAGAAAAGTTGGTTTATACCATTTAATCCATGCTGTTTTCCCTTCAATTTTGCTTTGTTCCATACCCTCCTCCAAAATTTTAGCTTCAACAAACAATTTTAAATAATTAAGAATAGATTTATTTGAGTGTTGAGTTAATTTTTTAAGAAGATCTTTTTGATAGGTTTTCCCTTCAATTTTAAGGTTTTTTAAAATTGAAAAAGCAACTTTAGATCCGAAAGCTGACAAAAGAATTTTATATTGCATCCATTTCTTTTTTGGAAGAGGAAGAATAAAAGGCCATAATTCAAGCGATAATTCTTCATCTTTTATCATAATCTTAACCTTAACGGTTTTTAACTAAAAACTTTAATGCTTCTTCATAAATTTTTATGCTGTTTAAAAAATCTTTTATTTCTATAAATTCGTTTTCTGTATGATCAAGCGTTGAATTTCCTGGTCCATAAGCTATCATAGGAATTTTTAAGGTTTCAGCTAAAATATTCAGATCTGATGTGCCGGTTTTTCTTAATAAAGTTACTTGAGCACCTTCAATTTTTCGAATAGCTTGAATAAAAGCTTTAACTAAAAATGATTTTGGATCAGCTTCATAACCTTTAACATAATCTAAAGCTTCAACCTTCACAAAATTTAACTTTTCTTTTATTAAATTAAATATTTCTTTAGGATGAATTTGAGGTGGAACCCTTAAATCCACTTCAAATTCGCAATGGTTTGGAACAATGCTAAAATTTGAACCTCCAACAATTTTTGTTAAGCAACTGGTTAAAGAATAAAATTTAGAATTTAAATTTTCTTTTTCATGCCTAAAACTTTTAATTATACTCCAAGCTTCAAAAGCTTTTTCAATAGCGTTTTCAAATAACCATGGTGCAGAAGAATGGCCAGTAACTGTTTCACAAATAACTTTAAGCTTTAAGCTTCCTTTATAACCTATTATTATACCTCTTGTATTGCTTGGCTCTCCAAAAATAGCATAATCAACATTAAGCTTTTTTTTAATTAAATTTTTTATTCCTTTGCCTGAACCTTCTTCATCTACAACTGCAGCTAAAATTATTTTTGCAGGAAAATTTTCTTGAAGAAGATTAGCTGAAGCTATAATCATAGCTGCTAAAGAGCTTTTAGCATCTACAGCGCCTCTTCCATAAATTTTTTCGTTTTCAAGTTTAACTGGGATTTTTCCAGGAACAGTATCCATGTGGCTGCATAAAAAAATTATAGGTTTATTTCCATTTGATTCAGCTATAACATTTCCAACATTATCTTTTTCAGTTTTAAATCCTAAATTGATTAATTCCTCTTTAATAAAATTTGAAATTTCCTCTTCAAAACCTGAAGGACTATAAAATTCAAGAAGAGATTTAAGAAAGTTAACTGAGTAAGCTTCTTTCTTTTTCTTCAATAACCTCATTTAAAACACTTACCACTTGATTTATATGCTCTTTAGAAATAATTAATGGTGGTAAAAATCTTAAAACAGTTCTACCAGCATCTAATGCTAAAACACCTTTTTCAATTAAATTAAGCAGCAAATCGTAAATTTCAAATCTAAATTCAACACCAATCATTAAACCTAAACCTCTAACATCTCTTATTATCTTATGGTTTAAAGCTATTTTTTTAAGTTCATTTATAAAGTAGTTTCCTGAAATCCAAGCTTTTTCTGGAAGGTTTTCTTCTAAAAGAACATCTATAGCTGCGCAGGCAGCTGCCGCAACTATTGGGTTTCCTCCATAAGTGCTTGTATGCTCTCCAATTTGAAAAGCATCCATTATTTCAGGTTTAGCTGCTGTTACACCTATTGGTAATCCTCCAGCTACTCCTTTAGCTAAACAAACAATATCGGGAATTATCCCATAATGTTGAAAACAAAATATTTTTCCAGTTCTACCAAACCCTGTTTGAATTTCATCTAAAATTAAAAGAACATTTTTTTTATCGCATATTTCTCTTAATTCCTTTAAAAAATCTTTTGGTGGAATTTTAACTCCGCTTTCTCCTTGAATAGGCTCAACAATTACAGCAGCTGTTTCTTCATTTATAGATTTTTCAACTTCTTTAGCATCTCCATATGAAACATGCTTAACTTTTACAAGCAGGGGTTCAAAACCATTTCTATATTTTTTATTCCATGTAGCTGCTAAAGCACCTAGGGTTTTTCCATGATATCCACCTTTCATAGCTATTATTTCCATTTTTCCAGTGAATTTTCTAGCAAGCTTTAAGGCACATTCAATAGCTTCAGCTCCACTATTAGATAAAAAGAATTTGCTTAAATTTTCTGGAAAAAGCTTAGCTAGTTTTTCTAAAAGCATTGCTCGAGCTTCATTATAAGCAAAACCATGGCATGAAGTTAAATTTTCAACCTGTTTTTTAATAGCTTCAACAACTTTAGGATTGCAATATCCAATTACAGCTGCTCCATAACTTCCTGAGCAATCAATATATTGTTTACCGTTAATATCCCAAACTAAATCTCCTTTACCTTTAACTAAAACCACCGGTCTTTTAGCATAAACCTTAGCCATAAATTTTTCTTCAATTGAAATAATTTCTTCTTCATTCATATATTTTCTACTTCATTATAGTTGTTCCTAAGCCTTTTAAAGCTGATGAAATTGGTTCTTCAACAACACCTGATGCTATAACAACTTTTTTAACACCTTTTTTTAAGGCTTCTGTAGCAGCGAAAATTTTTGTTATCATTCCATGTCCAACTTTACTTAAAGCTTCTTCAGCTTCTTCTAAAGTTAATTTTGGAATAAGCTTTCCATTAAGCATCACTCCAGATACATCAGTAAATAAAATTAATAAATCAGCTTCTAAGGCTGCAGCTATGTAAGCTGCAGCTCTATCACCATCAATATTTAAAGCTTCATAATCTTCGCTTAAAGCTATTGGAGCAATTACAGGTGTATAACCAAGATTAAGCAAGCTTTTAAGAAGGTTTGCATCAACCTCACTTATTTTCCCTGTGTAACCTCCATCTATAACTCTTTTTCTACCTCTTTCATCAATTTGAATAAGCCTTTTTTTTCTTTCAGCTTTAATTAAAGCGCCATCAATTCCTGAAAGCCCAACAGCTTTAACTCCAACTTTTAATAAGGCTGAAGTTATTTCTTTATTTATTTTCCCAGCCATAACCATTGTGAATATTTCCATTGTTTCCTTATCAGTATATCTGCTTCTAAATCCTTCAGGGGAAACTATAAACTTTTGTTCTTTACCCATTTTTTCAGCTATTTCATTAACTATTTTTCCTCCACCATGAACCAAAGTTATTTTATCATTTATTAAACAGTTTTTTAAGTCTTTAATAAAGTTTTCAGGAATACCTTCCTCTAAAATGCTTCCACCAAGCTTAATAACTATAAGCAATTTTATTTATTCACCTTTTTTATTAAGCTGGATGCACACTTAAATATTCAAGACCAGTTTTTTCATTTATACCAAGCATAATATTAAAGCATTGAATAGCTTGACCAGCTGCACCTTTAACTAAATTATCTATAGCAGAAAGAACTACAATTCTTTTAATTCTTTCATCTAATTCAAATCCTAAATCGCATATGTTTACTCCAGTAAGAGTTTTAGGATTAGGTAAATTATATAAACCTTCCCTATCTTTAACAAATCTTATGAATGGTTCATTTTTATAGAATTCTCGATAAATTCGCCATATATCAGGTGTTGAAAGAGATTTAGTTAAAAAGCAATGGATTGTAGCTAAAATTCCTCTAACCATATTTACGGCATGAGGTGTAAAAGCTACATTAACTTTTTTTCCAATTAAAAGAGAAAGCTCTTGTTCTATTTCAGCTATATGCCTATGATTTACAGGTTTATAAGCTCTAACACCTCCAAATCTTTCAGGATGATGAGAAGCTAATGTTGGTTGATTTCCAGCTCCTGAAGAACCTATTTTTACATCTATAACTATTCTATTAAGCTCTATAGCTTCCTCCTTAATTAAAGGTGCTAAACCTAAAATTGATGCTGAAGCCATGCATCCTGGACAAGCCACTAATTTAGCATGCCTTATAGATTCTCTATGAAGTTCAGGTAACCCATAAACAGCTTCTTTCAGCAACTCAGGATTTTCATGCTTCCAACCATACCAAACTTGATAATCTTCAGGATTTTTAAGCCTATAATCAGCGCTTAAATCAATAATTTTTAATCCTTGAGCTAAAAGTTTAGGTGTTAACTTCATTGATGTTCCATGAGGAACAGCTAAAAACACTAGTTCACATTCCTTAATTAATCTTTCCTCGCTTAAAGGAGAAAATTTAAGTTGGGTGAAACCTCTAAGATTAGGGTGAACCTTAAATACATATTTTCCAGCATGCTGTCTTGAAGTAACTAATTGAATTTCAGCTTCTGGATGATTAAGCAAAATTCTTAAAAGTTCTCCTCCAACGTATCCAGCTCCTCCAACAATTCCAACCTTCAATAAAATTCACCTTTTCAATTTTTCAAGCAAATATTCTATAATTAATTTTGGAATATCAACTTTGGAGACTTCAACTGTTTTTTTAAATTCAGTTGCATAATTTACTTCGTGAACAATTAAACCTTCAGGGCTTTCCATTAAATCCACTCCAAATATTCCTCCTCCAACAGCTTTAGCGGCTTTAAGGCTTAATTCTTCAAGCTCAGGGGTTATCTTGCATTCCTCAGCAGTTCCACCAATATAAACATTTGTTTTGAATTCTCCTGGAGGAGAGTAACGATATATAGCTGCCACAGCTTGATCTCCTATAACAAAGCATCTAATGTCTCTATCTGGTTTTTTAATCATTTCTTGAAGATAATATATTTGGTAAATTGGAAACATATATTCTCTAGATTCAAGAATTGCTTTAGCAGATTCTGAATCTTTTAAAAGCGCTATAAGCCTGCCCCAGCTTCCAACAACAGGTTTTAAAACAGCAGGGTAACCAAGCTTTTCTAATGCTTTTAAAGCACCTTCCTTAGAAAAAGCAATGAAAGTTTTAGGTGTTGGAACACCAGCTTTAGATAGGGTTAATGAAGATAAAGCTTTATTACCGCAGATTAAAGCTGAATGAAAAGAATTTACTACTTGAACACCCATTTTTTCAAGCAAAGCTGTTATATGCAAGTTTCTAAAGTAGCTAATGCTTCTTTGAAGGATTACAGGTTCAAAAGTTGATTCTTCATCAATTCCTAAAAAAAGATCGTCAGCATTATAAATGTTTAATGGAACATCCATTTTTTTAGCAGCTTCAATAATTAATTTTTCATCAAGCCTAATATGATCGCATACCATTCCAAGCTTAGCTTTATTCACCCCAATCCTCCTTCTCTACAACAACTCTTTGATAACTTAATTTATCACCTTCAATTTTTGTTATTTCAAGTTCTAAACCGCAATCTGGGCATGCTACAATTTCATTTAGCATAACATCATCTGGAACATCTATATCTGCTCCACAATCTGGACATTTAATTTTCTTCATTAGGCAGCCTCCAAATTTCATCATATCATTTAGCCCTATAAAAAATCATTAATAAACTTTACGTTTTTAAAAAGAAAAATAAATAAAAACCTTTTTTAAGTAAATTTTTAATAATTAAAAAAGGTTAATTTTAATGTTTTTCATATAGCCTTATAAGGCGATTAGCAGCATTAATTATGGCTTCAACACCAGCCATTACTATATCTTCTCTAACTCCCCTTCCGCTTACTACTCTTCCAGCTTCATCCATAACTTTAACCATAACATTAGCTAAAGCATCGCTTCCACCGGATGTAGCTTCAAGCTTAAATTCAACAAGTTTAAACTTCATTACATCGCTTACAATTCCTTGTATAGCTTTTAAAGCTGCATCTATTGGTCCAACACCATATTCAGAATTTTTATATTCTTTACCATTTATGATAAGTCTAACTGTAGCTGTAGGTGTAACTTTACTTCCCGTAACTACAAGCAAATCTTCAAGATTTATTTTTCTTTTGCTTGGAGTTAAAGTTCCAGAGACTACTTCAGCTATATTTTTTAAATCAGCTTCTGTAACTGTTCTTCCTTTATCTCCAAGCTGCTTAACTCTAGAAACAACTTCCATAAGTTGATCCTTAGTTAATTCAAAGCCTAATTCTTCAAGCATAGCTTCAATTCCATGTTTTCCAGCATGCTTTCCAGCAACTATTTTTCTTTCTCTACCAACTATTTCTGGAGGAAGAGGCTCATATGTATCAGGAGATGAAACTACCCCAGCTGTATGAATTCCACTTTCATGAGCAAAAGCATTATCACCAACTATAGCTTTATTTGGAGGTATAGGAATTCCAGTAAACTTGGAAACTAAAACTGAAGTTTTATAAATTTCCTTTAAATTTATATTGGTTTTAACTCCATAAAGTGCATGAAGGCTTAAGGCAACTTCCTCTAAACTGGCGTTTCCAGCTCTTTCCCCTAAACCATTTATTGTTGCATGAACTTCTTCAGCTCCAGCTTCTACACCAGCTAGAGAATTGGCAACAGCTAAACCCATATCGTTATGGCAATGCAAAGCTATTGGAACATTAACTTGAGCTTTAATAGCTTTAACTAAATTAAACATTCCTCTTGGAATGGCTACACCTACTGTATCAGGTATGTCAATTCTATCAGCTCCAGCCTCCACAACAGCCTTATAAACTTGAATTAAAAAGTTTAAATCGCTTCTTGTAGCATCTTCAGCTGAAAACTCAACTTTTACACCAAAGCTTTTAGCATATTCTACAGCTTCAACAGCTTTATTTAAAACTTCCTCTTTACTCATTTTTAATTTCTTTTTCATATGAATTTCTGAAGTTGCAATAAAAGTATGAATAGTATCAACATCGCATGAAATAGCTAAATCTATATCTTGCTTAATAGCTCTAGCTAAACCAACAATTTCAGCTTTAAGTCCATCATTAGCTATCATTTTTATAGCTTCTCTTTCTCCTTCAGAAGTAGCTGGAAAACCGGCCTCAATATAATCTACACCTAAAGCATCAAGCTGCCTAGCTATTTGAAGTTTTTCTTCAGGTAAAAGCGCAACACCAGGGGTTTGCTCTCCATCTCTTAAAGTTGTATCAAGAAATTTTACTTTATCCGGTAGATTGCATTCTTTCTCTATTATAAGCCTCCAAGCCAAATTGAATCCTCCTTTTCAAATTTAAAATTGATTGATTTAAATAAGGAAAGCTTAAAGTTATGGTTAGCTTTAAAGAAAGCGATCTCTCCTATAACTCAGTTTGCTCAGCCCCTTTCCCCTCTTTAATTATAAAAAACTTGTTAAAGCATATATTTATGGTTTACTATGCTTGAAATAATTAAATTTATCTTTTTTAAGAATTTATTTTTTAATTTAAAATTTTAGGGAAAGGGAAAATTACTTGAAAAATAAAAGAAAAATAGTTTTATTGCTTCAATTAATTTTTGGAGCTTTAATAATTTTAGCTTTAATTTGGTATACTAATGCAAAAAACCTATTTTTTGCATTAGTTAGGGCGAATCATATTTTTTTAGCATTAGCTTTATTTGCTTATTTTTTAATGAATTTAATTTTCGCTTATAGAATTAAATATGTTCTTAATGCGTTAGGAAGGCAATTAAGCTTTTTTAAAGCTTTAGCTGCTCAATATGGAGGTATGCTTGCTAGCGATTTTACTCCAGCTAGATCAGGCTATTTAACGGTTCCATTAATTCTTAATGTATATGAAGTTCCAATAGAAACGGGTTTATCATGTATTTTAGGTTGCCAATCAATAGAGTTTTTAATTAAAATGATTGGAGGATTAGCAGCAGTTTTATATTTAATTTCGAAAATTTATTTAACTCAAGAGCTTATAGCATTTTCTATTCTTGGTGTTGCTTTAATGTTTTTTGGTGGATTAGCAATAGCTTTAAGCATGTGGTCGAAAAAAATCCATAATGCAATAAAAAAGCTTGGTGAAAAACCATTAATTGGAAAAATTATTTCACCTATTTTAAATAAAATTTCAAGTTTTCAATCTGAAGCTGAAAAATTTAAATCTGCAATTTTAATTGTTGCTTTTTTAACTTTAATTTCTTGGGTTATTAAAGGTTTAGAATGGTATTTTATTGGATTAGCCTTAAGCATAACTCAATTAAGCTTTCTAGATTTTTTTCTTCTTCATCCATTAATAACAGCGCTTTCATTTCTTCCTTTGACTCCATCAGGTTTAGGTTTTCAAGAAGGAGCTATTGTAGGGGTTCTTTATTTATTTAAAATTCCAATAGAAACAGCTGTGGCATTTGCTATTTTCGCTAGATTTTTATTAATAATAGAGGATATTTTAGGTGTTTTTCCATTAACTAAAGTTGGAGTTAAAATTATTAATTCAAAAGTTTAATTTATTCTTTTTGGGTTGGAATATACACTAAAGCGCTTATAACGGAACCATAATGATCCATAGGAATCCATAAAACATCTATTTTATGCTTGATTTTTGTTAATTCAATTCCTCGATTTTGAGCCATTTCATTTATTTTCCATTCCAAAATTTCTAATAAAGCTTTTCGATCCATATAGCCATGAGCTTCAGCAACCAATCCATATTCTCCATCTTTTTTCCAACCCCAAGCTACACCAGCACCAATTGTTTCACCTTCATTTCCATCCATTCTAGCTAAAACAGCATAGGTGATTGAACCTATAGGAATTTTCTTTCTTTTAGTTTCCTTGCAGCCTGGAGGTAAAATTGAAGAAACATTTACTAAATTGCATTGAGCTATTCCAGCTTTAACCAACGCTAAATCAAATGCGTTAAGCGGAGAAACTTTGCTTACAGCTTTACCACAAGTAACAAAAAACTCTTTAGGAATCATTTTTCAACTCCCATAATAATTTTATTATTAAAAATAAAACTGCTTATTTAGTTTTCTGAAGTTTTTAAGGCATAATTATTATGCAATAATATTAATGCAAAAATGCAACTTTATTAATATTATTAAAAAATGAATGGTATTGCAATTTCCTCTCCTTCTTTAATTTTAGTTTCACCTGGTTTAATAGGGATAAGTTTTAAAAATTTATCATTAAGGTATACGCTTAACCCCTTATATTTTTCTTCATTAATCAAAAGAATTTTTTTCTCAAAGTTAAAATGAATATATCCTTCCTCAATATAGTCTATAACTGCTTTAAAAGAATTAAATGTTAATTCTGAAGTTTGATTTTTAAGCAAACCATTTAAAAAATTAAAGGTTTTTAAAGTTATTAATGCGCCATGACCATAATGAAGGAATCCTCCTTCCAAGCAACCTTCAAAAGCTTTAATTGAAAAGGGAGAATTAAAAAAAGAGTTTTTAGTATATTGATTGCTTAAAAGAATATATTTTTTATTAACTTCTTCAACCTTAAAAAAATTGTTAAAGTTTTCGTTAATTTTCATTTTAGCAAGCAAAGGCGAAATATTTAATTTATAGCCGCCTCTCGCTCTTAAAGGATCTTTAATAGGTCTAACTTCAACATGAAGATGATGATCAGTCCAAAAATTGAAGAAGGGACTCCAAATAACTTCTCCTATAAAATCTCCTGGATAAATTTTATCTCCAATTTTTAATTTTGGTTTAACATGAAGAATTTTAACGCATGTTTCTTCATTAACCTTAATTATTATAACATAATCTTCTTTAAGAGCTTTAATTAAAAATGTTTCTCCTTCAATTGGGCTTAAAGCTTCCCTGCAACCTCTAGGTGGATAAATATCAATAGCAGATAATTTTTTATGACCATAATATGGGCTGTTAGTAAAGGAGAAAAAATTATCTTTATTAACGTAAATTTTTACTCCATTAGATTCAGCAATTTGAATCAAAATTATAAGCTCCTTTTAAATGAATAAAATTTATTTTATTCAAATAAAATTTAAATTTTTAAGAGATGAAAGCTTATGCGTTTATGCTATGCATGCTCAAAGGAACCTGCAGAAATCTTTATAGATTACTCGAAAAGATGGCTTTGCATAAACTGCTTTTTAAATTATTATGAAAGAAAAGTTAAAAGAACTATTGAAGCTTATAGAATGATTAAACCTAATGAAAAAATTGGAGTGGCAGTTTCAGGAGGAAAAGATAGTACAACACTTCTTTATGTGCTTAAAAAGCTTTATCCATCATTAAATTTAACAGCAATTCATTTAAATTTAGGTGTTAAAGAATATTCGGATCATTGCAATGAAGTTTTACGAAGCTTTATTAAAAAGCTTAATGTTCCATTAATAGAGTTTAATTTAATTAAGCAGCTTGGCTTTTCAATTCATAATTTTGAAAAAACAAGGCATGGAAGAAAAATATGTTCTATTTGCGGAACAATAAAACGTTATTTGCTAAATAAAATTGCTTATGAAAATAAACTGGATAAATTAGCTACGGGACATAACCTTGATGATATAGTTGAGGTTATTTTTAATTGTTATGTTCAGGGGGATATTGTTCAATTGGCTAGAGTTAACCCTGTGCTCCCAGGAAATCATCCAAAGCTTGTTGCTAGAATAAAACCTTTATGTATGATGACTGAAATGGAAAATTTACTTTATGCTTCTTATGCTGAGCTTCCCTTTAGAAGTTTATCATGCCCATTATCAAAAGGGAATAGAAGCCTTAAAAATAAAAAATTTATTAATACAATTATATTGAAGGAAATGCCAACCTTTAAGCATATGCTTTTTAAATCATATGTTAAAAGAATAGCTCCTTACATTAATCCTCCATTAGAAAAAATTTTTGAATGCGAAATTTGCGGTATGCCAACCTCAAAAAATATATGCGCATTTTGCAGATTAACAAAAATAATTAAACCATTACCACAATAAATGTGTCAAGCAAAAATAATAATTTAAAATCTGCTTTTAAATGTAAATTTTAATCAGAAAAATAAAATAAAAGTTTATAAATTAAAATTTTCAGGAAGCTTATAAAACTTTAATTTTCCTGATTGCCAATCGCGTAAAATAAGTCTTGAAGCTTCATCAATATTTAATTCTCCACCTTTAAGTAAAAAACCTCTTTTAGCAGCTAAAAGCTTTAAAACTTCATAGGCGTCATCAGCTTTAATTTTATAAGTTTTTTGTAAAAGATTTGGCATTAACCTTAATATTTCATTTAAAAGCTTTAACGCTGGTGTTAAAGGATTTTTAAGTTTTTCAGGTGAAATAAAGCCTTTAAGAGCAAGCTCAGTAAAATTAATTTTTCTTAATGGAAGTATACCTGGTGTATCAAAAATAAAAAAATTTTCATCAATTTTTACAAGCTTCTCTCCTTTAGTAAATCCAGGTATAGGCGAGGTTTCAGCAACATATCGTCCTTTAAGCCCATTTATTAATGTTGATTTACCAACATTTGGATAACCTACAATAGCTAACACTATAGGTTTCTCCTCAACTAAGCTTCTAATTTTTCTTTTCAATTTCTCTATATCTTTTTTATTTTTAGCATTAATTGCAGTAGCAATATAACCGAAAGATTTAAAATATTCAACCCATTTTTTAGCAATATTCTTTGGAACAAGATCAGTTTTATTTAAAACCAAAAGAAATTTTTTATTAAGATTTTTAATTAAACCTTCTAAATCTAAACTTCTTGTGGCTAAAGGATCTCGAGCATCTAAAACTTCAAGCACAATATTTGCTTTTTCCAATACTTTTTTAACTCTAAACCAAGCATTTTTACCTTTGCTTTTAAATTTAAACCTCATAGTTAAACCTATTTTTCATTGAGTCTGAAAGGATAATATATTTTGAGATTATATCAAACTTAGTTTCAATTAATTTAAATTTTAGAATGATAAAGTTGATTCTATTGTTGAGAATACTCTTGAACCTTTATCTAAAATTTCAACTATTTTCGGAAAATTGATTAAGATGCCCTCTCCCTTTATAAATTGGCGCTCTACAATTCCACAGAAATATTGATTATATGCAAATAACATTCGTGGGAGATCAATTCTAAAGTCATCTTTAGAAATATAATAATTTTGCTTCTTCAATTTTCTTTCTATCTCATTAACCCAGTTATCCCATGAAGTGAGATGTTCTTTACTCATTTTTCTCTGTTCCTCATATATTTTTGACAAAAGAATATAGTGTCCACCATATTTTAATAAGATGTAAGTGATAATTTCTTTAAATGTTTCACTTTCTTTTCCAAAACGCTCTCCTAAGGATAGAGTATGTCTGCCAATAGTGGTAAGATGTCCCGTAGCATCAAGTAAAGCATTCTGTATTAAGAAGAGCTTATAATTAAGTAGGAAAGAAGATATTTTTTTGGCTTTTAAAAATCTTTTTGATAACACTTCTTTCCATAGTTTCCCCATAACTATATTTAAAACATTATTGGTCTGTGATGTTTGCTCCACTTCTCTTGAAATTCTTAGCGCTTCAAATACTTCTTCTGGTTTCGTCTCTCTCCAGTAAGAATAAGAACGTTTAATGGCTTTTACGGTCTCCTTTACATGCCCCGCTTTAATTCTAACTATTGAAGCTTGCTTAACTAAATCTATTTCTGCAGGATTTTCCATCTTGTAAGAAAAGAGCCCTATACTCAAATTATTGATTTCTATAATAGTCTTTAGAAAATCTAGAACTTCAAATCCTTCCATGTTATAATTGGGAACTACTAAATACGAAAGGGGAAAAATTGAGTTATAACTAATTGCTTGCCCAATTCCTGTAATATATTCATGTTTATACACATAGGGTGTTTTTACTTCAAAGGATACTGGAAGGGGTAATGGTTCTCCTACTAACGTTGTTTGCCCTAAGTATTTCTCTATCTCTTTAGTATCTATTCTTCCTATTTCGTAAGGAATATAAATGAAGTCTGGCCTAGGAAAATCCATTGAAACATTCGATATAAAAACGTTGCCAAATAAATTTCTGAATTTTTGTAAAATTGCCTGCGATAAAAATTCAGCCAGCTTATCGTGACTAAGACTCATGAATTAGTTCACCATAGATCTTTCTAATAAACTCATTAAAGAATTTCCTTTGTTGCTCAAGTTTATTTTCCTCTTTTCTAAAGATGAGACAATATTGGTGATGTCTATTTCCAATATAGCTTGTATAAACTCCTAAGGGAATGAGTGGTTTATCATCTTGCAACCATAATTTCTCATCTTTAGGAATCCACTTTTCACTCAATAACAGAAGTGTATCAAATGCAAGGGGATAAAGTCTTCCATCCGCATAAATGTTATTAGTGATTATAGTGAGATATCCTCCATCTTCAACAACATCATAAACTTTATCAAATATCAGCTTTTGTTCAAGTAAAAATTGTGCATAATCATCGATGTTTCCAAGATCTCTTAGATCATCTGAATACAAAGTGGGTAAACCTCCCTCTTTCCTTTTTCTTTGTCGAATATAATTTCTTTTTAATTGATTCCAGTAAGGTGGAGATGTAATAACATACTTAACCTTTGGAAGTTCATGTTCTTTCCATATTTTATCGATCTCTCTTGAATCTCCTAAAATGATTATCTGCTTTGTTTCTATCCTACCAACAAATTTGTCGATCTTAGTTTGAGCTTTAACATTTTCCAATCTTGACCTGGCAATATTTGCCCAGTATTCTGATAATTCTATTCCTATACCATTTCTATCGCATTCATAACATGCAATTAATGTTGAACCACTTCCCAAAAATGGATCTAAAACCCATTCTCCTTTTTTTGTAAAGAATTCTATGAATTCTTTGACTAGAGACTCAGGGAAGCTTGCAGGATGCTTAATTTTATCATCATCCCTTGGAGGAGGAATATGTATGAACCAGCTTTTTTCTGATACTTCTCTATTTTCAGGTCTATTATAATCACTAACTTTTTCTCCTTTAGAATTATAAACAACCCAAGATTTCGTAAATTTTATCCAATCTTTGCCAAGGAGATCATTCAGTTTATTCTTTGCCATTTCTTTTCCTTCCAAGATAAAAAATATGCGCTTAATGGATTTATAAATTCTTTCTAAACTTTCGTTGCAAAAGAAGATGTCAAAACACCATTCTTTTAAATCGCAACTTCAATGTTTCTATGTTGTATTTATTAAATCGGGATAATCTCTAGGAGTTTTCTTTACGTTTAGGATTTTGGAGAAAGAAAAAAACTATTTGAAGTGATAAAGTAGTGTAGACAAATTTTCCGATATTCAAAGAATTTCCGGTATAAAGGATTCAACGTTGATTCATAACTTAAGGCTTTTAATTAGGTTTAATATAGTTATATCTTTCTAAACTTTCGCTTAAAATATAAAACGCCTTTATGCTATCTTTTTAATGAAGAGCAAACAGATATAGCCTATTTAGGTTTGCTTGGAAGAAGAAATGAGCCTGAAACCAATACTGCTCTAAAGCTTCTTAAAGCTGAAGACATTGAATCAAAAGTTGTTTCAGTTTTAACATCTATAGAGGCTTTAGAAGAGTGGAAACCTTTGAAGCTTTCTTACAATTGGATTTTATGCTATGAGGAAGAAATAGTTGATATAGATGCGGTTAAAAATAAGGTTCAACAAGAAGTTGAACTTTTACTAAGAGATTACATACTTTTACTTGATTGCACATCAGCTACGAAGCCGGCCACTATAGCTTACTATGAGGTTGCTCAGGTTTATTAGGTGCCATTAATTTACATTTATGAGGAGAAAGGAAAGCTGAAATGGTTAAGGGATAAAGAATTAATAAAATCAAATTTGGGAATAACTAAATTTTTCAATATTTGATTCTAAACCATAACGCATTTATTTTTAAAGGAGGAGGGGGGTCCCCTCCATATTAAAACCTTTAAATTTTTTGATTTTCTTTGATTTTTTAAAGCTTTCTACGCATAAAATTTTGATTTTTTTGATTTCTCTAGAGAACTCAAAAAGTATAGAATTAAAAATAACAGTTTTTGCTTAAGATTTTGAAATAAAAGTCTTTTATTATTCATTAAATTAATCTTGATTTTCTTTAAGCTTATGGGTTCTCGAGTTTTTCTTACATTCTTCATTTTCATTAATTCTTTATTAGCGTCGGCAACGTTTCTTATGTTTCAAAAATGCTTTAAAAGATTTGCAATGGTTTTTTTAGTAATAACGCTTTTAAGGGAAGTTTTTACTAAAAAAGGGGCTAAAAGGAATTGATTAAGAGGGTTTTTAAGCAACCTTAAACAAGTATTTAGCAGTGCTTACACTGATTGTTAAAAAGATCTTTCTTGATATTATTGCTTCAACAACTATATGGTATATGATATTCTTAGAGTTAATAGTGATTGTTATTGAGGCTGCTTTCATATATTTCCTTTTAGAGAAAGCGGTGGCTAAAGCTTTTCTTTCTTCGTTTTGCGCGAATTTTATAACAGGGATTTTAAGCATTATTTATTTCATCTTCTTTATAGAGGCTTATCCATTTTACTTGAAATTGATCTTGATGGTTATAGTACCCTTAATGGTTAACATTCTTGTGGAAGCAGCTATCTTAAAGCTCTTTTATAGATATAGAACCGTAAAAAGAATATTGGGAACCTCAATTGTGATGAATCTCGCCTCCTACATATTAATCGTAATTAACATTGTGCCGCTATTAACATAGTAAATAAATAAAGAATGAGATTGGGATTAGGTTTGGATGTAGGATTAATCATTGGTTTATTGGGTTTAGCCATTGCTGGAATAAGCCTTTATGTAATGCTTTACGCTTTAGGATTCTTTCAGTATTTAGGTGGAAAAAAGCCTTCATTAATTCCACCTGTAAGCAGACAAGAGTTAGAGGATAGACTTCTATCCTTAAATGATCCCTCAAAACCATATCAGATAGCGAAAGGAGACGGAGCAGATCTTGTTGCGGAATGGAAAACGCTGACTCCAAATGGTGGGGTGTCTTCAACAAGAGTGGGTTAAAATATGTATATAGGGCCAGCCTTCTGCTTGATGAGAAGCGACATTCAGTACGATGCTATGAGCAACTTGTTCATATTACATGGACTGCAGGGATAGACGACGTTAAACCATATGTAAGTTATCAAAAAAGTTTCTTCGGCGAGAGAATCCTCTACAAGAAAGAGAAAGCTAAAGGATACGGAATAAAACAGCTAAAAACCCTAGAAGCGGGAAAAATGTACGATTACAAGTTTGACATTGATGAGATTAGGGGGCCCATAATCGCCGTCGTTGAGGAGAGTGGATGGGAATGGGTCCCTGTCACGGCAAAAAAGCATATAAAGCGATGAGCAACCAAAAGGGGCGAAGCATAGGAAGATGATTGAAAAATTATGTCTGCTTTTATATGCTGTGATAGGTCACATTATTTTAAGGTCTCCAATTTTTTTAATTTCGCACAGTATTCTTTGGATAAAATATCGCATCCCTTTAATAAATGGTTAAGATATTCCTTGCTTGGCTTTAATTCACTTCCCTATTTTATCAGGTTGAGCAATATAAGTTACAGCTTTCACTTCTTGTCCATCATCTAATTTAACCCTTACTTTGATTCTATCATAATGAAAGGGATATCCTTCATAACAATCCAGTTTTGCCATATCTGAATCTGAAATTTCATAAATGATACCCTCTACAACACTCTTTTCATCTTGTATTATGTTTGCATAACCCTCGTTAGAGTTTGGAGATACCATCTTGTTAAATTCCAATCTCCAACCCTTAAGAACTGCATGGTCTCATTGAA
>Ga0080004_1183416_pt1 | contig 25079 bp, 24 predicted proteins | sample WasSprMetagenome_FD_69207 | JGI IMG/M metagenome (GOLD analysis project Ga0080004, IMG submission 69207) | Sulfidic aquatic microbial communities from Washburn Spring, Yellowstone National Park, USA - WS (SPADES assembly) (version 2) | ecosystem: Environmental > Aquatic > Thermal springs > Hot...
TATGAGAATTTTCTTGGTAATAAAACTGCTTGGAAAATTTTAAGAGTTTTATCGGAAGCTCCAGGAAAGGGTGTTAGCACTAGCGAAATTAAAAACATAACAAAATCAGGGAATTTTGCCCTTTCTCAAGCATTAGAGCAATTGGAAGGATATAAGATTTTAATGTCAAAAAAGGTTGGAAAGAAAAAAGTTTATTGGATTAATACAGCAAATGAGATATCAAAAATTTTACTCCAGCTTTTCGAAATTGAAAGAATTAGATTCAAAAACTTACAGCCTTCAAAAATTATTTTTTTGGCAAAAATTGTTGATGAAATTTCTAAAATTAATCCAATGAAAATAATCTTATTTGGAAGTCATGCGAAAGGTACAGCAAGTGAAGAGAGCGATTTTGATATTTGTGTGGTAGTAAAAGAGAGAAATTTAAAAGAAGAAGCTAAGTTAAGCAAATTGCCAGAAAAAGTTCAACTTCACTTTTTTAGCGAAGAAGAATTTGAAGAATTGAAAAGGAAGAAAGATAGGCTTGTGGAAGATATTTTGAAAGATGGAATAGAAATAATTTAGTTTGATGTCCAGAAGTAGGCAACATAATAACCTCAGAAAGAAAGATTAAAAAAGAATGGATAAAAGAAAACAATAAAAATCCTGATGAAATTAAAAAAGGAAAAGAAAACAAAAGAATTGCTGTCAAATCTATTAAACGATAGAAAATGAAAGTTATATTATCATAACAACTTATTGTGAAGGCGAAAATGGAAATAAAAATTGATTTAAAAGCAGATGCAATGTACATAAGGTTTCAAAAAGGAAAGTTTACAAAGAACAAAGTAATAGACGAAGATACCATTATTGATTTGGATGAAAAAGGAAGGATTTTAGGAATAGAAATACTGAATGTAACGAAGAAAATTCCATTGGAATATTTATCTGATGTTAGCGTGAAAATTCCAATAAAAAGAGAAAAACTAGTAAGTTAGTGGGGAATAAGCTTGATTTTTTCGACAAGCCCCAAAAAAGATTCTTATCCTTTTTGTAACTCGAAAGGAAGGCTTCTATAAATAGTTGCCGAGCCTGAGCTCTAAAATAGTATAATTTCAATTAGTAGAATTGTGATTATACAAAATTTCAAGGAGAAGAATAAAGAAGAATAAAAATTTTTCTTTTTGGCTCAGAAAACTTAAAATCTTATGAAGATAAGCATTAAACTTCAGGTAAAGGTAAAAGATTTTGAGACAAAACTACAGTACCAAAAAGTTAGTAAAGTATTTAAGGTATTTAAATAAGAATACCAGGAAATTGGTACGGAGAAGAAAGATAAAAGTCTGTAGAGAATTAAAATATATGAGCAGAAGAATAAGAAAAAGGAAAACTACAACTTTAAAATTAAAGCTCTTTGTAATTTTATTAATACTTGCAATTGTAGCTTTCTCATTTTTCATCTTAAATTATCGTAACCAAACAAAAGTAAATGAGACTTTTAAAAACCAAACGAATGAAACCTTAAACACAACAAACATTACAAGACCTTTCCAAGAAAATATAAGCATTGAAGTTCCTCCTGGAGTTGTTAGAATAGAAAAAGGAGGAAAAATCCAAGTAGTATAAATTTTTAAACCTCTAGAAAAGAAAATGGATTATGAAAAAGATTCTTATTATCATACTTTTACTCTTGCCTCTAATATTTTTCTTTCTTTACTTCTCTTTCTTTACTTTAAGAAAAACAGAAAAAATTGCAACTACAACCACTTCTACTATTACTTCTCTCACAACTACAACCACTACTCCCTCTCCTTACATTCCTGTTCCGATAATAGAAACTCCAGGAAAGAACGAAATCTTTATTTATGCTGATAAAGTTGAACCAAAAAGTTTAGAAATAAATTTAGGAGAAGTTATTACTTTTATTAACAAAGATACAAAAACGCATGTGTTAACATTTCCTTCTCCACCATTAACAAAAAATCTACCAGCAAATTCAAATTGGCAATTTCAATTTACTCAAAAAGGAAGTTATTCTATCAACGATGAAACAAATGGAATTTCAATTTCAGTAACTGTTGGCTAGACAATTTTTATTCTTCCTCTTCTTATTCCTATCACTCCACCACAACTCCAACTACCATCCCAATTGCATTGACACAAACCAATTTTATCTCCTGGTATCAAATTTGTTACTCCATAGCTTGTATAAGGAGAAGTATCATTATTACTTGTTCCACAATAATAAAGCTGACCATCATAAACAGCATACCTATAGTTTGTAGTACCAGCAGTATTATGAGCAATGTTTTCACCAAGAATGCAAGCACTTGCTCCTGTAGAAGATAATTCAACTAAAGGATAATAACAACTTCCATCATGAGCGCAATAATCCGAATTACAACACCAAGCTCCAACACCATCTGGGTCTGCTTTACAATCGTTGTAACATTCTCCAGGCAAACAACTGCATCCATTTTCTTTCTTACAAGTAAAAGTTAAAGCTGAAGTTACCCCTGTGCAAGCAAACTCTTGTTGAGAACAAGTAGTTGCATAGTAAGTATTCACAGCATAAGTACAAGAAGGACAAGTATAAGTTGCGGAAGGACCAGAAGAAACTGCAGAGGAAACCGTCCAACAATTGCTTGTAATTTCTTCATCCACTCTAACAAAATCTACCCATAAAGTTGCATTGTAAGCTTGTCCGCTAGCTGTCGTAGTCATGTTAGCTCTAACATAACGATAAGTTCCCGTTACTGTTGTAGTATGAGCATTAGTATAAGTATAGCCTAGGCCAGTCTGGCCAATTCCTGCATTCAAATAATCTTTATCCACATAGGTCCAAGTACTTCCATCGTTAGACACAGAAATGTTGTAAATAACTTGAGAGGAAAATCCAGTTTTGGTTGTTGAAGTCAATTTTCCTAGCCAAAGAATAGTAAAATTTCCAGTATGGCTAGCACCAAAATCCCATGTCCAGCTTGCCATGTAGCCAGCGGTGGTAGAGGCATCATAAATGCTAAAATATCCCCAATATCCATTTCCTGTATCTGTTGTATTTTGTGGAGAAACTTGAATAGAATCGCCATTCGACCAAAGCGTTGGTAAGTTTGGGACTGCAGTTTTTTGATTTCTACAACTGCTACAATCTGATGCCTTACAAACATAAAGCTTAATCGTTTCTCCTACCGTACCATTTGTACAACTTGGACAAGAAAAAGTTACAGTTCCTCCTCCATATTGAGGGTCTGGAGAATCAGAGACTGAAGGTGGGGAAGGAATTGGTGTTGCTGCAAAAACAATTTTTCTGGGTATAAAAGAAAGCAATAAGAAGAAACTTAAGATAATTGCATAAAGTAAAAAAGAATTCGCTTTACCTTCCATAATTATTATTTTCGTCTTTAAATTAATCCTTGACCATCAGCAAATAGGTTGGAATTCCCTCTACGGTTTTTTCAATTCTATACTCCTTCAAGAAATTTTGAAAGCTTGGATCAGAAAGAAAATAGTATTCTCCTTCAAACTTCATTTCAATGAAAACTTTAGGTTTTCCCTCATTCAATTTTTCTGTGACTTTTTCCTCTCCTTCAAACTTTAAATGAGAAAGATAAGAATCCAAATAATTGCCGGAAATTTTTCTACCCAGAATGAAGGAAACATAGTTAGTTGCTACTGGCTCTCCGAATATTGTTTCATTTTTAGTTGTATAATTCTCTATAAAATCAACGATTTCATAAAACTTTCTTGCATGTGTTGGATTGAGATAAAAGTCTAGAGTAGCAAGATTTGAGAAGATTGAAATGAGTATTATTGTTGGAATTATAAGCTTGATAATTTTACTTTTTGAATCTTTCCAAACTTTAGCTGAAGCGAGAATGCAAAAAGGTAAAGAGAGGAGAAAGTAATGGTAGAAGTTGATTTTCAGAAAAACTAAAAGAAAGCTATCTACAATTAATGGAATTAGGGAGAATAAAAGCAAAATTTTCTTTTTTTCTGTGTATGAAATGAAAGCTGAGATTAAAGAAAGGAAGAATGTAAAATAGCCAAACTGCCAGTACTGTGAAGAAAAGGGCTCAGAAACTCCAACTTTCTGAAAATGATAAAAGATAGTTTGAAAGATGTATTGTTCACCGAAAATAAAAACTAAAGAAGAGAAAGAAAGAAAGAAGAGAATTATGAAATAGACAAAAAATTTCAAAGCTTTTTGTTTTCTTAGATAGGCAAGCATTAACAGAAATGGGAAGTAGAGTATTGAGAAATAGCGAAAGAAGAAGGAGATGATAAGCGAAAGAGAAGAAAGGAAAAGTTTATCGTCTAAGATAAAATAAACTGAAAGCAAAAGAAAAATCATTGCTTCCCAAACTCCATTTTCGATAAGTGAGAAGGACAAAAAAGCTGGTGTTAAAATGAAAAAGATACACGAAACAAACCCGGCTTTTTCATCTCCCAATTTTTTCATTATTAAGTAAAGCATTAAAACACAAAAAGAGCTTGATATTAAAGGCAACATTTTTGCTAGGATAAATGATGCACCGAACACTTTAAAGATAAAAGCAAGCAAATAGACTTGAAGAGGTGGATGAGCAAAAAAGAAATCTTTGTACAAAACTTTGCCTTCGGCTAAATTCTTTGCTACATTGAAATAAAAACTCTCATCTGAAAATGTTGGATGAAGAAAAAAACTCCTAGCAAAAATGAAAATTAAAATTAAAAAAATTGAATAAACAAAAAATTTTTTATTTTCTTTCATTTTTTATCACACTCGCAATTTCTTCTCTCCAAATTAAGATTTCAATAATGTAAACAAAGATTAAAACTAAAAATGGTATATGAAACCTTGAGAATGGAAAATCTATACCTTTAGATAAAGGTGGGAAGCGAATGTCAATAGAAATGTAGCCATTAACTAAATGCTCAAAAATTCCGCTTCTTGGACCATTCTTAAGAGTTAAAGGAAGATAGTGTTTAAGTAAAGGATTTGCTAAAATTTGAAAGCTATTTTGCTTTATTAGCCAATCAGACCTCATATCCATATTATTCCAATCATAAGCCCAATCTTCGGCTGGTTGTAAACCCAAAATGTTAATGAAAACACTAAGAGAAAAAAGAATTAAGAAAATCCTTCTATCAATTTTTTTGAATGCAAAAATTAATGGAAGTGAAAGAAAAGGTATGAGTGGTACTAAATATCTATTACCAAAACAATAACCGCCCCACCAATTTCTTCTCATAGAAATAATGCTCACAAGTAAGATCAATACCAAAACAATCAAAATACTCTCCGCTTTATACTTTCTGAATATGAAAAAGAGGCCCGGAATTGAAAGAAGAAGAATAGGAGAGTAGAAAAATAGACCCCTATAAGGATAGAATAAAAGGCGAAGCATTACATATGGATTTGGAAGAGTTGGTATGAAATGAAAATGCTCAAGCAGTTTTTCGATAAAGGAAATATCAAATCCCATTGAAACGATTTCATTCTTTTTCAGAGAAAGCATTGATAAGAAAGACTGAGGATAGGCTGTTCTATAAATTTGTCTATCTATGTGAGAGCTTGCAAATTCAAATGGATTATTAAAAATTGAATAATTGTAAAAAAGAAGAGGTAGAAGAGATAGAAGCAATCCAGAAACAAAAAATGCTGAATCTTTTTTCAGAAGAAGACTGTAAGCGATCAGCAAAAACGAAACTAAAATTACAAGTTTATCAACGACTACACTAAAACCGCCAAAAATTCCCACTAATAAAAGAAGTTTTTTGCTTTTCACTTTTTCATTTTTCAATCTGAAAAGTAAAAAGAAAGATAAAAAAAGAAAGAATGTTGAAGTTGCATGAGTCATAAAATGCAAAGCATATGGAAAAAGTAGAGTACCAAAGCCGAAAGCCAAGGATATTAAAATTCTTTCTCCTTCTTTTTTAAGAAAATAACCTGAAAGTTTGTAGATTAAAATAGAAGTCAAAGTTGAGAAAATTCCGGAAGTAAAAACTGTTAAGAGTATCATTGATGTAAATATGAAAAATCCTCTATCAACATAAGTTATTATTGCAACAGAATCTTGAAGTTCAGTTATATGAAGGTCGCTTCCTGCATATTTTTCTTTAAAGTCAGTTGGAAGGAAGCGATAAATAAAAGACCAGACTGTATAAATTGTAGAAGCGAGAAAAGATAAGCCTGGATCTTTATCGGTATAATAGTGTCCGTTGAAAAAAGATCTATCACCAGTCTGATTCGCAAAAGAATCTATTTCAAATTTTTTCTCTTCAGCAATCGCTCTTGTCAAAGAAAAATTCGACTCTTCATTCCAGCCATACCATTGAACAAAAATTAAATAGACAAAAAGCAATGAAAGGAAAATTTTGAGCTCACTTTTCATAAAATTAGATGATTTATTGAATTAAATTTAAAACAACGGAACAAAAATCCTCTGAAGTTAAATTGTTTGGCAAATCTACTTTTTTGTTTATAATCAAAAATCCTTTCTCATCAAAATCAACAGCTATTACTCTTCTTAATATTAAATCATCGAAACTTAAGCTTTTACCCGAAATGGAAATTCTATCATCCCGAATTATTAACGGTAAATTTCTCTTTAAAACAATTCCATTTTCAAATTCTTCAACATTAAAAACTTTCTGCCCAGAAGGCAAAGCTTTAGCATTTTCAAAAATACTTTTTAATTCATCTCTAATCTGCTTATCATTTACAAAAACTTTTAATTCTTCGTCTAAACCTTCTTCAAGAGTGTAAGCCTTGGTTTTTGAGAAATCTATCTCTCCTCTATAATCGAATTCAAGTAAACCAATTTCTTTAAGAATTTTGTTTATATCAATTTTATCAACAACTTTCGGCGGAAAAACTTCCCTTACTCCTCTATTTGAAACTATAATTAAAATCTTACCAGGCCTATTAACTTTTCCTATAAAATCATCAAGCTCGATTAAATACTTTTCAATTACATTGCCGTATCTCTCTTTTTCTGCCTCAGTTATATAATCTTTAAATTTTTCTGAATGGGCATAAATCCAAAAATATTGTTCGATTCTTAAAGGCGAGGAAATAACAAAAAAAGTGATTACTGGTTTAAATTTTTCTCTTAAGTAAAAAAATTCTCTTGCTTTTCTATCAAGCAGATAAAACTCATAAACTAGGTCTTTCTCTGCTTTATTTTGAGGAATCATTATTTTTAACCAATAAATTTTTCTGAAAAATTCTGTTATTGGATTTTTAAAGAGCAATAAAGCTTTTGAGTCATAAATTTCATCGGGCCATTCTTTTTTTCCTTCAAACTCATCCGGAACTCTAAAATATCCTTTTTCTGGAACATTAGGCCAATAAAGCATACCAAAACTTATATTTCTCTTTTCAAGTTCATCCCATAGAGAATTTCCATCGCATCTAACTAAAGAACTCCAAGCAGAATAAGAATCAAGTTTCCCTGTATTTGTAAAAGCTGCAAAAGTGCCATTTGTAATAATAGCTCGGAAATGAGGTAGCTTGTCTTCTTCAATCATTTGTTGAAGCATTTCATAATTCAACCCATCCAACCCGATTACTAAAATTTCCTTTTCTGGCACTTGAAACAAAAAAGTATAGAAGTATGGATAAAGAAAAATGAGAAAAAGAATTGAGAAAAGTAAAACTAAAATTAGCAATTCCTTCATAGTTTAGTTTTGGAACAAAGATATTTATTCCTCACAACAAGAATTTCTTATGCTAAAAAATTTGAAAAAAATCTATTCTTCAAAAGATGTGATATTGAGACTTGCATTTACAGATTTAAAGCTAAGATATGCTGGCTCGTACCTTGGTTTATTCTGGTCTTTACTTGAGCCTCTTTTGATCATTTTAGTTTATTCAATAGTTTTTCCTCTTATATTAAAGGCAGATTTTTTCGAATGGTTTCTTTTTTTTATTTGTGGCTTAATTCCCTACAGGTACCTTAGAAAAGGAACGATGGAAATGACAACTTCATTAGTTGATTATTCAAACATACTTGAGAAATCGAGAATGAGAGCTGAGAATATAATTTATGCAAAAGCAATTTCAACATTAATCTCCTTTTTGATAGAACTTTCAATAGTTTTTGTTCTAGTTAGCCTTTTTGTTAAACCATCTATTTTCATTCTTTTATTACCTTTTGCTATAGGCATAAGCTTTCTAATTAATCTTGCTCTTGGGTTTTACTTTTCGGTTATTTATCCTAGAGCAAGAGATATAAACTACATACTTTCAATTGTTTTCGAGGCTCTCATGTTTTTGACGCCAATTGTTTACAAAATAGAATACATACCAAGCTTGTATCGAGGGATATATTTGCTAAATCCAATCGCAAGACTTGTTTATGTTTATCAAGCAATTTTCCTTTATTCTTCCCCTAAATTCAAGGAATATCTTCCGATAACAAAAGAATTAATAATTCTGTTTTTATTTTCACTGCTCGTATTTATTATTGGATATAAAAAGTTTGAAAAGGAAAAAGAAGCTAGCTTGGAGTTGATTTGATGAGTGTAATTGAATTAAAAGATGTTTGGAAGATTTACTCAATGGAAAGAGAAAAAGCATTAACACTCAAAGAAAAATTTGTGAATATAGGCAAGAAGAGAAGAAGAGAAGAGATAATAGCTCTTAAGGGAGTTAACCTAAACATAGAAAAAGGAGAATGCTTTGGAATTTTGGGAAAAAACGGCTCTGGCAAAACAACTCTTTTGAAAATAATCGCTGGTATCTTAAAACCAAATAAAGGAAATGTTAAAGTAGAAGGAAAGATTGTCCCTATACTTACCCTTGGTCTTGGTCTTCAAAGAGAACTAACAGCAAGAGAAAATGTTTATTTGTACGCTTCAATTCTTGGATTATCGAAAAAAGAAATTGATGAAAGATATGAAAAGATTGTTAATTTCTCTGAATTGGAAAAGATGATGAATGTTAAGCTGAAAGATTTTTCTGATGGCATGGTAATGAGGTTATCTTTTTCTGTAGCATTTCATGTTGATGCGGATATAATATTGATAGATGAAGTACTAGCCGTTGGTGATGCCGCTTTTCAAATAAAATGTTTAGAGAAAATAAGAGAGCTTAAGAAAGAAGGAAAAACGATAGTTATGGTATCTCATTCTCCTGACGATATAAGAAGATTTTGTGATAGAGCATTAATTCTTGATAAAGGTGAGGTTATTTTCTTTGGAGAAGCAAAAAGAGTTTGCGAAAAATATGAAGAAATGATAGAAAGCGAAAGGTTAAAAAGATGGAATGAAGAAGCAGAGAAGGAAAATAAAATTAAATTTGATGCCTTCTTTGAATATCCCTATGTGCTAAAAAAGGGAGAAAAATGCAAAATAACCGTAAAAATTAGAGATGTTTCTCAGTTACCGAACTTATTCTTTGAGGGAAGGAATAAAGTTAGGGTTTTTAGTAAAAAAGTAGAAAATGAAAGAGTAATTTTCCAGACAGACTCTTTACCTTTACTAGAAGGAGAATATAACATTTGGATAGAATGCAATGGTAAGTTTATAACAAAAAAACCTTTCAAAGTAGTTGTAAAAAATTCTAAAGAGAGTAATGAAAATATGGTTTATATGCCTCTAAACTCCAAACTTCCTTTTGATGGCTTGACTCTAGTTTTCGGTCAAACGGCAGAAAAGGAATACGAAGAATATGAAAATGGTAAAACTTTGTTTGTATTTGAAAACTTGGAAAGTCTAACTAATGGGGGGAACGCTTGCTTATTTAATGGAGACAAAATTATTGCAGTAGGTAAAAAGGAAGATGTTTTAGAAAAACTCAAAGAAGAAGTTTGGCAACATTTAGCAATAAAGCATTTCAAAGATATTTTAGCAAAAACTGAAATGGGAAGGAGTTTGATTAGATATGAAGGAAATTATTAAAAAAATTTTAGAAGTTGTTGGAAGCGAAGATATTGCGTTTGTTGGAACAAAAGAAGAAGCAGGAATAAAGACAATTAAACCGAATGAAATAGAACTTTATCCGAAAAAATTTAAAAACATAATTGTTAGTGATATTGAACAGCTTGACAAAGAAAAAATGAGAAAGCTAGCAGAAATCTCAGATTGTATTTGGATTTTAACCGATATGGATAAGCTTATGAGTAAAATTGATTCAAGCATTGAAAGTGTAATTGAAAGAGGAAAATTTAAAAATATTGAGGAGGAAGAAAAGATAGAAATTTTGAAAAACCTTATGAATGGAGAAGCAAATGTTGTAAACTTTGGTTTTCCTGAGTTAGCCATAATTATTTCTAGAAAAAATGTGAAAATTCCTACTCAAATTAAAAGAGAGTCTTTCACTTCATTTCTTTTAAACTTGAGCATAGTGGAATACTTAAAGCGGAAACTAGAGAAAGTAGAAATAGAATTAGAGCTAGAGAGAGAAAGGAATAAAGTTTTGAGCGATGAATTAGGAAGACTGAAAAGGGAGAAAGAAGAAATAGAAGCTAGATTAAGAGAGGATTTAGAGAGAATAAAAAGAGAAAAAGATAGGTTAGCTCAAAATTTGGAAGAGGAGAGAAGAAGAGCGGAGAAAAAATGGAGAGAGGAAATTATAAGGCAATTTAAAGAGAAGAAAAAACTTGAAGAAGAATTAGAAAAAGCAAGAAAAGAAAAGGAGAATTTACTAAGAGAAATGGAAGGAATGGAAGGGAGGAGAAAAGAAGAGTTAAGGAAATTGGAAGAAAAGTACAAAGAAGAACTGAAGAAAGTTGTGTTTGAGATGGGTTTGAAATTGGAAGAAAAAGAAAAAGAATTAGAAAGAATGAGGAAGGAGGAAAAAGGCTCATGAAAGCTTCGATAATTGTTTGTTCGATAGGTAGAGAAATGCTTTTTGATTGTCTCGAATCTTTAAAATGTCAAGATTATGATGAGTACGAAATACTAGTCGTTTCCCCTGAAAGAACAATAGAAGAAAAAGTTAAAAGTATGGGTGTGAAATTTGTCTTTTCTCCTAAAGCAAACGTATCTTATCAAAGAAACCTAGGAATTATGGAAAGTAAAGGAGAGTTTGTGTGTTTTATTGATGATGATGCCATTGCTTCTCCACATTGGGTAAGAAATCTTATAAATTCTTTTATTGATGAGAAAGTTGTATGCGTAGGTGGAAAAATTGAATTAAAGTTTGAAGGTAATATTGATGAAGAATTAAAAAATGTAAAAGCCGAGATATTTAAAGGATTTCTTGGGGGAACGTTGCTCGGAGAAGAAAGAATAGAAATAAAACAACCTTTACTCTGGGGATCTAATATTTGTTTTAGAAAAAAAATTTTTGATGAAGTTGGTTATTTCGATGAAAAACTAGGAAGAACACCAGAAGTAATGCTTTGTAATGAAGATATAGAAATTCAGAAAAGAATACTTCAGAAAGGTTTTAAAATAATTTATGAACCAAAAGCTCTAGTTTGGCACAGAGTTCCAGCAGAAAAATTGAACGTAGAATATTTCCTTGAAAGAAGTTTCTGGCAAGGTTATAGTAATGCTCTAGCTACAAGAAGGGAAGAAGATCTGAAGAAATTTATAGAAAAAACAAAAAATCCGCTTTGGAGTTTTTTCCTCAAAAAGAAAATTTTTGAAAATTTATTTGAAGCGTTTATTACAGATGATGTAAACGAAAAAATCTTTAGATACCAGAAAATTGGGATGGCTATAGGTTTGCTTGAATTATCCAGGTGAGGAAATGGAAGAACTTAGCAAACAACAAATTACAAAGTATCTATTATCATATGCTACACTTTTCCCTTTCACAAAACCATTGTTTGTAAACATTGGATTAACACATAGATGCAACCTAAGATGTAAAATATGTGAAACGTGGAAATTTGGTTTAAGACCAGAAAATGAACTAAAGCTGTTCGAGTTAAAAAAGATTATCAATGAAATTGGAGAATGGGGGAAAATAAACGTAAGCTTTGCGGGCGGCGAACCTCTATTGAGAAAAAAAGAGCTACTGGCATGCATAAAGCTTGCGAAAAAATGGGATCTTCCAACGCATGTTACAACAAACGGCCAGCTTATAGATAGAAAAACGGCAGAGGAACTTGTTTCCTCTGGCTTAGATTTTCTGCAGATCTCTTTAGATGGAGCGAAAGAAGAGACAAACGACTATATAAGAGGAAAAGGTACTTACAGAAAGGCTATGAAAGCAATAGGAGAAATTAAAAAAGCAAAAGAGAAATTTAATTCAAATATAAAACTTTCACTTACAACTGTAGTAACTGATAAAAATCTGGATGAATTGCTAGAAATAGTAAAGATTGTTAAAGAGCTTGGCTTGTATGAAGTTTCTTTCAACCCTTATAATCTTGACACATCATACATGAAAGAGAAAAGTTATGAAAATGATGAATTTTGGGTTAAGAAAAAGAATATACCCAAGCTCAGAAGGATTTGCAAAAAATTAATCGAAATAAAAAAGAAAGAAGGTAGAATAGGTACACCATTTTTTATGCTTAGAATGATGCCGAATTATTTTGAAAAGAAAAATAGGTTTAGAGATGGTATATGCCTTGCTGGATTTTCATACATGTATATTAAACCAAACGGAGATATTGATGTTTGTGGTAAGGGACCTTCGTTAAATGTAAGAGAAATGTCAATTAAAAAAATATGGTATAGTTTGAATTTCGCAAAAACGAGATTTAAAATAATGAAATGCACTCGCCCCTGTTTAATGCTCTGTTTTCCAAGAATAGATTTGAAGAGTTTAATAGGCGAGTAAAATGAAAAGTATTTACTCCGACTTTCTTACTTTTTTAAGAGATTTTTCATTGAATTGGCTATCTTACCATCTTAACTATCCACTCATAAAACCATGGAGAGTGAACTTTGATATAACGCATAGATGTCCACTAAAATGCATAATGTGTAATGTATGGAAAGAAAAAGTAGATGTATCTAAAGAGCTTAGTTTAGAAGAATTGAAAAAACTTGTTGATGAAATAGCTGATTGGGGAATTGACCATATTTCATTAGCTGGAGGTGAAACCTTAGTAAGGGAGGAAGATGTTGTCGAATTGATAAAATATGCTTCTAATAAACCTCACATGAGAATAGATTTAATAACAAATGGTTATTTGCTGAATGAAAAAGTTTGTAAGAAGCTTCTTGAAGCAAATGTTTCTAAAATTTCTCTTTCTTTAGATGGAGCAAGAAAAGAGACGCATGATTTCATAAGAGGGAAGGGAAGTTTTGAAAAAGTAATAAAAGCAGCTAAAATTCTTGTGAGGCTGAAGAAAGAAATGAAAAGCGAAGTTGAGCTTGAGTTCACAACTGCTGTTATGAGACAGAATTTCAGAGAGCTAGTTGACATATTTAACTTAATGGAAAGAATAGGATTTCAATATGTTAATTATCAAGCTGTTGTTCCAGATAATACTTTTACGAAAGGCTTGAAAGAATTTTATAGATTTTATGAAAGTGATATGTGGATAAGAGAAGAAGAAATTCCAGAACTTGAAGAAGTTGTTAAAAAACTCTTGCTACTAAAGAAAAAAACAGGAAAGATAAGAAATAGCAGAAGGTATTTGCTTTTGCTTCCTAAATATTTCAAAGAAAAAGAAAAATTCAGAAGTGGAAAATGCATAGTTGGTTATAGTTACTTGAATATTGATCCATATGGTAATGTAAGTGTTTGTGGTTTTGGTCCAAATCTTAATGTTAGAAAACTTAAACTAAAAGAATTATGGAAGAGTAGAGAATATAAAAAGACAAGAATTCTTATAAAGAGATGCAAAAGACCTTGTATGATGCTTTGTTATGAAAAACTTAGCTTCAAAGACTTTCTAGAAAGATGGTTAGAGGTGAGAGGTTGGATATAAAAGAAAAAATGAAAAAGGCTGAAAATTATCTAAAATTTTATTTTTCATACATTCTAAACTATCCTCTCATATATCCAAAGGAAGTAAACTTTCAAATGACAAACAGATGTACCCTACAATGTAAAATGTGTAATATATGGAAATTACCTAAAAAAGGAAGAGAACTAAGCGTAAAAGAAATGAAAAGAATTTTAGATGAAGTTAAAAACTGGGAAAATACAAAGTATGTATCTTTTGTTGGAGGCGAAGCATTAGTTAGAATGAAAGACACTCTCGAGCTAATTAAATATGCAAATTCCCTTGGATTTCATACAAATCTTGTTTCAAACGCAACTCTGTTAAATGAATCTGTTTGTAAAAAACTTGTTGAAGCAGGTTTAGAGAGAATAGCCTTGTCTTTAGATGGTGCAAGAAAACACACGCATGATTTCATAAGAGGAAAAGGAAATTTTGATCAAGTATTAAAAGCAGCTAAAATTCTTGTTGAATTAAAAAAGAATTATAATTTAAAGGTTGATTTCACCACAGTTGTCATGTCTTATAACTTTAGGGAACTCATCGATCTTTATTTTTTAGCAAAGGAAATTGGTGTTGATCAATGGTTTCTTCAGGCAGTCGTTCTTGACAATACTTTCAAAAATTTTGACTATAATTCTCCTCTTTGGATAAGAGGAAAAGATTTAGAAGAGTTAAAAAATGTGATAAGAAAGTTGGTTTATTTCAAGTTGAAAGATGAAAAATTTATCTATAACTCAATAGAGTATTTAAAAGCGATACCAAAATATTTTGAACTAAAAGGAGAGTTTAGAATTGGAAAATGCATGGCTGGCTATTTTACATTGAATATCGATCCGTATGGTAACATTAGCATTTGCAACTATGGACCAAACATAAATATTGTAGGAAAAAGTGTTACAGAAGCGTGGAAGAGTAAAGAATTTAAAAGAACAAGGTTTCTCATAAAAAACTGTAAAACACCATGCATGATGCTTTGCTATCAAAGGTTCAATCTTTCAGAACTTGTAAAATTATTCTTCAAAGGTGAGTAAATGGAAAACCTATTTTTAAGAGTTAAGAAAGGATATGGTCCTATTCTTCTGATGCTTTCTCCGACTGACTATTGTAATTTGAGTTGTAAGACTTGTTGGAGATTAAAAAAAGATGCAACATTTGCTCAACCTTCTTTCCAATTTCTAGCTAAAATTTTGAAAGAAGCAAAAGAAATGAAAGTCGAGACAATTGATCTCACTGGTGGTGGAGAACCTTTCTTAAGAAAAGATATAATTCCATTAATGAATCTTGTAAAGAAATATGGAATGAGGGGGACAATAACTACCAATGCAACGCTAATAAAAAAATCTGATGTCGAGAAAATTGTGAAAATGAAATGGGATGAAATAAAACTTTCCTTAGACGGCTCTTCGCCAAAAGTAAATGACTACATAAGAGGGAAGGGCACTTTTAAAAAAGTTTTAAAATGTATCAAAATGTTTCAAGAAATCAAAGAAAAAAACTCAAGTTCTTATCCATATCTTAGGCTTTGCTTTACTATAACAAAAACGAATTTTACTGACATTCCAAATTATATAAAATTCGCTAAAAAACTAGGAATAGATGAAATAAGTTTTTCTACTCTTTTTGAATGGGAATCAAACAAAGAATTTTGGATAGAGAAAGAACAAAAAGAAAAACTTATGAAGGTTTTAAAAAAAAGCTTAGAAATCTCAGAAAAAGAAGAAGTAAAAACAAATCTAAATTCGATAATAAAATTTGGAGTTTGGGAGCATCCTGAGCCAAAATTTTGTTTTGCCCCATGGTATATGCTTTTCATTAATGCACGTCATGAAGCAATGATGTGTTGCACTCTTGCTTCGCTTTATCAAAACAAACTAGGAAGAGTTAGAAGTTTAAAAGAAGTGTGGCTTGGAGAAAAGATGGAGAAGTTAAGAGAGAGAATGAAGAAACGAATGTTTTTTAAAGAGTGTAAAAGATGTTTACCTGATTTTACTCAAATGTTTGATGAACTTTACGAAAGGGTGGAAAAATGGAACTTGAAGAAATAAAAAGAAGATTGGAGAATTGGGCTAGAGGAAAGAAAGAAGGGCCTGTAAGGATGGAACTTCATCCAACTGATAAATGTAATTTGGGATGTATATTTTGTTGGAAAAGGAAGGAAAAGAATCCAACTAAAAAAGAGCTTTCTGAATCTAAATTATTACAAATAGTAAGAGAAGCCGCAAAGCTTGGCGTAAAAGAATGGATAGTTTCGGGGGGAGGAGAGCCTCTAATGAGAAAAGAAGTTACATTAAAAATTCTGAAAGAGATAAAAAAGTATAAAATGTGGGGCTTACTTACAACGAACGGAACGTTGCTTGAAGAAAAAGATGCGGAAAAATTAGTAAAGATGGGATGGGACCAAGTTCAATTCAGTATTGATGGTCCTAATAAAGAAATCAATGACTTTTTAAGACCTCCAAACTCTTTTGAAAGAATAACCAAAGCTGTAAGAACTTTGAGAAAAGTAAGAGAAAAATTGCATTCCAACAAACCTTACATAGGTTTTAACACAATAATGAATAGAATGAATTTTGATAAAATGGATAGAATGATTGAATTGGCAAGCGAAGTGGGAGCAGAATTAGTTTTCTTCGAACCAATCTACCCGGGATATTCTGATATCGACCTTTCGATTCCAAAAGAAAAGAAAAAAGAATTAATAAATTCAGTTAAAAGATGCGAAAAATTAGCAAAGAGTCTTGGAATAGATACGAATGCTAAGGATTTTTTGGAAGTACAACTCGCTGATAAATCGGATTTAAGGAGAAGGATACTAAAAGAGGTAGAAGATGTAAATGGATTTATAGGGGCACCTTGCTTTAGACCATGGTATCTTATGGGGATTAAGGCATCAGGATTTTCAGGCTGTTGCTCCACATTTGAGAGAGGAGAATTTATTCAAGGAAAACATTTGAGTGAAGTTTGGTTTGGAAAAGTTTTTAACAAAATAAGAGAAGAGATGTTAAATAAACAAATTCCTGATTATTGCTCAAAATGCAGTATTGTCGTTTTCAATGAAAATAGAATGTTAAGGAAGATGATGCAACATGGATGAAAAAATAAAAAGATTAGCTATGTGGCTACATGGAAAAAAAGCACCACCATTAACTTTAGAGCTTAACATAACAAATAGATGTAATTTGCGTTGCAGAATGTGTTGGTTAAGATTTGGTAAACCTAACTATGAAGAAATGAAAGATGAAGAATTAGTAAGGATAATTGATGAGGCAATTGCTCTTGGTATAAAAGAGTTTAGATTTCCCGGGAGCGGAGAACCTCTAATGAGAAAGAAAATACTCTTTGAATTAATGGAAAAGGTAAAAGATGGAAAAGGAAATGGTTTACTTATTTCCAATGGCACGCTTTTTTCTGAAGAAGATGTAAAAAAGTTAGTTGAAATGGAGTGGGATGTCTTAACAATAAGCCTTGACGGACCATCTCCAAAAATAAACGATTACATAAGAGGAGTAGAAGGTTCCTTCAGGAAGGTCATAAAAACTCTTAACTTCCTAAAGAAATGGAAAAGGAAACTTAAAAAAGAGAAGCCATGGCTTAGGATGAACACCGTACTCACAAACAAAAATTATGACAAACTTGAAGATATATTAAAGTTAGCTAAGAAATATGACTTTAAAGAAGTTTTGATTCAGCCTATGACTGTTTTCTCAAAAGAAGGAGAAAAACTAAAGGTTAACAATGTAGATGAGGTAAAAAAATATCTTATTCGTGCAAACAAAGTTGCAAAAAAACTAAAAATTAAAACAAATATGAATACAATCGCAAAAAATATAAGAGTAATAGAAAGTACAAACGAAATGGAAAAAATGATTAAAAAAGAGATAGATAAGTTTGGAAAGAGTCTTTTAGCCGTACCATGCTTTGAACCATTTTATAACTTAATAATTTTACCAGATGGAAAAATTAGTCCTTGTGCAATTGCCGGTGGAATAACAGAAGTTAATGTTAGAGGAAAAAGTTTGAAAGAGATTTGGTTTGGTGAAGTCCTTGAGGAATTCAGAAAAAAGTTGTTATCCAAAAAATTCTTTCCTTTTTGCTCTCATTGTTGTATTCCAATATTTTTAGAAAACAAAAGATTAAGGAAAGAACTTGCAAAGGTGATTTGATGAATTTTGAAGAAGAAGCTGTTAGAAGGTTGGAAGCATGGTATAATGGTAAAAAAGCTCCTCCATTACACATAGATATAGAACCTACTTCTTCTTGTAATTTAAAGTGTAGATTTTGTTGGACAAGATCTGAGGAAAGAGTGAGAAATTGTCAATACCAGAGAAAACTAACTAACAAAAGACTTATTGAGATAGTAAAAGAAGCTGCAAAAGTTGGGGTTTTAGAATGGGAAATTGCTGGTGGTTGGGAACCTATGACTAAACCAAATGTTGTCTTCAAGATGATGACACTCATTAAAAAGTATGGTATGTATGGTTCGATAACAACTAATGGAACACTTTTTACAGAAAAAATGATAAAGAAACTTGTAGAAGTAGAATGGGATAGAATACTCTTTTCCTTAGAAGGCCCAAACGCAAAAGTTCATGATTATTTAACGCAAGTAAAAGGATCTTTTGAGAAAGAAACGAGAAATATCATGCTTTTCAAAAAATGGAAAGAAAAGCTAGGTAAAAATAAACCCACTTATTCGATTCATTGTGTATTGAACAATAAGAATTATGATAGGTTAGAAGAAATGATTGAACTTGGATATGAATTGGGTTGTGATGGAGTAAATTTTGAACCCTTAATGATATGGTCAAAAGAGGGAGAAAAACTGAAGTTAAATGAAGAACAAATGAGGGAACTTAAATTTCATATTGAAAGGGCTTTAAAAAAAGCAAGAGAACTTGGAATATATTCAAATATAGGAGAATGGAAAGAAAAAAAGTTCGTGATAAAAAAAGATATGAGAGAAATACTTAAAGAGGGTTTAAACCCAGATGGAAAAAATCTTCTTAATTCACCTTGTTTTCTCCCATGGTTAAACATGGAAATTAGAGTAAGTGGAAGAGTTACTGCATGTAGAGTTTGTAACGATGAAACAGGATGTGAAAATATCTTGGATAAAAGCTTGGAAGAAATATGGCTTGGAAAATACTTTACCAACCTTAGAGAAGAATTCTTGAGAGGAAATCTCCCAAATTATTGTAAAGATTGTGCAAGCGGTTTAATTATAAGAATGAAGAATTTGAGAAACACGTTGGAGAAAAAAATAAGAAAAACGATTTCACATATAGGAGATGCAATATGGATGAACACGAAATAGAGTGTTATAGAAGGATATTAGATTGGTTTAAAGGAAGGAAGCGAGCACCTTTCAAAATAGATATAGAGTTGCATAGAAGATGTAACTTGAAATGCCTTTCTTGTTCTAGAAGAGCATCGCCAGATTATGAAAGATTGAACGAAATTTCAAAACAGCTTGAAATGCCTTTAGAAAAATGGTTAAGCATAGTAGATGAAGCTGCTGAACTTGATGTAAGAGAGTGGCATATTGCTGGTGGTGGAGAACCAATGTTTTTGCCTGAAGTTACTCTACCTGTCATGAAAAGGATTAAGAAGTATGGTATGCTCGGAATAATAACAACAAACGGAACCCTTTGGAATGAGAAAATTATAGAAGATATAGTAAAAATAGGATGGGATAGGATTCATTTTAGCATAGATGGTCCTAATGCTGAAGTACATGACTACTTGAGAAATGTGCCTGGAACTTTTAAGAGAGTTATGAAAACTATAAGAAAGTTTAACGAATTAAAAAAGAAATACCGCTCAGAAAAACCCATGTTAAACATAAATATGGTACTCTCGAGAAAAAATTACATGCTTTTACCAGAAATGGTAAAACTTGCAAAAAGATTGAAAATAACTTTTTTGTTTGTAGATCCTTTAATAGTTTATTCAAAACTTGGTGAGCAACTGAAAATGAGAAAAGAAGATGTAAAAAAGTTTCAACTTTTCCTTAGAAAAGCCCAAGAACTTGCGAGAAAATTTGGTATTGAAAATAATTTTAGTGGGTTGCAAAGCAATTTAAACGAAGAACTCATAGAAAAAAGTAGTAAGATGCATGAAGTTGTTGAAAAAGATGTTGAAAGAATGGAAAAATTAAAAGTAAGTAAATTCTTAAAAGATTTTCTTACGGTACCTTGTTATAAACCTTGGTTTCATATGACAATAAAATGTGATGGAAGAGTGACTTCTTGTGATGTTCCGATAAAAGGTGGTGACAACATTAAAGAAAAATCTATCAAAGAAGTTTGGAATGGTGAATACTTTAATTGGTTAAGAAAAGCTCTTTTATCTAGAAAAATACCAGACTTTTGTGCCCAATGCAATGCTAGTCATACTACTCAAAGGAGAAAAATGCGATTGGAAATAATAAAATTGATTGAACCAAAAGCATTTGAGGAGGCGTGTAAGGTTTATGGAATTGTTTAAGGCAAGAATAGAAAGACTGGCTAAATGGGCAAAAGGAGAAAAAGCGCCACCTGTAACAATCGAACTCGTGCCAACAGATAGATGTAATCTTAACTGTTTAAGCTGTTGGAGAAGAGGGTGGACTGAAGAGCAGCTAAAAAAGAGGTTTGAACAAGAAATGAATGATGAAAGGTTATTAAAGCTTGTAGATGAAGCAGTCGAATTAGGAGCAAAAGAAATAGCGTTTGTTGGAGGGGGGGAACCTTTAATGAGAAGCGTTACTCTAGAGCTTTTTAAGAAAATGAAAAAATATGGATTGATTGGTGATCTAGTAACAAATGGTACCCTTTTTACAAAAGAATCTATAGAACTTTTAGTAAAAATAGGTTGGGATAGAATTAAATTTAGTATAGATGGTCCTGACCCAGAAATTCATGATTATTTAAGACAAACAAAAGGAGCTTTTAAAGCTACGATAAAAAATATTAAACTTTTTTCTAAAATGAAAAAGAAGTACAAAAGTGATAAACCTATATTAATCATTCAATCGGTACTTTCGGTTGAAAACTACAAAAAATTGCCAGAATTAGTAGAACTTGGGCATGAAGTTGGAATAAATGAAATGACACTCCTACCATTAACTGTATTTGATGAATCGATGAGAAAACTGAAATTAAATAAAAAACAAGTGAAGGAGTTTATTTCAGTACTTAAAAAAACGATCAAAATGCAAGAAAAATTCGGAATTAGAGGAAATTATCATGAATTTTTAAATGAAGAGTATATTTTGAAAACGGAAAATATGGATGAAGTAATGATGAAAGAAATGGAAAAGACAATAAAAAAAGAATACCCTTACTCTAAAAACCCTATCAAAAATTTTGAATTTCTTCCATGTTATGCACCTTGGATTCATGTTACTATACTTCCAAACGGTAATATCGCACCCTGTTTTAGCCCATGGGTTTGGAATACGAATGTTTCCATAAAAGACCATTCTTTAAAAGAGTTATGGTATGGAGAATATTTTAATAAATTCAGAAGAATAATTTTAAGTAGAAAGCTACCTGAAAACTGTAAAAAATGTTGTGTTTGGGAAGTGTTTAACAATAGAAAAATAAGAGAGGGGTTGCAAAAGATGTTAGAGGGATAAATATGAGTGAAATAGAAAGATTGATGAGAAAGATAAAAAGAAGCAAGGATAAAAAAACCATGCTTAAGTATGTGGATGAGCTTCTGAATAAGTTAAAGGAAGAAAATGAGATTTTAAAGCTCCAACTTGCAGCAAGAGAAAGAGAAAGAGACGAATATAAAAAGGAGCTAGATGAAATCCATCAATCAATAAGTTATAGGGTTGGTAGATGGATCGCAGAAACAAAGATTGGAGGTTGGTTAAAAAAAGTTTTGAGAAAATACGTATTTAAGTGAATAGTTTTTATTTTCTAAAGGCATTTTAAGTTTATGTTTAGTTATGAGAGAGAAAGAATAATAAACGAAGAAAGAATAAAGAGGCTTGTAAGTTGGTATGAAGGAAAAAAAGTAGGTCCTTTTCAAATAGATATTGAATTACACAAAAGATGTAATTTAAGATGCTTGTTTTGTGCAAGATACGAAGATCATGAAAAATTAAACAGAGAATCAAAAAAATATGAATTACCAAAAGAAAAATGGATTGAAATAATAAAGGAAGCTAAAGAAATTAATGCTGTCGTTATAAATATTGAAGGAATAAACGAGCCGCCCCTCGTACCAGAAATTTTCTTTCCTGTTATCAAAAAAATAAAAGAGTTTGGAATGTATGGAATAGTTACGACAAACGGAACTACATGGAATGAAAAACAATTAAAAAATCTTGTAGAGATTAGCTGGGATAGGATACATTTTAGTATTCATTCAACAAAACCTGAAGTTCATGATGAACTTACACAGAAAAAAGGAAGCTTTAAAAGAGTTATAAAAAGTGTAAGGCTTCTTAATAAGTGGAAGAAAAAACTTAAATCTGAAAGACCTATGCTTAACATAAATGTGTGCATCAATAGATTAAACTTTAGAGAACTACCAAATATTGTAAAACTGGCTCATAGGCTTAAAACAGATTATCTTTTTACTGAACCATTGATGGTTTATTCTCCTGTTCAAGAAAGTTTAAGGATAAAAGAAGAAGAAACAAAAGAACTGAAAAAAATAGTGGAAAGAGCTAGTTATCTGGCAAAAAAATATGGAATTGATAACAACTTTGCTATGGAAGATAGAAATCTTGAAGAAGAAGTAGTTGAAAGCGCAAGTAAAATGAAACCCTTGCTATTAAAAGAAGTGAAAAATTTGAATATGAATTTCATATCTGCTCCTTGTTTTAAGCCATGGACTCAAATGGCTATAAGATTTGATGGTTCCACAACTTTTTGTGGATATGCGGAAATTAGAGAAAATGTGAAAAATAAAAGTTTGAGAGAAATTTGGTATGGAAAAATCTTTGAAGAAGCAAGAAGCAGAATGTTAAAGAAAGAACTTTATCCTCATTGTAATAAATGTGTTCCAAGCGATTTTACTCAAAGGAGAAGATTTAGAAAAGAATTGATTCAGGCTTTGAGTGGAAAATATGGTTGACGAAATAGTAAAAAGAATAATTGAATGGAAAACAGAGGGAAAAAGTTATCCGTATCAAATTCAAATTCATCCAACTAATTATTGCAATTTGAAGTGTATTTTTTGTCCAACAAGAGCTTTAGTAAAAGAGCTTGATAGAAAAAAAGAACTAACAAGAGAAGAATGGCTAAGAATAATTCAAGAGGGCAATGAGCTTGGTGTTAAAGAATGGCATATTTGTGGCGGAGGGGAACCTTTCTTTTTTAAGGAAGATACTCTTGTAATAATGGAAAAGATAAAGGAAGCTGGAAAATATGGAGAGGTTATTACCAATGGTACTTTCTTTCAAGAAGAAGTAGTAAGAAAAATCGTAGAAATTGAATGGGATAAAATCTATATAAGCTTAGATTCACCAATTGCTAAAACACACAATTTTCTCAGACAAACAAATTGCTTCGATACTATCATCGATGGTGTAAAAAATCTGGTAAAATGGAAGAAAAAGCTAAAGAAAGAGAAGCCTGAGATATATTTTCACATGGTAATTTGTAATGAAAACTATCGGCAAATTCCTCAAATGATTCAACTTGTTTATAAACTTAAAATTCAAGGATTATCGCTTAACGCTTTAAACATATGGAAGCCAGAAATCAATAAGCTAAAATTAAAAAGAAAAGAAGAAAAGGAGCTTTTAAAAATATTGAAAAGAAGTGAAAGACTAGCAGAAAAACTTAGAGTTTCTACAAATATCCAAGATTTCTCAAAATTCTTTTTTGTAGAAAAGGCAAATGTAATGAATAAAGCGATGATAGAAGAAGTAAGAAGAGATAAAGATCCTTTTGCTTCCATAGCCTGCTATTATCCTTGGTACAATATTTCTATATTTGCTGATGGAAGGGTTTTGCCTTGTTTTATTTTAAAAGACGAAGGAGAGAATATTAGAGAAAAAAGCCTCAAGAAAATTTGGTTTGGAGATTATTTCAATGAAATAAGAAGAAGATTTCTAGAAAATAAATTAAAAGAGGATTGCTCGAAGTGTAACCCTTGGAATTTGCCAAAAATGAAAGAAATAAGAAATAAATTGTAAATCAAAACAAATAAACTTATGAAAAAGCTAATCAAATGCCCATATTGTGGAGAGAAGTTTGAAATTAGCTATGCAAGAACATTCGCTTGTGGCTCATGTCCTTCGGTAGTTCAGTGCGATTTGGTAAAATGTCCAAAATGTGGAAAGGAGTTTCCGAAAACAATTTAAACTTTTCGATAAACTTAAGATATGGGATGGAAAATTTATGATGATTTTAATGAAAAAGAACTGAACAGGGAGTTATGGGAAGTTAAAATAATCCTTCCAAAAGAAAATGTAAGGATAGAAACAAAAAACAGTGAATTAATTTTAGATGCTATCTCTTCAACAGAGGGATTAGGTTCTATTGCTGGTGAATATTATTTAAAACGAGTTGGTATCTGGAATTCAAGATATGTTGGAGAGGCTGTTAGAGTTATAGGAAAGTATAATCGAATAGATGGTATTGAAATGAGTGTTAAACCTTCATTCAACGAATCCTTTGGAGAGGGAAATGTGCACTTAAGAGCCGTAAGCCCATCTTATTGTTATCTCATTGGCGTAAACTTTAGATATAACATGGAAAATATACTGGAAAACGCAGATTTATTTATTCATATTTGGGATAAAGAAAATGGAGGATATCCTAGAGGCGGAAGAATACATCATAAAGATGTATTTCCTGAAAGTTCAGAAGCTATAATTGGTTTGCAATGGAATAGGAATGAATTTCTTTATGGAATAAATGGAAGATATGTTCCGTACTTACTTCCTTTTGAAGAAGAGGAAAGAAAGATTAAAGAGGATTCTTCTCTTATTTCAAACAAGGGAATGGAATTTTTTGAGTTGAAGATTGATATCTACGCAAAAGGTCGGTCTTCTCGTATTAAAGCTGTAATTCCTTGGGTAAAAATTAGAGAAATTTAATTTTATAAATTCAATCGTAGCTTTTTAGTTGTTTTACTTAATTTCATCTCACCCCAACAACTCCAATGATTAAACCTATTATTCTAATCAAAGTTGATATTATAAACGGTAGTTGTGGTGATAAAGAGTAAAGAAAACCACCTAAAGGATAACCTAAAACCATGAAAATTGTTATAAAAAAGTTAACGATTCCTATAGCTCTTGCTGTTTTAGTT
>Ga0080004_1123601_pt1 | contig 25074 bp, 27 predicted proteins | sample WasSprMetagenome_FD_69207 | JGI IMG/M metagenome (GOLD analysis project Ga0080004, IMG submission 69207) | Sulfidic aquatic microbial communities from Washburn Spring, Yellowstone National Park, USA - WS (SPADES assembly) (version 2) | ecosystem: Environmental > Aquatic > Thermal springs > Hot...
CCTTCTTTTTTGTCCCTCCTATTCCCCACTGCTTTGACCTTAAAACCTCGAGTAATGCCCTTTCTTCGTTTTCGTCAAATATTGGCCACGAAGGAAATGGCTTTTCTCTTGTTGGCTTTCCCCCATTTATAGCAAGCTTAGCCATAGTTTTAAATTCATATTAGCGCTTATAAACCTTATGCTTGAGAAGGAGTGCTCTGTTAACTTAAGCTTCATACCATCATCCCTCTAAGCTTTTGAACTATTTTAATTACTTCCTCTTGGTTAAACAAGTGAAACAAGTTAAGCCATCTCCAAACATGATCTAGTCTGCAAACTTTCTTACTACAAGGAAAGTAATCATCGAAGTTTTCAGTTCTATCCTTTTGTACTTCTCTTTCTATTACTTCGAAGAACCAATCTCCAAATTCATAAGTTCAGTGAACAAGATTTAACTTCTATGTAGAAAAGAGCACCATCGGTATAAACAGGATGTTTTCCATGCAGCTTAAATTAAGCTTCTTAAGAAAAGTTCAGCTTCGTATGAATTTCTAGTCCTAGAAAGCCAAAATCCAAGGATTTTCTTTGAATATGGTTCATAGGCTACCCAGACCCATGCTAGCTTTCCAGCAACGTTTACAGCAGTTTCATCCACCAAGAAAATAGAAACTCTACAGTTTACCTTGAATATCTTCCTAAATCCATGAACTCTTTGAACCTATTTCCAAATTGCCACGTGACTTCTTTCAACGAAAACTTTAATAGCGTTTGAAGCTTTTCTATAACTTAGGCCAAGGGTTACCAGGTAAAGAGCGTAGAGAACTAAAGAAAAGTTAGTTCTTTGCCTCTTGAAGCTTAGTTCAATGAACATAAGAAAAAGGTAATCCTTGGCCTAGAAAAACCTTAAGTTAACAGAGCATAACCTATTGAGCGTTATCCTTAAATACTACTCATGTAACTTAAAGTTAGAGAACATCAGGTGAAGGAGAAGGGCTCAGAAGAGATTAATTTCTTTGAGAAAGAAGATGTTTTAAGCGAATTACTTAAGGAGGAGCAAAAAATAACAATAAGGCTCGAAGTTAGAAAGTTTAACAAGCCTATGACTATAATAGAAGGCATAAACGAGAAGCCAAATAGTTTAGAGAAGCTAGCAAGCCGTTTGAAGTCTTTTTGTGCGTGTGGTGGGACTGTAAAAGATGGGAAAATCTATCTCCAAGGTGACCAAAGACAAAAATCTAAAGAGTTTTTGCAGAAGAACGGGTATGAACGAAGCGAAATTACTGTGATCTAAATTTTCTGTTTGTCAAAGTGAAAATAAGTTCAAATAAGTATAAAAAAGGAAGAGTTTTGAAGATAACTCAAAGCTGAAAGTTCTATCCGTAAGCGAATAAGGTGTAAAGGACAAATTTATTAACTTAGACGCCCCTATTAGCGATGAGAAAAATGAAATTTAATGAGTTTGCAAGTTACCTTCAAAAATTAGAATCTACGACGAAGAAACTCGAGATGGTTTCAATTTTGAAGGACTTATTCTCTAAATTAGATGAAGACGAACTGCCTTTAGCTTGTTATCTTTTACTTGGTAAATTAAGGCCCGATTATGAGCAAATAGAACTTGGGATAGCTGCAAGGTTGTTGCTCAGAAGCGTTGCAAAGGCAGCAAGCGTCTCAGAAGCTGTAGTTGAAAAAGAACTAAAAGAAAAAGGTGACCTAGGGGAGGCTACATACGAACTTTTAAAGAATAAAAAAATAAAAAAGCTGGTTTTCTCAAGAGAACTAACAATAAGGGATTGCTACGATACTCTGCTTGACTTAGCTAAAATGAGTGGGAAAAAATCAATAACTCAAAAAGTAGATGCCTTAGTTGGTCTGCTCGTAGACTCTTCTCCGCTGGAAGCAAAGTACCTAGTACGAATAACATCAGGAGAACTAAGATTAGGCTTAGCAGACGCAACTCTCATGGATGCGCTTTCAGAAACATTTCTTGGTTCAAGAGATCTTAGAGAAGAGGTAGAGCGTGCATATAACGTTTATCCCGACATTGGATTTATAGCTTTGACTGTTAAAAAGTATGGGCTTGAAGGGCTTAAACAAGTAAAGATTACACTTGGCGTTCCAATAAGGATGGCACTCGCAGAAAGGTTATCTTCAGCTGAAGAAATAATAGAAAAAGTCGGTGTACCATGCGCTGCAGAATATAAATATGATGGAGAAAGAATTCAAGCTCATAAAAAGGGAAATGAAATATTACTTTACTCTAGAAGGTTAGAAAACATAACTCATCAATACCCTGACGTTGTTGAATTAATTTCTAAAAACACAGTTGCTAAAGAATTAATTATAGAAATGGAGTGCATTGCAATAGATCCAGATACATTAGAAATAAGACCTTTCCAGGAGTTAATGCAAAGAAGGAGAAAGTATGACGTAGAAAAAGTTTCTAAAGAAATTCCAGTTGCTTTAAGGGTGTTTGATATACTTTACGTCGATGGCGAACAGCTTTTGAATTTGCCATACATAAAAAGAAGGGAAATGCTTAGTCGTCAAATAATTGAAAACGAGCGCATAACGTTATCTGAAATGAAAATTGTGAATAGTTCGAAGGAACTTGAGGACTTTTTCCAGAAAGCAATCGACGCTGGCATGGAGGGTGTAATGGTTAAGATGCTAAACTCAGATTACCAGGCTGGTGCCAGATCCTACAGATGGGTTAAATTAAAGAAAGAATACAAATCAGAGCTAACAGATACTCTTGACCTCGTTGTAGTTGGTGCCTATAGAGGGATGGGCAAAAGGTCTAAATTCAAGTATGGCTCATTCTTAATGTCTGTTTATGATAAGAAAAACGATGTTTTTAAGACCGTCTGCAAAGTTGGAACAGGGTTTACGGAAGATGATCTAGCAAAACTCGAGAAAATGCTTGAGCCTTACATTCACAAAGAAAAACATCCTAGAGTAGTTTCAAACATGGAAGCCGATTTCTGGTTTATTCCGAAGATAGTTCTTGAGATAATAGGTGCAGAGATAACGTTGAGTCCAGTTCACACTGCTTCTTTAAATAAGTTCAAAGAGAGTGCTGGTTTAGCTATAAGATTCCCAAGATTTACCGGAAGATTCAGGGAAGATAAAGAAGCAGAACAGGCTACAACCGAGGAAGAGTTGGAAGAAATGTATCAGGAAAGACTAAAGAAAGTTGAAGAATAAGAAAGATGCAAACAAGCACCTTTGAAGGACAACTTGAATTCATTATAAAGAATGTAGAGCGTTCTTATGTAGTATTGCGCAGTAACGGTCTGCATAAACGTTTTAGGGATATTAAGGTACTTTTGTTTAGACTAAACTATTTTAAGCTTGAAATACAAAGCTATGTCTCAGTAAGGTCTCAGATAATGACTGGAGATAAACTAATTGAACTAACACAAAAAATGGCAAAGCTAAGCGAAGAGATACTCGCTTACAGTTTGAATGGCAACTACGATAAGATACCTCCAGTTCTGGACGAGATCTATGAATTATTAAACGAAATTGAAACCTTAGTGGTTCGCTCCAGCTCAAAACAAGCTTAAATCTAGATCTAGCCGCTTTTAATTAAAAATTAAAGATAGTTTTTAATACTCCTTTTTACTCTCGTTTGTGTAGCAAAATGGGTAATTCTCTTAAAACTGTAGTTTATGATTCCTTTTTTAGGCTAATCGGAAAGTTAGCGCGTTTAAACTTAGTTACAAAACTGTATGAGGAGGAACTAAAAAGTCAAATAAAGAATGGCCCCCTCCCACAGCATATAGCGCTAATACTTGATGGCAATAGACGATGGTCCAGTAAGCAAGGAGTTGATCTAAGAACCGGCTACCTTATGGGTGCTGAGAAACTACAAGATGTTTTAAACTGGATTTACGACCTAAAGATAAGGATAGTAACAATTTATGCTTTATCAACTGAAAATTTAAAGAGGTCAAAAGAAGAGATCGAACTTCTTCTTTCCTTGTTTTATGAAAAATTACTAGAAATCTCAAGTTCAAAAGAATTTAACAAGTATAACGTTAGAGTAAAATTCATTGGACGAAAAGACCTTCTTCCAAGTAATCTCGTTGAACTAATGGAAAAACTTGAGCAAGATACGCAAAAGAATAACGAATTTGTATTGAATATCGCTATTGGGTACGGAGGGCGCCAGGAAATTGTCGATGCAATAAAAAAGATCGTGGTGTCTTTTTCAGAAAATAAAATAAAGTTGGATGACATTAACGAACAACTTGTTGAAAAATATCTTTATACTTCCCACTTAAGTTATCCTGACCCTGATCTAATTATAAGAACCTCTGGAGAGTTTAGAGTTAGCAATTTTCTTATTTGGCAAAGTGCTTACAGCGAATTCTTTATAACCGACGTTCTATGGCCTGATTTTAGAAAAATTGACCTATATCGTGCGATAAGGTCTTTCCAGGGAAGAGTACGTCGATATGGTCTTTAATATTCGGTTAATATTTTGTATCCTTTATTTTCTACTAGAATTGTGTCTTCCCATCTGGCTCCTCCTAAGCCTCTTATGTAAATTCCAGGTTCTATAGTTATGACGTTTCCTGCTTCCAAAATTTCCTCGTTCCTTAAATTTACAGTTGGTTCTTCATGTATGTCAAGACCAACACCGTGACCTAGGCTATGAAGTATGAACTCCTTCATTCCCGCTTTCTCAATTACAACATCAGCTTCTTTACTAACTTCTGATATTTTTACTCCAGCTTGAACTTTTCTAACTGCTGCATCATGCGCTTCAATTACAGTTTCTAAGATTTTTCTTTTTTGTTCATCTTTTCCTCCAACCAAAATAGTTCTAGTTATGTCTGACTTGTAACCCTGAATTTCCACGCCCATATCTATAACAACTAATTCGTTTTCGTTTATCCTTTTCTCTGTTGGTTTTCCATGTGGGATTGCGCTTCTGTTTCCGGAAGCAACAAGTGTTTCAAAAGCTTTCTCATCAGATTCTTCTATTATTCTTTTTTCTATAGTTTTTGCTAGGTCCCGTTCTGATATTCCAGGCTTAACATTTTCTATTATCTCATCGATTATTCTTCTCGCTGTAACGCAACTTTTACTTATCATTTTTATTTCCGTTTCGTCTTTTATTCTTCTTAGTTTTTCTATAAAATTGTTGCCAATCTTAAGCAGTGAGTATTTGTTTTTTATCATACTTGAAACTAACATTCCAGCATCTTCATCCGCTTCTAAGTACTTTGCGTCTTTTATGTCATCTAAAAGAATCTGAAAAGGCCCTTTACTATCGTTTCCAGTTTCTATGCTTATTTCTTCAATAGCTTCTTCTGGCTCGAAAAAATCAAGTTTAGAACCGTAGACTTTCAGCTCTCCCGTTCGTCTAATTAATAAAATAGCAGTTCCAATCGGCCTCAATCCTGTTAAGTAGTACAAATTACTTTTTTTTCCAACAATTAAAGCATCAATTCCTGTTTGTGCAACTAGTTTTACAACTTTACTGTGCCTTTTCTTCAGGATTTCCCTTTCCATTCCTAAGCTCTTTCTTAATTTTTGCTCTTTTTATGTTTTCTTCTCCCACGAGCGAAGCAAATCTTTCAGTTGTTTTCAAAACAGAACTTTTTCCTGCTTTTTCAGCCTTTACATAGCCTTGTTTGATTAGTTCTTTTATGTGTTTGTAGGCATGCTTTCCTCTTATTTCAACAACTTTTGACTTCATAATAGGTTGCTCCATTGCTATCAATGAAAGTGTTTTTAAAGCGGCTCTAGATATATCTAATCCTGGTGCAAACTTTCTTGCTAGTCTAGAATATTCCTTTCTAACTTGCATAACATAATGATTTTGAAAATAGAAAATTTCAAGCCCACTTTTTCTATTATCATATTCTTCTTTTAGCTTATCCAAAGCATTCTTTATTTCTTGTTCATCTATCTTTAAAATTGTTTTAAACTCTTCAACATTTACTGGTCTTCCAGATGAAAAAAGTATGGCTTCTAAAGTTGGTTTCAGTTTTTCTGGATCAAATTGTTTTCTTTTGTGATCCATACTGAATCGCCTTCATAGATAACTTCCAGGTCAGAGTTGCTTAGTATGAATAAAATAGCAATAAAGTTTCTCATAGTTTCATTCCAGTCTTCATCATACACTATATCAGATAGTAAGACTCTTCGACTATTTGCTAGCATTTCATCTATTTTTCTTTTTAATGTTTCTATTCTGTCTTGAATACTTTCCAAGAATTCATCTTTTTGTATAAGTTCGTACTCTATACCTGCTTCACTTCCTTGCACCATGATAGGCCTTTCTCTTAACACCTGATTCACAACCTTTATTAGTAAAGAAAAAACTTCATTTGAATCGGGAGCAGGATGTTTTATTCTTATTGGAATTTCCGACATTAAATTCAGTAAGCCTCCACTAATAGTTTCAACATCGTAGCTCTCATTCTTATGATTTTCATCGCTCCTTGGAGGCTCTTCTAACTCAAGTAATTCTTCAGTTTTCTTTCTATAAATTATCGCTGCCGATAACAATGCTACGCCAAACATTTCAAAGTCTAACTTTCCCTTTTCTCTAATTTCCTTGATAATTCCCTTTATTGCAACAGCAATATCTAAACTCCAAACTTTTATTTTGTTTATTCTTAAAACATCAAAAAGTACGCTGAAAGCGCTATTCAAATAATTTTTAGATGCTTCTTCTGTTTCCAATTACTTGCTCCCCCCCTTGCTTATCACCTGCTGTGCATCTAAGACCCTTGTTCTTCCATTTTTCATAAAGACTCCTATCACCTTATCTGCTTTAGATGCTATTAAGTCTTTAAGGGAAATCACAATGTATTGCGAATCCTTTGATCTCAGTTGAAGCAACCTTGCATAGTTCTGTACATTTACCGGGTCTAAGTGGGCATCTATCTCATCAAATAAGTAAAATGGTGCTGGTTTTAGATGTTGCAAAGCAAATATAAAGCATAAAGATGCTACCGATTTTTCTCCTCCACTGCATCCATAAACAGGTCTTGGGTACTTGTTTGGAAAATGAACTACTATGTTCACTCCCCCTTTGAAAGGATCTTCTTTGTTTTCTATTTCAAGCCAAGCGCTTCCTCCAACCATCAAGTTAAAATATTTATTAAACGCCTCATTTGTAGAATCTAAAGCTTCGAGGAATGCTTCTTTCTTTTTACTCTCTATTTCATTTATGAAATCTATTATGCTCTTTTTCTCTTCTTCAAGCTTGTTTAATCTCTCAACAACTAAAACATAGTTTTCCGATTGCGTTTTGTATTGTGTATCTGCTAGCATGTTTACTTCTCCTATCTTTCTATATTCCTCATTAACTAGCATTATAGTTTCTTCTGGAACTTCTATTCTTTCTTCAAGTGCTTCTATGTTTATTGAGCTTTCACTAAGCTTAAGTTCTAGCATCTGTATTTCCAAGCTTATTTGCTGAAGTGCTCTTTCTTTTTCTTGCATAATTGAGCTTATCTCTTTACGCTTAGTTTCTAACTTTTCTATTTCTTCTTTTAGCAAGTTTACTTCTCTTACTATATCTTCATTTCTTACACTTGCATTTTTATCAATTTCTTTCTCTAATTCTAGTTTTTGTTTGTTCATTGCTTCCACTTCTTCTATCATAATTTTCATCTTGTTTGCTATTGTAGTTTGAGCCTTTATTTTATCTCTCAGCATGTTTTCTCCTTTTAGTATTTCTTCCCTTTCCTTATTTTTTAAATTAGAGATGCTCTTAATTGTTGCTTCTAGGTTGTTTAGACTTCTTGTTGTGCTTTCTTTTTCATTCTCTATGCTTCGAATACTGTTACTTATGTTTTCATAAGCTTGCTGTAATGTCTTTATCTTTGATTTTAAAATTTTTACTTTTTTCTTGACATGTTCCATATCCTTCAAGTCTCTCAGGTACTTTTTTCTTAATTCATTTCTCTCTCTAATTAGTGCTACAACGTTGTTTGTTGCTTTAAGAATCTCATTTTTTGTCTTCTCTAGCTCTTCTTGCAATTTTCGTGCCGTTCTTCTTATCTCACTCTCGTTTTCTAATGTTTGAGTAATTTCTCTTTTAGTTTCTTCAATGTCCCTCTTTAATCTTATGATTTTGTTCTCAGCTTCTATTAGATCCCGTTCTTCTTTTGATATTTCGCTATTTAGTAGCAACGTTTCTTCTTTTTCAAGGTTTTTCAGCTTCTTAGTGTTCTGCATTAACTCTGTTTCAAGCTTCTTTGGATCTTTTCTCTTTGAACCAATTTGGGAGAAAATACCTCTTGCAATCTTTACATTTCCACTTACAATTATATCTTCATTTCTTCCTGCAGAGCGCTCTGCTCTTGTTTTCCCAATCATCCTTTTAAGACTTTCTTTTAATCCTGGAATCTTAAACTCTATTTTTTCCAGGATACTATTTTCGTCGTTTTGGCTTCCTAAGTCTTTGATGCTTGTTTGCTTTATTAAGCAAATTCCACTTATGCCTAACTGTTCAAGTACCTTGCTGATAAGATATATATCCTCATTTTCACCAACCACTATAGCTTCCATAAAATCTTCAAGAATAAGGTTGACTTCCTTAGAAAGTTCAGCTGGATATGAAATAAGGTCTGCAACTATTCCCTTTGAGTTTATGCCTGCCTTTTTAATTATTTCTGATAACTTTCTAGCTCTCTCTTCATTCTTCTTTAAAGTTATAAGTTCACCCATTTTTAGACCGATGTTTTTTTCTACTTTTTCTCTTAATTCTTCCATATCTCTGTGAACCCTCCTTAATTCCTCTATTCTTTCAACTTTCATCTTTGCCTGTTTACTCATTCCTTCTAGTTCCGCTAATTTTTTCCTCAGTCTAGTTCTTAGCCTAGTCTCTCTTTTTTGTTCCTTTTTTAGTTTTAAATCAAACATTCTGATACTTCTTTTTATCATGCTCTTTCTTTTCTTTAAGACTCTAAATTGACTTATGTTCGCTTTAAGCCCTTCTTCTTTACTTTTGATACCTCTTTTGATATTTTCTAATTCTTTACTTAACTGATTTTCTCTTATTGTTGCATTTTCAAGGTAGTTGTTTAATTTTGCTATTTCTTTTTGTTTAGTCAAAAGCTCATTTTTGATCATTCTAAGCTTTTCTTTAACCTTGTCATGCTTCTTTTTCTTCATTTTTACTTCTTTCTTTAATCTCCTGATTTTTTCTCTCATAGCTTGAAATTCTTTTTTCTTCTCTGTTAGGTCTGTTTCGATTTTTTCGATCTCTTGCCTTATCTTGCTTTCTTGAAGTCTTAACTCATTTACTTCATTGTTGTTCTTTAAAATCGTTGAGTCTATTTCTCTTAGCTTTAAAACCATTTCATTTAGAGTATTATCTCTTTTCTCGCTTATATACCTAGATACAATGTCATCGTATTGCTTCTTTTTAATCGAATAAACTTCTTCTATCTTCTCTAGTTCTTCGTCTATTCTTTTTACTTGATCTTCAACTTCTTTTTTTGCGTTCAGTTTCTTTTCAATTTCCTTTCTTATCGTCATTGCTTGAAGTTTTTGTAATATATTTTCTAAGCTTTTCTTTGCTGCTTTTCTGTTCATCTCTTCTTCAAGTTGTAAAAGTCTGTTTCTTACTTCTTCTAATTTGCTCATGGCTACCTTTAGGTTTACTTCAGCTTCCTTCAGCTCTTCCTCAGCTTCAGCCCTTTTCTCATCGTAGCTAGCTAGTCCAACGGATTCTTCTATTATTTTCCTTATTTCTTCTGGAGTTCTCTCAGACATTCTAGATATTTCTCCCTGCATAACTATGTTGTATCCTCTTACGTATAATCCAGCCATACTTAGTAAGTTCTGTACCGCAACCTTTGTAGCTCTCTTTCTATTTACATAGTATACTGATTCTCCATTTTTGTCTAGGTACCTACTTATTACAACTTCTTTTTCATTCAATGGAATTTTCTTGTCAGAGTTATCCAAGTATATTCGTCCATAAACTTTTGTATCCTTTTCTCTAATACTGTCTGAAAATAAATTTACCATTTTATCTACTCTTAGTAGTCTTGCATTATTTTCTCCAAGAACAAATTTTATAGCATCTATTAAATTACTGTTATGTACAACTACTCCATATTTTCCTATTAAGTAGTTGTGTTGCTGAGGTAAATAAACATCATATACATCTCCTATGTACTTTATCGTCTTTATTTCACAAATTTTTTCCCAATCTATTTTTAATTCTCCAAAACTAAGTACTCTTGCTCCTAAGCTTAAATCTTTTGCATTTTTCCATCCTTGCTCACTTAAAACTTTATGTTCTGGAGTAACTCTTATCTTACTTCCATTCTCCCCAATTATTTCAAGTATCTTACCATTGTACTTCTTTTTCATTATTGCTAATGGTTTATTAAAAACAAGTTCGTACCGCTCCTCTTCTAAAGAAGGTAACGTCGATAATTCTAAGGGAATTAGGTATTCTGCTTCATCAGTTGTTAAAAGAATGTTCTTTTTTTCTTCATAGATTTTCTCAAAAAATTTTCTTACTTCGATTCCTTCTTCAAGCAGAAAAATTTTTTGTTCTCCTGCTATACACTTCCCCGAACCGTTAGGTCCCGTTATAACATTTAGCCCCTTATCGAAGCTAACTACAACTTTATCAGAAAATGACTTAAACCCCTTTATCTCTATTTTTTTCAGGTACATTTAAGCTTAAATTTTTAATAGATAACTTTTTACTTTAATTACCATTTCTTTTGTATTTTCTAATTCATCACCCCTTTTCTCATTTTCTATGGATAAAACTCCATTGTAGTTAACTTTCTTTAGTTCATTGAGGAATTCTACAAAGTTAGTATCTCCTTCTCCAGGTCCAACACAAGTATACTTCTCTCCGTTCGTGCTTAAAAATTCTGCTTCTTTTCCATCTTTCTTAAAGTCTTTTAAATGTACATGATATATATACTTTCCAACGATCTTTACTGCATCAACTGCATTATCTCCCGATAGCAAGAAGTTTCCCATATCAAAATTTAATCCAAGTGCCTTAGAACCTACAGCTGTAACTATGTACGCTAGTTGCTTCCCTGTTCCATAAAGTTCTCCATGGTTTTCAAGTGCAAGTTTAATTCCATGTTCGTATGCATAATCGGCCCCCTCTCTTAGTCCTTCGACTATCATTTTTGTAGCTTCTTCTCTTCTTATACCTTCCTTTATCTCTCCTCCAAATACTCTAACAACTGGTGCACCCAACTTTAAAGCAACGTTTACGCCTTCCTTTATCTTAGCTATTTGTTCTTTTCTTTTTTCATAGCTACTCTGAACTAAATCATTGTCTATGTCGTAAGCAGAAATTTTCAGACCATTCTCGTCTGATACTTTTTTAGCTAAGTTAATCTCATCGTTACTTTTCCAAAATACGTTTAAAAGCTCAATGTAGCTTACATTTAGTTGTTTAGCCAACCTAATAAAGGAAGGTACGTCCAGCTTTCCTGAGTAAGCTGACCTATGAAAACTCCACATACTCACTCCAACTTCCATTTTCTTGTAGCAAATAACCTACTTTGGATAAATATAAAAGTCTATTGCTTTAGCTCGTTTTGTCGCGTCAGTAACTTTTATTTATACGTTAGAACTAAGTTAGCGCATAAGTAATGACCCTGTATCATTGGGATTTAAGGAAAAGAAAAAGGACGGGTGGAAAGAAAGTACCCTATAGGGGAAAAAGAGCGTATGAAATGGGAAGGAATCCTATAGAAACTAAAATAGCAAAAGAAAAAGACATTGTAGAAGTAGTTCGAGTTCGCGGAGGAGGAATAAAATTAAAGCTAAAAGCAACTGGTTTTGTTAACGTATCAACTAAAGATGGACGAACCCAAAGAACTGAAATACAGGGTCTTGTGTCCAACCTTTCGAATATGCTTTATGCTAGACGTGGCATAATAACAAAAGGCGCAATAGTAAAGACACCTTTAGGAAATGTTAAAATAACTTCTAAGCCCTCAATCTCTGGTACTTTAAATGGAGTTTTGATTTCTTCTAGGAACGCATGAAAAAAATTTCAAAGGAAAGGTACTTTATCCTCTATCCACATTACTTTGATAAAAAGCTACCGAGAAGCTTAGGTAGAAGAATACCTTACAACCTCGCAACTGATTTTCCAAGCAAAGATCAAATTGTTTCTGTTCTAAGAAGTCTAGGTTTAAAATTTGAAATTCAAGATAATGTAGCTTATCCTAGGCTACCTAATAAGAAAAGTTTTAGAGTCCTCGTATTTACACCAGGAAAGAAGCAGTCGACAATAAAGTTAATAGCTAGTAAGTTAAAAGAATTTTCTGGAGACAATAAAACATAAATATTCCTTCTTACTAATAAGCTAGATTTTGTGGTAAAAAGGTTTGAGCTTTTCTCATGCTGTTAAAGTGGGCGTAGTTAGAAAAAAGTTAAGTGGAAATAAGATCCTTGTAGCTATGGAAAAAGAATTAAGTTTAAACGAAAAAGTATATGATTCCAGCGGAAAACCAATTGGTATTGTGAAGGATATAATAGGTAAAGTAAACTCACCTTTAGCCGTGGTTCTTTTACTGGTTCCTCCAGACCAGGTAGCGCTAGAAGCTGTTGTGTTCAGAAAAAGGGACAAGAAATGAGCTCAGAGCCTCTTTCCTGTCCTCAATGCGGCTCAAGTGAAATCGTATTTATCGAAGCTACTGGAGAATATGTTTGTAAACGATGTGGCTATGTAGTGTACCAGACTAACCTCGATAGGTCTCAAGAATGGCGTGCTTTCAACGAAGAGGAAGCAGAAGAATTAAACAGGTCTGGGCCACCTCGTTCTCTGGATAATGATTTTTCCACAAAAATAGGTGTTACAAAATCAAAAGAGGGCGATAAGATGGACCCCTCTAAGTATCTAAGGCTTTCAAAATGGCAAAATAGAATTTCTAACCCATATTCTGCCTCAGTTTTAAAAAAGGCAATAAATTTCATTTCGAACGTAAACAGTAGATTAAACTGTCCTAAACCAATAGTTGAGAAAACTATCGAACTTTACAAGTATGCACATAAAAATAAATTAATAAAGGGACGCCAGTTCGAGATCGAGGTTTTGGCTTCCTTTTATTTGGCTTGTAAGATGATGAACCAGCCTAGAAGTCTAGACGAAATTTCCAGCGCCTCTGGTATTAGAAAGTCAGAGTTAGCAAGAGCTTACAGAGAATTAAGCTGGAAACTCGATGTTAAGCCCAAAGTAGCTGATGAAATGGAGCTTTTTCTACTTAGGTTAATGAACAAACTAAAGTTATCTGGAGAAACTGAGAAGCTAGCTGTATCATACCTTAAGCTAGCTAAAGAAAATAAGCTTACTTCAGGTAGGTCTCCAATAAGCCTTGCGGCCGCTTGTATTTATCTAGCCTCTTTAAACTCAGGCCTTTCTATTACTCAGAAAGAAGTTGCTCGAGTTTCTGGAATTACAGAAGTTACGTTAAGGAATAGGTGTAAAGAGCTTGTTGAAGTAGCAAGGCGAAGAGGCTTAAATTTGCATTTTTAGTTACGACTCTATACTTGAAGTTATAAACTAAGTGCAAGAGGAGAATAACATTAATAAACAGTCCGTTTCAAAGGAAAGAGTGACTTTGGCTTCAAGAGCAACTTCTAGGTTTATAACAAAAAGAAGCACACTAGAAAGAAGTGCTCTCGATATAGTTATGAGGGCTGGAGATAACGGAATCTTACAAACAGAACTCTGGAAGAAAATTGGCGTTAGTAGTAGAGAAGGATCAAGAATATGTGTTAGGCTAGAAAAATGGGGATTAATTAGAAGAGAAAAATTTTTGCATGAGGGAAGGTGGACTTATAAAATATTTTCAACAAAACCTCCAATAAAATTAGATTCCATAATTGGTGCTCCCTGTCTAACATGTCAATACTACTCAAAGTGTGCTCCTGGAAACGAGATCTCTCCTGAAAAATGTACTTGGCTTGAGGAATGGGTATTAACCTCTGAGGTATAAGTTAACTTGGCCAAATCAAAAAGAAGATGGCTAATAGAGAGAAAAAAGGATGTTTTCTTTAGGCAAGCAAAGGAGTTAGGGTATGAGAGCAGAGCTATATTTAAACTTAAATATATTGATAGCATGTTTAACATTCTTAAGGAAGGCAATATTGTTATAGAACTTGGGTGCAGTCCTGGTGGTTGGAGTTTATATATATTAGAAAAAATTGGGGAATCTGGTAAGCTGTATGCAATTGATAAAGCTCCGCTACCAATTAAACGTAAGTATCCGCAGATCGAATTTATACAAACTGATGTCTTACAAAACGATTTTTTGGATATACTTTCAAAGAAAATGGTATCAGATTCAGTAGATGTTATTCTCTCAGATCTGGCACCAAACATGACTGGGAAATATGAATTGGATTACTATAGGCAGATCGCTCTAGTAAAAATTTCGATAGCAACAATAGAAAAGTTTCTAAAACGTGGAGGCTCAGCCGTAGTAAAAGTTTTTGAGGGTCCAGAATCTCAAAATTTGAGGAAGTTATTCTTATCAAAATTTAAATTTGTTCATAGTGTAAAACCTCCTGCTTCCAGAAAGCATAGTTCTGAGTTCTACTTGGTTGGTCTAAGGTACTTTGGTGGGGCTTACTCAACTTAGTTCACTATAAACTTTAATAAATTCGTAGTACGGCATATCAGTTTTTATCCCTTTAGGGTTATAGAGAGTTCTCGTAGCTACATATCCCCTTTCTTTTATTTTGTCAACAAGTTTTTGTATTTTCCTTGAACTAACATTAAGTAGCTTAGAAGTTAAGTCGGTATCATAGTACCCAACGATTCCACTCTTTTCATTCATTATCTTAAGAATCATTTCCACTGATTCCTGAGAAAGTTCAAAAGAGTTAATATACATCTTTTTTACAAGTTCGTTGTCAATGTATTCAGATGTCCATATTGGCCCAATAACTTTATGATTTCTGTCTTTTTCCCAGTTATTTCTTATTACATCTTCCATTCTTATGGTTTTCCAACTATTCTCTTGCACGTTATGCAGAATAAAACCTAAGTTTAACATAGATTCTTTAGCATATTTTTTTCCCCTTAGAACTTTAGCATAAACTCTTACGTAGTGCTTTTCACTGTAGGCTAATACCGGCCTTATTCCAATTTCTTGCTTGCTCGCAGTTAATACTATACTTGCTATAAGTGCTCTTACTCCAAATTCTTTGTTAAACTGTAATCTATCAGCTATTACTCCGTACTTTAATAACGTTTTTGTTGGGTTGTTCCCAAATAAAGTTGCAGTATCTGTTGCAGTTACCCCAACGTAGCCTCCGTGCTTTACAGATAGTAATGCGCTTTCAATGAATTCTGCAGGCGAACCGAATGGATCTAAGTCCAAATAATCAAATCTATCTTTTGGAGCCAAGTGCATCAAGGAAAATACTCTTGCATCTACACAAGAAGTTTTTACTCCATCTCTTACTCCATTTATGTCCAAATTTTTTTCTGCTAATTTTATGGCTTCCCTATTCACGTCGTTTATCTCACATATGGGCTTAGTATTCGTCTCTAAAAGTACTCGAATACATCTTACTCCTACTCCTGTCATTGTCTCTCCATATTTTAATTCTTTCGTTGTTCTTTGTAACGTTGTTCTCAGAAAAGCTATCATTATATCTCTGTTTGATCTCATTATGGGATTGTAAAAAACAGGAGTTAATGCTGGCACGTAACTTCCCTTTACCCTATAGCTTTCTAACTTGTAAACTAAAAGTTTTGCTTTTCCTTCGGTTATAACTTCGTAACTGTTTGTTTTTCCTTCATCCAATTTGTTTTCTCCGTTTTATTTCTTGATTTTTAAGCTTTCTAGCGTTGTGCAATTTCGTACTGTAAATAAGAAATGTTTAAAAATTCCCCATAAACTTTACGGCCATAAAGGTGCTAAGGTACATGAAGTATGACGTTATAGTGGTGGGTGCTGGTCCTGCTGGTGCTATAACTGCTATGCATACTGCTAAGTCTGGACTATCAACCTTACTTGTTGATAAAGAGCCAAAAAATAAAGTTGGAGATAAAGTTTGTGGCAACGCTGTCTCTTTGCAACACTTAAAAGAAATAGGTCTAAATCCTCCCAGTGAAGCTGTATATGGAACTATTGACTCTATAGAAATTATCTCACCAGATTTAAAAAGTAAGTACCGTTTTTCTGCAGAGGACGCTGGAGTTGAGATTGATAGACTGAAATTTGGTCAGTATTTACTAAAACTCGCATTAGATAGTGGCGCAAACTTCATAGAAAGCGTAGCAATTACTTCACCAATAATAGAAAATAACGCAGTAGTTGGTGTTTCTGGTATTAACTTAAAAGATTCATCGAAAGTTGAATTTAAAGGAAATGTAGTTGTCGATGCCTCTGGCGCAGCTGGAGTTTTAAGGAAAAAGTTGCACAACTACGTTGACGACATTTTAGATGATGACGAAACTATGGTTGCTTTTAGAGAGATTAGAACAACAAGTAACCACGATAAAACTTTTAAGATTTTTATAAACCAGCAGTTTTCCCCAGGTGGATATTTTTGGTACGTACCAATGGGTGAAACTCTTGCTAATGTTGGTATAGGAGTTAGAAAGAATTCTATAGATCCAAGAGTTGGATACAAAGAATTTCTAAAGTTTTTTCCAAACTTAAAAGATTCAAAAGTTGTTCATGTTGGTTCTGGTATTGTACCAGTTAGAAGACCAATGGCTCCAGCAGTTTGGAATGGTGTTGTTTTTGTTGGAGACAGTGGATTTACAGTTGATCCAATAACTGGAGGTGGAATAGGCTCATCGCTTGAAGCTGGAAAAATGGCGGCAGAATCAATAGTTAAAGCTCATGAAAGAGGTTCTTTCCTTCAGGATTCCCTGTGGGACTTCAGCTTAAGCTACAATAAAAAAATAGGCCATAGGTATGCTTCTTTAGATATGATAAGAATTGCTCTGCAGGCAAGAACCAACGAGGAAATAAACTTTATCATGAGTTCTGGAATCGTATCTCAAGATGACCTCTTAAAAGTGACGAGCGGCGAAGAACTAAGGTTAAACTTCTTAAATGCTTTTATGAGAGCCATCGCTGGTGTGCGTCACTTTAGTTTACTGTTCCTTTTACTTAGACTTGTTAAGCTTTCTAACGAAGCTAAAACTCTTTACTATAACTTTCCAACTTTTAGTGAATTTAAAGCATGGAAAGAAAAGGATCTAAAACTTCATAACGAGGCTCATCGTCAACTGGCTTAAATAAATATTATTTTTTGTAAAGTATATCTTTTTTATGGATTCTCCTTAACGCGTTTAAGAATAGCGCGCGAAAACCTAATAAATAGCCTGTAAGTAAAGTTGACGATGAAATAAAAATGAATCCACGAGCTTCAAAAAGGAAAAAGACAAAGAAAGTTACAAAAGTTGTTCTCGGAGAAAAAACAAGAAAAGAAATCTTTGAAAGTCCCGATGCTATAAAGAATACTCTACAATCACAACAAGACAATATTGTATCAATTTCAAAAGCAATTGTTGAAAGAAAGCCGTCAAGGATATTCCTTCTAGGTAGTGGAACTTCTTACCATGCTGGAGTTGTAGGTGCTTATGTACTAAATAAGCTCACAAATATCTTAGCAGTTCCAGTTCAAGCTTCTGAGTTTGTTGAATTTGTTGGAAACTCTATAAGCAAGAATGACGTTGTTGTAACGTACTCTCAATCAGGGGAATCTACAGATACCCTCGTAGCTCTTAGGCATGCAAAGTCAAAAGGCGCTCTAATAATCGGAGTGACTAACACCCCTGGAAGTAGCTTAACAGTAGAGTCGAACTACTCAATAGTAACCATGGCTGGAGTAGAAGAGAGCGTCGTAGCTACTAAGACGTTTCAGGCTCAATTAGCAGTAACTTTTCTCCTTGCTGTAAGTGTTGCAAAAGAGCTAGGCTTTGTTAGCGAAGCTGATCAAAAAGCAATAATCAATGAGCTTGCCAATACTCCAAACGTTTTAGCATCAGAGCTTCCTGCTTGGGAGAAGAAAACAAAGGAAGTAGCATTAAAGTTCAAAAACATCCACGACGTATTTGTTTTAGGCTTTGGAGAAGGTTATGCTCTCGCACTAGAAGCTGGCTTAAAGCTAAAGGAAGCTTCATTAACTCACTCAGAAACTTTCTCTGTAGCCGAATTTCGGCATGGTCCTATGTCGCTAGTTACAAAGGGCGTTGGAGTATTAATGATAACTCCATCTTCACAAGACAGGCTTGAATTTGCTGAAAAATTAGCAAAAGAATTAAAAGAAAAGAAAGCTACAATAGTTTCAATTTCTCAGGAAGGGCTGAGTTTCAAGAGCAAGGTTTCAGACTTTGAGTTAAAGTTCCCCAAGATAAACCCAATTTTGGCCCCAATCTGTCAAGTAGCAATAGTACAACTTTTAGCATACAACCTAGCGCTAGCCAGAAAGATAAATCCCGATAGTCCAAGGCATTTAACAAAAGTAGTTAAGCTAGGATAACCTAAAACTTAAATTAGAATTCTTGAGACAGCCTTACTCTTATTTTTTATGTCTCACTAACTTATTCAGAAGTGATGCTTAGGAAGAGGTCATTCTCCTTTTAAACTAAACTTTTCTTTAATGTTTACATAATTTTTCTATATATTAGTATTTTTTATCCTTTTTTAGTTAAAACTAAAGTTGGAAATGCTTTCTGTGGGTTGGGAAGAAGACTTTAACGAGATCCTTTTTTCGCTTAGGAAAAATAAAGAGCGTTTAAAGAACTTGAGAGAATTAACAACTTCAGGTAAAATTTCTTCTGAGACTTTTGAAGCCCTCTATAAAAAGTTTGAAACAGAATTGCTAGAATCTGAATCGAAGAGACAAAATTTGCTCGAAAAATTATTAGCTTTGCAAAAAGATTTGCAGGAAGAACTAGAGCTACTAGAATCTGAGCTTAAAAAACTTGAGGTTAAGATAGCATACTCTCTTATAAATGAAGATCATTATGAGAAAGTTTCAACTGCTTTTAAGTATGCCATTGAAGAAGTTTCTAGAGAGCTATCAAGCGTTAGTACAGCAATAGAACAGCTAGCTAAGGAGGCCCCAGAAGTTCAAGAACAAGTCATAAATAAGGCATTAAAGAGGCTTGATGAAAGTTTCTAATCGCGAACTAGGTTGTTCCTTAGATTGTTTTTGGTGTTACTTCCTTAAATTCCACTTTGTTTTTCGAAACTATAATTTCATACACATCATTTATTTGTGGTCTTCCTATGCTGTTGTATTCTTCCATAGTTAAGAAAAGGATAAGCCGCGCATTGTATACTTTTGGAAATAACCCTGCTTGCTGTAACCCACTCATCAACCCGAAAGCTACGTCAGTCGCATATTCTCTTTCATCGAATTGCTGACCTCTAGAAACAATCGTTGGAGTAATAGATGCCATTTCTACTCTGACACCCGCCTTTCCTTCAACGTCAGTTGAACTTATAGATACTACCTTAACTACTGCCATTTTTACGTAGTCTAACTTACTTTATTATCTCTTTTTAAGCTTATTCTTTTCTTTTTAGAAAAACAATGCCCAGAAAACCTACAACTAGAGTTCTAGAATGAATTGACAAAATTTAAATGCAAGTTCCTTATAAAGGTTTATGAGCATGTTGCAATGACCTATGAAGCCTAGTCAAAAAGAAAGTTGGAGGTTCCTAGCTTGAATCAGGAAGATGCTACACTTACTTAAGTAGTAAAATGTTAGACTATTTTTCCTCCAGAGGCTTTTCTAAGCCTATTCATTATTGCCAGTCCAATTCCTCTTTCCTCAAAACTCTCACATATTATTAGTTCAACTTCTTTTTCATCACATTCTCTTAACTTACTGTATAGGTTTTTTGCTACACTGTATAGGTTCTCTCTAGTTCCTAAACTCATTGCCTCTATTTTCTCTTTGGCATAATACTTCATCGTTTCATCAGTAGCTAAAACGATACTCTTAACACACTCTCTTTTTGACACAGCAATAACTTTTTCAACGATTTCTTCTAAACTTTTCCCAGTAACCAAGATCATTTTAGCTTTAGGAGCATAATGTCTGTACTTCATTCCTGGAGCTAGTGCCTTTTCTGCTTCTGAAATACCTCTTGCAACTTTTGGAACTTCAACTCTTATACCAATTTTTTTTTGGAGTTCCTCAACAGTAAAGGGTCCGGGCCTTAAAAGTGTTGGAGGTTCCCTAGTAACATCTATTATGGTAGATTCAACTCCAAAGAACGTTTCTCCAGAGTCGATTATGATATCTACCTTGTTCAAAAGGTCGGTAACGACATGTATTGCGTTGGTTGGGCTCGGTCTTCCAGACAAATTTGCACTAGGAGCCGCAATTGGAACTCCTGATTCCTCAATTAGATCAAGGGCAACAGGGTGTGCTGGCATTCTAACTGCAACAGTTTCTAGTCCTCCTGTAACTGAATAAGGAATTTTTTTGCTTTTCTTCATTACAACTGTTATTGGTCCAGGCCATGCAACATTAGCTACTTTGTATACTAAGTCTGGAATTTCTTCAGATACTTCTTTAAGCATTTCAAAGTTAGAGATATGAACGATTAGGGGATTGTCCGGAGGTCTTCCCTTTACTACGAATATCTTAAGTACTGCGTCTTCATTGTAGCAGTTTGCTCCCAATCCGTAAACAGTTTCCGTAGGAAATGCTACGAGTCCTCCTCTTTTTATAACTTCAGCAGCTTCTTTTATTCTAGATTTTTCTGGAAAAACTGAGTTGATTTTAATAATTCTGGTTCTTACATTACTCATCTTTTTTAATCCACTCCTTTATTGCTAAAAAAGCTTTGTCTGCTTCGAACAACATTACTTTTGTTTGTCTTTTATCTTTTGTGTGTAGCACTAAGGTGTTGTTTTCAAGCACTACATCTTCAATTTCTTGTCTTTTTAAAACGTAAACCCATTCGTTCGGAAGGCTTCTTCTAGTTTTTGTATCGTTAAGTGAAATTGTGATTACAAGCTCGTTTCCCAAAACATAGATTGACTCCTGAGGACCTTCAAAGCTCCTTACGTTCATCGTTAAAATTTACTTAAGTCTATACTTTTAAAATATTTGTTGTAAGCGCAAGTTGAGTTTTAAGTTGCGTAGTCCTAGACAGACACACGTAGCTTTCGTGATCCAACAACTTAGGGCTCCTCTTGAGTTTATCAAAATCTTCGTCAGCCTCTTTTTCTGTTAGAGCGAACGTGCTTAAGATTTTCATGAGCTCATCAAAGAGCTTTTGACTTAGAGAAATTTACGGCTCGAAGGTATAAGTTCACTAAGGTATTTAGCTGTCTGTTAACATAGTTATTTTTTACATTGTTAACTCTAATTTATTGTAATGCTCCACATTTATTTTTTTAGTTTTACTTACGAGCGCCAACGTTTTAGAACAGTCTTACTTCTGTTTGAAGTTTATCTATTTTGAAACTACTGATGACAACAAATTCCCTTTTTCATGCATTTCCTTTTAAAAGTTTTAAATACAATCTTTTGTTAAGTAGGAGACAAGTTGAGGGTAGGTGTTGCGCAAATCTCTTCTAAACTTGGGAACATAAAAGAAAACTTAAAAAAGCATATAGAAGCAATTGAAAAAGCAAAGTCAAAGTCAGTTGACTTGCTAATTTTTCCAGAACTTTCGTTAACTGGTTATAACTTAAAGGACTTATACTTCGAGCTGTCTGCAGAATCAACTAAAGCTCTTAGTGACCTTTCTTCTCTTTACAAAGAAATTCATATGTTAGTTGGCTTTATATATGAGCCAAGGATTGGATTATACTATAACTCTGCAGCAATTCTTGGAGAAGGAAAAATAAAACAAATTTATCAAAAGATTTATCTTCCAACTTATGGTCTTTTTGAAGAGGAAAGATACTTCTCTGAAGTAGGTCCGGAATACTTTTACAACATAAAAACAGTTTCTGTAAGCGGGGTAAATGTAGCCGCTATTATATGCGAAGATGCATGGCATCCAGAACCTGCTGAGTTGTTAGCTAGAATTGGTGCAGACTTAATTTTGATTCCAGCGAGTAGTCCCGCAAGAAACTTCTATAATCTAGTTGACGGAAAACCTCCCATAAGCTTAGTATGGGAAGCAATATTAAAAACGAGAGCCGTAGAAAACGCTTCCTATGTAGTCTTTGCAAACAGAGTTGGTCCTGAAGATGAAGAGTTTTTCTGGGGAGGGTCTATGATAGTTAGTCCAGAAGGTGAAGTGGTGGCTTCTGCAAAAACAAACGAAGAAGACTTCATAACTTATGATCTAGACTTAACGAGCATAAAAAGAGCAAGAAGGTTTGGTTCATTTAAGAAGCATGCTAGAGCTATTCATAGGAGGTTACTTGAGCTATGAATTTCTTAAACATAAATGAAGAAAAAATTGTTGAGTACCTAGCAAAAAGATTAAGGTGGTATGTGCACGAATTCGCCAAGAAAAGAAATGGAGTTATTGCACTCTCTGGAGGATTAGATTCTTCAGTCACAACATGTATAGCGGTAAGAGCTTTGGGAAAGGAAAATACATTTGTTTACCTTTTGCCATCAGAGTCAACTCCAAAAGAAGACATGGAAGATGCTCTTGAACTCATTAGGATGCTTGAAATTCCTAAAGAAAACTGGGAAACTATCGACATTACTGATATAGTAAACCTTGTTGAGCAAAAAGCTGGAAAGTATGATAAGTTGGCTAGGGGGAATTTAATGGCTAGGACAAGGATGATAATAATTCATCACAAGGCAAGAATTCATGATGGCTTAGTAATAGGAACAGGCGACAAAAGTGAGATACTGCTTGGGTACTTTACAAAGTATGGAGATGCTGGTGTAGACGTATTGCCAATAGGTGGCTTATACAAAACTCAGGTAAGAAAAATTGCGCAATACTTGAATGTCCCAAGAAGAATCATTGAGAAGCCTCCATCCCCAAGACTTTGGCCAGGCCAAACTGCAGAAGGAGAGCTAATGTTAAGTTATGACTTAATCGACTCCGTACTATACTTAAGGTTTGAAAAATGGATGTCTGATGAGGAAATATCAAATACTTTAAATTTGGATGTAGAAAAAGTTAAGATGGTAACTAATAGAGTAAAAGAAACTCAGCATAAAAGAAACTTACCAGAAGTCTTCAAGCTTGGTTTTAGAGATATAGGTTCTGATTGGCGTTATCCAAGAGAGTGGGTTTAAAGATAGGCTCCTTGTTCAATTAAAACTTTCCTAAGCTCCTTTCCGTTCAGTTGTCTTGGTTTTACTCCTTTCTTTATGCAAAGAGCTGCTGCAACTCCTGCTGCTTGTCCTATAGCTCTCATGTTTGGCTGTATTCTTACTGCACCATGTGCTTCAAACGATGCAGACAAAGCTCTACATGCGACGATTAAGTTGTCAACCTCTATTGGGATGATCGACCTATAAGGTATTTCGTGGTACTCTTCTGGACCAAGATGCCTTTCACCAGGCAATGGACCAGTTGGTAAGTGTATGTCTATCGGATACCTATTTCTAGAGATCGCATCTTCAAACTTTCTGGCATTGAAGTAGTCTTGTGCAGTTAAAACATACTCTCCAATTATCCTTCTAGATTCCCTTACTCCAACCATCGGCGCTGTTAAAGCTAGGTAGGAATTCTCAAATCCTGGAATTTTCTTCTTTAAAAAATTGAACAGTCTACTTATCCTCTTCCTTCCTTGTATTACAGCTTCTGTAAGGTGGTCGGCATTGAACCCTTTGTAATCTCCAATTATTCTTGGACAATTAAATGCTACAACTCCCGGCATCCCTGGTACGCTAAAAGCTTGAAAGTAAACTATGTCTGACTCTTCTAAGATTCCTTCTTTAACTCCTTCGTTAAAGTATTTTTCGAGAGGCCAATTGTTACCAGGAACCATTGCAAACTCTATAAGAGGCGGGTCAACATAACTTCTTTTATCGTTTTCGAGCAAAAACTTGCTTAACCTACTTAAGTCAACATTTCCTATCATAAATCTTAAAGACATTGGCTGGCTCTTTCCGTCTTCTTTTCTTCCAGACTCAAACGGAACTCCTGCTAGAGTCGCAACATCTCCATCTCCAGTTGCGTCTATAACGATTTTTGAAAATACTGCTTGTCTTCCTGACTTGTTTACTATCACTACTCCCCTAACTTCATTATCTTCCATAATAACATCTTCTACAAAAGTATAGTACAGAATCTTTCCTCCTGCTTCCAGTACCATGTCTTCTAGCACAAATTTTAGTGCTTCTGGATTAAACCATCCTTCATTACCTCCTCTGTCTACTGCCGCGCATCCTAAGTTTAGTAACCTCTTCTGTATTTCTTGGCTTATGCCCTTAACTAGTGGTTCTCCTCTTACATGGTTTGGCATCATTGGAACTACAAGCGCAGCTGTCTCACTACCACCAAGAAATCCAAATTGTTCAACAACTAAAGTTCTTGCTCCATTTCTCGCAGCAGCAATTGCCGCTACTGCGCCCGCAGTTCCACCTCCTGCAATAACTACATCAAAGCTTCCATACTCCTTTAGTTCTCTTTTTGCTTCTTCAAGGTTCATGTTTTCTTATCTATGTTCTAAGAGTAATTAAACTTATCCTTAAGACTAAGAAATTTGCCCTCGCTCTTCCATTACCTTCTTAAACATCCAGTTCGTTGAAGTAAGTTTTAAAGCAACTTCTTCCACAGTTTGATTGTTGTATATCTCAACCTTTAGAAAGGTTCCAGTTCTTCCAATTTTATCTCTTTTCAGAAGTACGTTTTCTCTTTCTAAAACAGTATCAATTGATATCTCCAGTTCTTTTGCCACTTCATTTTCTCTTCCTATAATAGAATATTCAATATGTCCTTTCTCAGTTGGAACTATAAGCATTAATCTTTTATCAACACCCTTCTTTCTTTTGTTATCTAAAATTTCTTCATAACTTATTGTTCCTCCAAATTTGTAGAATTCATATTCGTTTTTCATAAGCTTAGCTAGAGGAAAGGATAAAACTATCTTCTCTTTGGGATCAAGGTAAAAATAGACCTTAGGTGAAGATTTTGGTGTTGCCTGAATTATCTCTTTTTTATAAATTTTGTAGTTCCTTTTTTCAAGTAGTAGCTCGATCTT
>Ga0080004_1131575_pt1 | contig 25072 bp, 21 predicted proteins | sample WasSprMetagenome_FD_69207 | JGI IMG/M metagenome (GOLD analysis project Ga0080004, IMG submission 69207) | Sulfidic aquatic microbial communities from Washburn Spring, Yellowstone National Park, USA - WS (SPADES assembly) (version 2) | ecosystem: Environmental > Aquatic > Thermal springs > Hot...
AAAACTGGAAAATGTTATATTAATAAAAGGAGATATAACGCAGAGGATTTTTCCATCCTCATCTTTTGACACTGTTATTTTCAAATTCTCTTTGCATGAAGTTTACTCCTCACAGGGCGATAAGGGTGTTGAAAGGGCCTTACACAACGCACATGAAATTCTGAAGGACGATGGAGTTCTAATAGTCTACGATCACCTCAAGCCTAACCCTCAAAGAGTTGAGTTCAGGATAAAGCAGGATGTTTACAGGATGAAATTTGAGAGATTTGTTGAGGAATTCGCTCCGAGAAAAGTGAAGTATGAGATGAAGGGTGAGTGGATAATAATGGATATATCGGATTGCCTTGAGTTCCTGACCAAGTATAAGGGATCAAGATGGCAGGAGGAGATGAGGGAAACGCACTTTTTCTACACTGAGGAGGAGTTCAGGCGGATTTTAAAGAATTCAGGGTTCAGCATTGTTCATGTGAGGAAATACGGTTTTGAGAAAGATGTTTGGAGGGAGAAGACATCGATCTTTGATGTGAATTTTGAAAATCCAAAGTGTTACATATTGATAGTAGCAGAAAAATAATGTAGAATTTTTACCGAGGCTGTCAGAGTTTTCCGATCTCTGATACTGACAATAACTCAGCTTCAACTCACTGTTTTAACGGCATTTTGGGTAAAGCCTCCTCGAAAAGATCCTTGATGGATTCACGTATATTCTTCTTAGATTCAAGATGATTGGACCACCAGTTTTCCACGATCTGCTTGAGCTCCTCCGGATCGTATAGGAACTCCTGCCTCGATTCCGTCTTCCATATCTCTATATCCCTGATGGGATCGTTAAAATCGAGTTTGTTCAGTATTTTGGCTTCAATTAGGGCTTGTTGAGCCACTAAATCATTTGCACATTCAGCCAAGACCTTTCTGCGTATATCCTCCTGATATGCTATGTCTGCGGTGTTCAGATGGGCTATTTCATGCGTAAGGCCGTGCAGAGACACTGGCAGCGGGGCTTTAGCAGCCTCGAAGGTGATTGATCCTTCTTCGGGGAAGGCATCACCCACCGCTGAGCCATTCTCACTAGCAATAGGCTCCACAAAGAAGACCTTTATCTCCTTGATATTCCATTCAAGCCTGCTTGCCGAGCATATCCCCTTGAGAATCTCCCTTCCATGAATTTTCCATGCTTGTAAGAGCGGGGAGACGTTATTTCTCAGGAAAGGTAGGATGGCCTTCCAGTGATCCTCATAAATTTTCATGCTCTTCTGCAGGAGCGGGAGGATAATATGTTCTCCCAGTCTCTTAACTTTGACATTGAAATTCCCCTTCCGCACATGAATGCCCTCAGGTGCCAAAATAGATTTGGTAACGATAGTGCTTCTCGCCATTCCTCAAGAAGTTCTTCGCTAAAGGGCTGTTTTTCTACCCTCATTTTTATTTTGTGGGTATGCAAAGCCATCTCTATGGCATAAACAGTGGCTATATCAAGAGAGAATTTAAATGAAACCTTTGGAAGCTCTGGAAATACACCGGACATCATGGTAAGTAGGACAGAACTTAGAAAAACTTTTCGGCAAATTACTGAAACCCTACCATGCCCTCATACTCCTGCTTTGTTAGGTACTTTCCTCATTAACTGTTAATGAAACTCTTCGCTTGTGTGCTTTGGATAAGGATAAATATTATTGAAGGATCCTTCAGGGAATATTGTGATAACTTTTGTCTTTCCCTTAAGAACCCGCTTAGCCAAGAGACCTTTCCTTCGAATGGTAACTAAACCGGTGCGATCTAGGTGCTTGGGATGAATTAACCAGAGCCTCAATCTTGCACCTCAAGATGAGCTCAAAGTGCCAGTTTGATGATCTTTTCCATTGCTTTTATAGAGCTATCAACCGCATTTTCATTGGGATCGGCGTAGATCACTGCCAGCACTTTACCATTGCTGTCAATCCATATAGTTGCGCCCTGATACTTCGCTATCTCGCTGTAAAAGCCTTTATGAAGAGAAGTCTCCTCATCTCCTCCTTCTTCCACACGCGGAGTTGGAGCTACAAGTACAGCGCAGTCGGCATTAAACTCATAGAGATAAGCTAAGACCTTAAAACGGGCCTGAACTAGATAGTTATAGCTTCTGGTGTACTTATACTCCACCAAGAATTTTCTCTTTTCTCCATTTGAGTTCTTGATGATAACTGTGTCTGGTATACCATGCAACCTCCTCACCAGCTCTCTTGCAAGTTCCCCGTCTATCAGGCCTTCTGCTTTTGATCTAGCAAGTCTTGATTCCACATCATTCGGTAAGACATTGTAATAGACTCTTACATTGCTACCATTCTTTAGCTCAAATATTAGAGCTCTTTCATCCTCAGTAACATCGCCATTAGTCAGCTTAAGCTCCTCAACTAGTGCTTTTAGTAAAAGAGTGAACCCATATAGCTCGTATAGCTTGTCCAGACTCAGCTCTCCTATGCACAGTTTTTCTCCGAGCTTTGTGATTTCTTCTTTCAAAAGATGTAACTTTTTACGAAGGTGTTTACGTAGCTTTAAAAGGCGAAGATAGGCCCTATATTCGCGTGGTCTTCTAAGGGCATCAATGCTCACAGTCTTCTCCAGCTCAGTTAAACTTCTGTTGTCTGCTGCTATCAGCCGAGCCCTAGCAAGCAGAGGTCTAAGCACCGGTTCATACAGGAGATACTCGCACCTTCCGATCAAGTCCCGTAACCTCCTTTCAGCCAATTCTCCCAGAATTTTAGGCTCCAGCTTAGTTTGCTGCAGATGGCTGATAAGCTCCAGCAATCGGGCATGTATCTCGGCCAATGTAGCCGCAAGCAGCAGATTTGCTGGTGTCTCAAGTCTAAGCTTTGTTCTTTTCACAGGAATTGCTACCGGCAAATGCTTGGCCACCAGCCCGGTAATCACCCTTCCCCTTGCAGATCCTCTGGAAATTTCCAGTTCCTCGAATAGCTCAACCTGTATTCTTCTCAGGATCTCTCTAACTACATAGGAGAGATCATATACCGCATACAGAAGCTTTATGGCTTCCTCTGCATCTCCGCCTATCACTATATCCCGATCCACGTTCCTCAGCCTCAGCTTCTTTCTAAGTTTCAGTTTATCATGCAGTCCGAGCAGCATCTTCCACGTGAACTCAGACATAAATCGGGCTTCCTCATCGAGTTCAGGCCGAACGCTCACCGTACTCAGCCTCTTGATACAGCCTGTTAAACAGATTCAGTGACTCCCTGTAGTTCCTAGTCTTTAGGGCATCCTTGATCTCTTTCAGCTGATCCGGCAGCAGACCTTCAAGCTGAGGAACCACCACCATCTTGATCGCAATATCCACCGCTTTTTTGACCTCACTGCTCTGCGCCATTGCGCAGGCTAATTTAACGGAATCGATAAGAAGGGCAATTCCTAACTCAAAATTTTTGTTCTTCAGATCCTGATAAAGCCCAAGAAGCTCGTTAATAACAGCTTCATTGTCGCAGCGCTTTGAAAGAACTTTCCTCAGTTCATCCTCACTTGGATTGCTCACCTCCACAACAGCAAAACGCCTGAGCAATGCATAACCCAGCGTGAATAGGTAGCGTCTGTCGTAGACGTTCATCGTGGCTATTATCCTGAAGCTCTCCGGCACTTTCAAAGGTCCACCATGCCGTTTTTCCCACTCCTCCATTAACAGCATTCCCTGCCTGTCGAGCTTGCCCTCCTTGTACGCCTCCATTTCATGAAACAATGACTCGGGTATTGCCCATTCATCCAATTCTCCCCCGAATATCGTGAAGAACTCCCCGAAAGCCCTGTCCATATTTGCCCTGTTTATCTCGTCGATGAGAAGCAGGGCACCGTTTCCCGTAAGATGTTCTGCTATAGCCTCAAGAAGAGCTCCAGACTTCCAGCGCACCTCTCCTCCTACGAACACCGGTCCCCCGATTATATCCACCCTGCTCCACTCGCCTGAGGCCGTTTTCTCCACGAGCTTGAGATTACATGCTTCAGCAATTGCACGTGCCAGCGTGGTCTTGCCCGTGCCAGGTGGACCGACAAGCAGAAGATGCTTTCCACTTTTCAGCGCAGATATTACTTGTTCAAGCACGCTGGACTCAAAGGATAAACCCCGCTTTTCAAGAACCCCCCTAAGGCGCTCAACGCTTAATCTCTCTGCAATAGATGATAAGCGAACACCCGATTTTCCATACTCTCTTACTCTGATTTTTAGCATCGGACGGAGCTTATCAATAACGTCCGGTCTCACTATATGCTGTAGCCCGCTTCTGGTATAGTCCTTCAACAGCTCTGTAAGCTCCTCATCACCACGCCATTTATCAGTTAGGACAGAGGGCTCAAGCCAGAGCACCTTCATCTTAAACCTGAAGGGAAATTCAACATTTCCTGACTTTTTCTCATCCGGCCAGAAGAGATTTAGGAAATCGAACTCACACTGCACGACAAGACCAGCGCCCATTATACCGACGTTATTAGTGTAGAAAATCACTATATTTGGCCTTCTCCCGTTTACGAACTCCTCAAATAATTTTCCGGATGTTGCAGCGACTCCACCCTTGGCCGCGCTAAATATTCCGGATAGCTCCTGGGCCTCTATGCGTGATCCCCAGTAAGTGCATTCATCTTCATATTCTCTGGGATAATTTAAGCTCCACCTCCAGTGATCGTATGTGCCGGCAGAGACCCAGAAATCCGCCTCATCTATCATTTTGTCCGGATTCTCCAGCCACTCCTTTAACTTTGATGTCGGAACTACAGAGCGGATGTGCACCATCGCAGATTTTTTTGAGGTTTAGTTTATTAATCTATCTCTGGAATAAGCTGCCTCAGCAGAGCCCTATTTCCGGCTATATCCTTAGCTAGCTCAAAATGTTTTAGAAGCTTCCTTCTGAGCTCAGGCAGCGGAATTCTGCCGGCATCGTCAGGTCGTATGTAATCATATCCGGCCTTCGGGCCGTGTAATATCTCATAAAGTGTGTAGCGCAGGATCCTCTTTTTTAACAGATAAATTCCACAGCAGTCGGGAGCTCTGATGAGTTTGTAAAAGCCCTCGCGGCAAAGCCCAAACCCAAGTCCTCTCTTGGCTATAGCTTCGCCGAACAATGCATAGGTTCTGGATCTCCAAAACTTTCTTGGATGTTTCTGAGATCCCATGGGAAAGCGCTCCCAAGTTATCCGGTCACCGAGCCTCCTAAAAGAGTTCTCATTCATAACATGCCTGAACTGTTCCAGATCCCGCCAGCTTGCAATCCTGAGGATCTCGGCTATCACATGCCTGGCACCCACTGCTTTCGCGGTTTCAGCATACTTCTCCGCAAATTCCTCATCTGAGTTGAGAAAGGGGACAATTGGCTGCAGTCTGAGGACAACAGGTACACCCTCCTCCTTCAGCCTTTCTGCTGTATCAAGCCGTTTCGAGGGCGAAGGGGCATCCGGCTCCAGCTTTCTAGCGATACTATCATCGAGAAATGCGATGCTTATCTGCACGATGGCAAGCCCTTCATCAGCCATCTCCTTCACCGCATCAAGCCATGGAGGCTCAGAAACCAAGCTAGATTTTGTTGAAAGTATGAGAGAGAGTCCCGATTCCTTGGCTATCTTGAGCAGCTCCAGCGATAGATGGAACTTCCTCTCTAAAGGCTGAAAAGGATCGGTTAAAGCGGACATGCGGAGTGGGGGCAGCTGAACATAAGCTCTCTTCAGTATCTCAGCAGTTTTATGCAACAGCTTAGGGTAATCCATCCTAGCAACGGGTATGGCGGGCCTTGCACCAGGCAGGAACCTCGTATAACAGTAAGTGCAGGAGTGCTCGCAACCGGCATAAGGATCCAATCGGAAGATTGAATAGCAGAAGCCGGACATCGTCAGGCTAGGGCCCACTACGAGCTCTCCATCCAGCTTGCTTTTTCCTGTCACTTCATAGGCACCTCTGCCAAAAGACAGCCCTCTTTTAACCTTTTTCTCCCATTGATTTCCAAAAGTTTTCTTGACTTTCCCTAACTTTTCCTTTTAACAGTTTCATTATGATCCGAAAAAGAAGGGATGATCGGTTGTAAGAGTAGAGATAGCGCTGCTGTTGCATTTAGAAACGAATATGGAGGCTATGTGCACGGGCGTGCGGCTAGAAAATCCCAAGCAATCTTAGAACAAACAGAAGAATAAGATATCCGTAAACTTTATAAGAAATAGATCGAATATATTAAGTTTGGGTCACCATGATCAAGATAAGGTACTATGCTGATGATTACGATAAACAAAGACACGAAAGGAAGATAGAGCTCCTGAATGAGATCTACAATCGTCATGGGATTCCTGTGGAGATAACGAGAGTCGATCCCCGTCATAGCCCTCTCCCCAAATTTCAGGGAAGCATTGAGGAAATCTCTGAGGAAAATGCTTGGAAAAGAGACTTTTCTAGAAATAAGGATCTCTCTAGGAATTTGGGTGAAGCTCCTTCCAGGGTTTTCAAAACTAGAAGTGGAAACTTGGCGATTTCTAGTGCGGTAGGGGTGGTTGTTGATGGGATTCTTCAATGGGCTGCTTTATACGATGATGGATTAAATTTCTTACAGAGAGTTCTTGATTTAGGGGAAAGTGCGATAAAGGAAGTTTATACTTCAAGAGAAGAGGCAAAAGATCTGCATGAGAAGGTGGTTAGAGAATTTGCTGAAGCTGGGGTGATTCCGGGAAATCCTAAATTCGGTGTAATAGTGGGGGAATTATCAGAAAGCGAGTTAGCGAAGTATGATTGGGATTGGCGAAATTTCGCCAGGAGAATGGTTGAAAAAGAAATAGATCTGGTTATGGAAAATCCCGACAGAGACTGGATCATAGAGGTGAAACCAGAATTTACCTCCGATAATGTTGAAAAGGGATTGGGCCAGCTTATGCTCTATGAATATCTTTATCGGATCAAAAATCCTCAGAAGAAGATTGAAAAAGCGCTGGTTTTTGCTAAAGTAAAAATAACAGGGACGAAATTCGATTATGGAAAGGAAGAAAGTTTAAAACAGATGATAGAAGCCCTCAGATACTATGGCATCAATGTCTGGCTGCGTTATGGTGAAAAGCAATTCTATAAACTAACTTAATCAACCTACAAGCCGGTTTTAATTCCTATTCGGATGAATTTGGCGAAGAAAAAGTCGGGAGAAAAATAGAGGAACTAAAAGCTACTTCTCAGAAATAGCAAAGAGGCAGATCAAGTAATTCTGATGACCTACTACATGAGTGAAGGAGCAGCTAACAAGTGAGAGAATTAAAACGATCGAGAAATGAAAAAATTAACATAAGGATTATTATAGCATCTGTAGCCATTTGTTACACAAAATGTTTATATTTGATATATTCCCAGAGTATTTGGGGGTGATATATTGGCGGCTCATCTTCCGCTGGAGCGGAAGAGAATTACAGAGTGGAATCTGCTGGGGACAGCCCTAGGTGGCATAGATACCCAGCATCACCTCTCGCCGGCCACTCGGGCGATTATAGATGAAGTCAGAATAAATCTTCATGATAGGACGATAGACGCATATTATTATACTAAGGGGAAGAAGATTGCTGAGCAACATCATCTGGAAGAACGCTAGACAGCGAAGTAATAATTTTATTATTCTAATATACCTTCCCTTTCTTTCTTTTTTGTGTCACAGAGTCTACAGAGGCTCCAGCTGGATCTCTAACCATGTTGCCCTTTTACTCAGTGGCAGAAGGCGAGGAAGCTGTTGATCTCATGGATAATGAGAATATTAGGTATTTCTAAATTCGGCAGAAAGGTGCGAAACACCGTAAGGACTCCTGTGTTGTTATCCCTCGTTGATATCGACGTAGATATCGATAGTAAGTAAAAATATTTTAGTTAAATATCGACCATTTTCTTCGCATTAATAAGCCTAGCTTTAAGGAGAGAAGATCTTCCGCTATCTCAGATATGATTTGCTAATGATTTTTTTATAGTCCATTTTACCCCTGAGTTTCTCTTTCCTTCAAATTGTCCTCCAAATCCTTGGTCAGCACTGTTCTCGATGCTAAAAGAGAAATCTAACGGAAAAGATATAAAGTAAGAATGAGGGAGGTAATGAGCCGGTGGAACAAAAACTTCAGTCCTTGCTTGGAACTTATCAAAAGAAGGATCAACTATTATTCACATATATAATAGATCAAGAGGTCGAGCTTATGGGAAGTTACACGATAAGGGATGAAAGAGCTGTTAAGAAAAATAGAGGAAGGTCTGCTGAAGCTGCTGGCCCCCAGCGGTAATGTGAGCAGGAGCGAGCTAAAAGCCATAATGGATATTGTGGTGGAGTACAGTAATAAGGTATGTTGACTGGCTTCGCATACTTTCTCCAAGGGGAGTTTCCGAAGAAGAAACTCGAATATAGTTAAAGTAGTCCAGAATGAGAATGGAAAAGCAGATCTATTCTGTGCTTTCTAAAAAAGTTAAAGAGTTATTTTGGCTGATTCTCTTCAGGTCTCAGGGGGAATAGGGCATTAGGATTCAGCTGTTTAACTAATCATGCAACTAATTACAGACGATAAAACATAAATATAGTAACTATCCTTTTTCTCGGGCAGTAAGCATGAAGATAAAACATCCTAAATCAAATAACGCACGAGAGGAAATAGGTAAAATACTGAGTGAAGCTAAATGTCATATCAATGAAACTAGCCCATTAACTTTAATCTATGCATCAAGTTATATTATAACAACGGCTAGCTCGTTGGTAACGGAACTTACTTCAATAGCAGAAAGAGGTGCCATATGTATAGTGAGGACAATGGCTCCAAGTGCTTTTGGAGGAGCTATAGAGCGATTGCAGAGAGAAGCTGTAGATGGATTACGAAGGAATTGTTATGTAGCTCTACATGGCGGAAAAGGTCAAGAGATTACATTATACAACTTTATAAATCATGCAAAATTTTTGCTTTATTATCACCTATGCTCTGATGGATACATCCATCATCAGAGATTCTATGGGTCGACCAACTTTACAGTTAGAGGACTGGGGGGATCCGGCCGATATGGGAATTATGAGGAATTCTACTGCTCAAAGTTGAAAAAGAACCCCAAACTTGCATTGGGAGACATGTATTTCATAAAGGAAGCGATAGATATTCTGGAGCATAAGAACAAACTGTACACTGACCCTCAATACCTACAGCAATATGCAAGCGCTCACTTACAAAAAATAAGAGAGAAACTCTGGAACATCAAAAACAAGGCATCGGGAACGACATTAGGCGAACTTTTCCAGCTATATGTGGAATCATCTCTTCTGTACTTCTCTTCGCTTGCTTTTCTGGAGGATATTCCTGGAAAAGGAATAACGCTGGAAATTCTAAGAGAGCTGCATAGACCAGAATCTTTACTGGATATCTTTGAGCTTGAGGTACTGGCACCTACAGTTGAGGAAGAAGCTGAGGATATGGCAGAAATTCTCATGTTAGAAAAGGAAGATATCAGAAAAAGAATAGAAGGACTTACGAATAGTATTGAATCCTGTTACAATATGATAGTAGAAAAATACATATATAATATAAAAGAGATTCATGAGGCAAAGGAGCTTGACAAGATTTTTGATTCTATTGAGCAGGAGTTTGTCGAGCATTTAGTCAACTATGGGAAATTTCATTTAGGAAATCTTTTGAAATTAATGAAATATAGAAGAACCGAAAGCAGGAACGGAAAGCTTGCTGTTGAGAGATGACTTTCGCTATCATATGGTTTTAAAAGTAAAAATAGATAACAGTGTTATAATGAGGCTAAAACAAAAACAAGGAATCTTCACTTCAAGGCTTATCAACCAAAAGCTTGAGATGACTCCTGTTCGAATTTGCATTTCTCATGTGCGGTTCTTGCATTCCTCTTATTAAGGAATGAGCTATCTTGAAACTTACCTAAGGATAACACTTTTTAGGGGACATCTCCAAACACTTTGTATTTCCCATCAAGATAAAAAAGACTAATAAGAGCCTTCTTCCGATAGGGGGGATCTCCGCTGCTTGGTATTAGAAGAGATATTTAATGAAAACTGATTGGAGACAAAAGCCACTAAACCCTCTTCTTCAGTACAAAAAGTCCCTGTATGGATGGTTAATGAAGTTCCTATACTTTTTCAAAAACTCGAATGCCCTTTCACCGAGCCAGTAAAACCTGTTGTACCTCTCGGGGTGACCAACAACCCACTTGTAGTATGCCATTTTCCTCATCTTCTGGGATAAACTGCTCTCCTTTATCTTGAACCTCTCCTTTACCTCCCTCCTGCTCACAGCGTGCTCCTTATCGAATGCTCCTCTCTCCAAGAGGAACTGCAGTATCCTCCACTCTATGGCCTTATCCATCGTGATCAAGCAAATGTACACATTGTGTTTTATTTACTTTTTGACGGTGAGTTTTCGGCCTCGTTTCCTTACTTCAGCCATCTTTCCGCTACAATCCGTTAGATAGCTGAGAAAAGAGGCTATACTACCTCCCCTGTCTGAATATAGGTTTATAAGGAAGACGTGGAAGATAAAGACATTGGTGGCTGGAGGGAGATCCAGGAAAAAGGAGGATAACTGGCTGGATAAGAACTGGTGGGCAGTAGCGGCCCTGATCTTCTTCTTAGTGCCCTGTATAGTCTTCCCTCCGCTCATATTCAGCTTCCTCTTCCTCTTGGTTTATGTGGGCATTATCATCGGGTTGCTCGCTTTTTTCCTGAGCCTCACGTACATAGGTGCAAAGATCGATGAAATGCGGGATAAGGGCAACACTGTCCCCGCTATCCCCTACTCGGGATCCCATGAGAGAAGGCCGAGGCGCTCCGAGAGGGCTGTTTTAGAGGACACCAAAATAATGATAAGGAAAGTGGATAGGAGGAGGGGGATAAAGAAGGAGGCGTACATGAGGAAGAGAAGGATAGAAGTCACCAGGGAGGTAAACGACCTGGACATTTTGACTGAGCCCGAGGAGGACAAGGTGGACTTCTCTAACCTCTGGAGGCCGTCTAGGCACAAAAAGGATGAAGGAGGCTGATTGTACTGGATGTTAGATATTTTTAATAAAAATAAGCTGTATTAAAACGTACCCGAGATCTCTGGCATTCAGGATCTTTACCTCTCCATCACGGGCTCTTTTACCAATCTTATCTCCCTTATCCTGTTGAAGCGCCTGAACCTCATCACCTCGTGCTGCCCGTCCTCAAGGGGGACCAGCATCTCGCATTCCTCGTCGTACCTCGGGTGGCTACTGCGTCCAACGCTTTCCATCTCCTCTTCCCACAGTTCAAACCCGTACTCCCTGCCCAGCTCCAAGAGACTAGCTATAACGGGGATGGGTGCCCTGACTATCACGATATCAGGCCTAACCTCCCTGATTATATCTAGGAGCTCCTTTCCTGTTTCTGTAGGGTTCCTGTACTCCAGGAGCATGAAGTTCCCAAGTATCCTCCTGAGCTCCTTTCCCTCTGCTGGAAGGATCTCATGCCCTGGGGCCCAGAGGACAACTGGCATCCTCCTTCTCATATTCACAGCCTCACGCTCCCACTATTCTCTTGTAGCTGATAGTTAAGAGGTTATCTCTAGGGACTGCTCTGTTCTCTTACAGGGTACCTTTAATAGACAATATAATCCGTCCAGTTGCGCGCGGACATTGTTGCAAAAAGAAAGTTCTCTTTAAAAATTTGATTTAGTATTCAAGTTATCAGATTCTTTCACACAGGTGTTCTAGTTCCCTCATAACTCCTCACAATGCACTCCCATATTTCCCTTTAATTAGCCAAAGCTTGAGATGCACTCCTGCTTGAATTCGCATTTCCTGCACTTCCAGCTTGCAGGCATTTTCGGGGCTTTATTCTCCCTTACAGCCTCCCTGAATTTCTCAAGTGTTGTTCTTGCATTTTCCTCATCCGCAGCCTCTATCCAAGTGAGCATCTCACCTGTTTCCCTTAGATATATCTGGACTCTTTTCAGAGGTCTTCTGAAGAAATGGGCATATAAATCGGCCTGGGTGAATGCAACAGGCTTCATATAGTTCAGCAGGAACTTATCCCTTGTCGTCTTAAACTCGTAGACGAAACTATCCGTTATCCCATCTGGCACCCCTGCGACCATGAAATCCCTCCATCCGAAAGCCCATCTGATCGTGGGATACTGCTCTGCTATCCTGTAATGGGCCCTTATGCCCTCCCTTTTAGCCTCAGTGTCTCCTTCCATCAGCGCAAAAAGATCCGCTTCCTCATCAGATATCTCCTGAAGATCCTCGGATTTTATCTTCAGAACATGTTCAATGTCCTCCCACTCAAGTTCCGGAAGTCTGGGAACTATATCCTCCAGAGGTCTGCTTTCCACGGGCAGATACCCAAGAATCATTGAATATTCTATTCTGTCGGAAAGATATGCCAGAAAGAATTCGGGTTCCATCTTCTTATTGGCCAGGATGCTCTTTCTGGCGCACCACCACCATGATGCGGTGTCAGCCATTCCTATGTAGTAAAGGTCAGATGGCGACAGACCTGTCTCCTTCTTTTCCTCATTAAGAACCTCTATGGCTAGTCTTAAAGCCCTCGGATCTAGAAATATCTCATCCACCAATCTGGCTATCAGGTTAAGATTCTCCTTTTTCATGTCATCCTCGCCTAAATTTGTAAGGTTGTTTCACCATTAATTAGGTCTTTACAGGTATTCTTACTCTTAAATTTATCTGCAACTTCTAATGCTCTCGAAAACACCTTAGTTCTCCCAATCACGCGTTTTACATACTCCTCATATTCACCGCTTTTGATCAATTCCCTAGTTTTCTCTATCTCTCTCTGATATACCCAAGCATTGTGCAAAGCTCTCAACACAAAACTTCTTCTTAATCCTTCCAATCCCTCCCTTTCACAAGCAGGACATTTGCACTCATCAAGAACTCTCTGTTCTTCCATACTGAGCTTAGGATACGTTTTATGTCTCTTCCTCGGCGTAATATATCTATCTCCCAATCCTGGGAGTTGAATAGCCCCAAAAGCAGCCTTAGATCTCCAGGATGAGCTGTCAATGGAGTTCGCTCCAGCATAAAACATTAGATGCATAGTTAACGTGCTTCCCACTCCAAATACATGAATAATTTTGTTAGGTAACAATGTCCTCACAAATGAAACTATCTCTATCACGTTATAAATACCTCCAACTCCTTTGCTGTTGAATACAGATGGAACTAAGCTACCGATACCATATATACTAAAATCACCAATTTCCTTCAGTTTTTTCACATAGCGCTCTATAGAACTTGTATCGTATCCATGGATAACAGGGATCAATTCTGGATTAGTGGTCCGTCTTGCTTCGACCATCCGCTTGGTATTTTCGAGTGTTTTGATCATTCTTCTTTCTGCAATTTCTTGAGGAAGATTCGGAGTTAATGGATGATCTAGGACGACACCAAAATTCGGTTTACTCTCCTCGTACAATGCTAAAATTATTTCGGGATTTATGTTAATCGCATCTCTCTTCATAAAGAGAAAGCCTCCTGAATCCATAGCGATTAAGCCATTAAATTTCAAAAAACCATGAGCTCCCTTGCTTCTAACTTGTTTTGCAGCCCCTTCATTGCGAAGAATCTCATATGCATTCAACATCACACCATCGATATGAAAAAACTGCCACGGCTTCGGAGTGGCTCTTATCGGTTGTATGAACCAGAGGAATGGCGTCTCAATTTTCATTTTTTAACACCTCTATTAGGTAATTAAGTAAATAATCTTGAGCTATAGGATGGGAAACACCATACATATCCCATGCAAACCTTCCTCTCTTTAAAACTATTTCAGCAATTAACTCTTTGGAAGGAAGCATATCTACTCGAACTTTGGCAATCTTAGCTGCTAGTTCCACTATTCTCCTGTGTGTATAATCATCTCTTACCTCTAATCTGGAAGAGAATGTTCTTACAAAAGCTATTATTCTTGAATAACTTTCCGTGGCTTTTATGAAAAATTTAGCAACATAACTGGCTAAAATCTGTATACATTTCTCCAAGTACTCTTTAGAATAAGGTTGACCGTACTTTTTACACCACCATTCAAACAATCCAGGGCAATCATACCAGGAGTTTTTCCAATCATGCCAATAATTCTTTTTTCCGTAAAATTCCTCAGGCACTAAACCAAACGGCTCTGATATTGTTACTACGTGAACATCTTTTCTTCTTTCTCCTAGTTTTGAAAGCGTGCTAAACAATCTCCTGTACGATCTTGATTCATGGTAAGGTTTCTCTGCCGAACAAGGATAAATTAAAAGAATCTTAGCTTTAGGTGGAGTGTAATGGTTTGATATAAACTCTAGCCACTTCCTTACTTCACTATTGTTTGTCAGCGCTGTATAAACTTCATGAGGGTTATAGAAACAGAGAGAACGTTCGATTTTCACTCCTTTTGCACGTTTTAAAGAAATTCTTCTGTATATTTCATCCCGTTCCATGTGCATTCACCTTTTTAATGTGCTAAAAGGCCAGGGTTATACCCTCTTTAAGAATTTTCAGATCAACCAATTTTTTCAGTGCCTCTGTGGCTTTGGAATGGTCTAATTGTAGATTACTTTTCGCAAACTGGTATATCTCTTCTGCTGATAACCATTTTTTGATCTTTCCTCTAATTTCCCCTACTATATATTCTAGTAATCGGAGTTCATCTTTAGCTAATATGTTCTTGAGAGTATCGTATAATACATCACGTACATTATTTTTCATTTGTTCTAACTCGCTTAATTTTAGGTTAAATTCTTTTATATTTACAGAAACACAATTTCTAATGCGATCGAGCTCATTCTTAATCTCTTCGATCCTTTTAGGATCGATTTGAATCTCTCTGACATTGATTTGAGCCTGTTTTCGAAGTGTGTCTATAATGTATTCAATATTAGAAGTAAAGTTTTTCGTTTCCTTTACATAATCCTCCCATTTCAAATATATCTCTTTCTCTCCATATATTAGTCCTTCCTTAAGATCATCTATTTTTTTCTTAAGTTCTTTTATTTTCTTTAATAATGGTGAGGGCTCTTCTAGGCGGACTTCCTCTGAGCATTTCTCATATTTTGATTTAATATCATTCACCTTATTACCAAAATTTTCGGCTGCAGTAACATACTCGCCAATGTCGAATATAGAACGGATATGATCACTAAGGGATAAACACTCTTCTAAGGAATTCGTAAATTCCTCTTCTGTTTTATATAGCTTATCAAGAGAATCTATGCATTCTGATAGAGAATCTAGGTTTGAGTTTATGATTTGTATATTTGGTTGAATATGATGTTTAAATAAATTCTTTAACTCGAGTTTCTCTATCTTGAAAGGTTTTGCTTGTGGGATAATATTTTTTGTAAGTTGATTTAATATTCCCAGTATCAAATACGAGATTTTGTATTTTTCGCCAACTTTCTTACTTCTTAGTGCCGATTCGATTCTCTCTTGCTTTTCATCAAGCGTTTTGAGATGTCTCTCCAGTTCTTCTACTGCTTTCTTAATTTCTTCTCTTACATCCTTTGCTTTTTTAAATGAAGTAGACATTATATATAATTTTGGATTAAAGTAATAAGCATCTTCTTCATTCTTATTAAAGAAGAAATTCTTCTTTTCTTCTTCCTTAAATCCTTTTATCCTCTCTTTAATCTCCTCATCAGCAAAAGATAAACATTCTTTGATTTCTTTTAAAGCTTCTCGTATCCTTTTATACTCTTCTACGCTTTCGATTTCAAATTGAAGCTTAAACCATTTATTGCACTCTTCCCTTATTTTATCTACTGAACTTTTAACCTCATTCTCGAGGCTATAAGCATCAGTTAATATACTCTTTCCTTTCTCTGATGCCTTCTTAATAAGGGGATATAATTCCTCAAAGAAGTGCTCGAGTAACCTTTTCATTAGTGAGAGTTTCTGAAGCTCTACCCGTTCATTCAATCCAGAAAGCCCTTGTATCTGCTTATATAGCTCGTTTATGAATGATTTGAGCTTGGTTAAGGAAATGAAGCGATCGCCTCTTTCTTTTATCATATAAATATAGCCATAATCTTGGTATTGCTGAGCTATTTCTAAAAACCTTGCATATTCATTTTCTACATGCAAAGATAGCTCATTCTTATCAGTAAGCGAATAGTACTTGTCTTTCCTCTCTATAAGGCCTTTATATTCAAGAATTGGAAGAAACACATCGTTAAGATATCGGCTATTTTCGAGAACGAAGAACTCCTCAAGATCTTTCTGGAGGATTTTTGTTTCCTTATCTAGTATTCTTAGTATTCTATTTTCAACAGGATGGTCTTGTATCTTATACCTTCCTTCTCTTAATTTTACTAAAAAACCGTTATCTAAAAGATCCTCTACTATTTTGTTGAATTTCGGAAGTTGTATATCTGGAATTAGTCCGATCTTTTTCGCACCATACCGTGTGTATTCAAGTAGATCCTGGTTTTTATAAAATATTTCATCTATTGTTTCTTCATATTCCATGAAATTTATGAAAAACCTGAGAGTATCTGCAAATTCTCTAAAATTAGAGGTTGATTGAATCCGCAATCTAACAACAACTCCTTTTTTCTCCTGCTCTTTTAGCCAGCTATTTATTTTACCTGGAATATTTAGTTCATCTCTTACCGTCTTATTAATCACAGATGAAAGTAAATTTTCATTGATCTCTCCTGCTGGCATCTGCTTTGCCTTATATATACATATAATTCTTTTTACTAAAGTTGGATGTATGCGTATTTCTAAAATAAGATTCTCTCCTTTCTTACCCATCTCCTTATTTTCGATTTTCTCTTCTGCCTCCGGAGTAATATCTCCTGTGAAAATTAGTAAAGCGCAGTGAATCGGAGGTTTCCTCTCCTCTATTAAATGCGATAGTTCTTCGATGTCTGCGCTTTTTACATCTCCATTTACTGGGAAAAAGATAGAATTAATCTTCATCATCTCTCCTATTATTAATTTAGCAATGCAGGTGGGGATATGGTCTTCTTTCTCCTCACATCCAATCTTTTCAATAGAAAAAACATCAGATCTCTTAAGGACATAAATAAGGGCATCTGGCATATTATTTTCATATTCTTTTGCCAGATTTCTGGTGACATCTCTCCAAAGTTTTAATCGCTTTTCTCTATTTATAATGAATTCTAGTTCCCTCGGTACCGGTGTAGGGAATATCTGAGAAAGAAGTTCATCACTTGCAATATAGTAGTCTTTGTCTTCACACAACTTCTTACTAATTATATTTCCTATCTCAATAGCTCTTCTAGGCCTAATTCCTTCAAAAAAGGACATTATATCGTGCTGATCGGAAGGGAGATAAATTTTTCGGACAATATTCCCATCTTCATATGTGAAGTAGGAAATTCTATCCTCAAATGCATCTAATCGTTCTGAGTAGTTATCTATTTGGATATATTTACCATCCTCTTTTTCTGATATGAATTCTTTAAACACCGTTTCGATGTCATGGAATGTCTTATCTGGACGCAATGGACTAACTTTGAGGATGGCTCTTTTTATTCCCTCCCTTCTCCTTAAGTCATCGTTCACTATGGCAATTAAATTTTTAATATCTTTATATTTAATATTCTCCTCTAACTCATCTACTGAGAATGGTTTAAACTCACCGACGACTGTCCTCAACAATAAAGAGCATTTTTCACCGATTTCTCTTCTTTTTTGATCTTCTACAATCTTTAAGAATCTATGGAATGTCTCCGTTTCTAAGCAAGCAGTTGAGCCTCCATACACAAAAACATACTCTTTTTCTAGGAATTTGAGGAAATGTTCGCTATCTATGACTTTAATAGATTTCTCATCTACCCGGGCACTATTCATAAGCCTAGTAAAGAGACTGACAAGATTTCCAGGATTACCTTGTGTGATGCGGAATAAAGCATTGAAAATCCCAAAACTGCTGAATGGAAGTGGTTGAGGAAGATTATTATTGTATATGTATTTTAAGAGCTCGAAAAGAAAGGTTATTCCCTCCTCCTTTCGTATTTGGGGTAGATCGATGACACCGGCTCTTCTTCCTAATCCTCCAAATATGAGAGAAGTATCCTCCTCAGTTTGTAGCCTATAATAAGCATCAGGAGTTGCAGCAACTATAAGATGTACACAGCCCTCATATTCCCCTCCCTCATCAATAGCAGTATATCTCCCATTTATTGTCTCCTTTATTCCAGAAATTATATCTTTTAACTTCTGTGGAAAAAGTAGTAATTCTTCAAATTCGTCTATGAAAATAAAAATTCTTCGTGTTTTCTCTTCACCAATAAGGTTTTTCAAGGCATCATTGAGATAACTGGAAGCATCACTATAATTCTGTGGATCAGGTATTCTTGCCTCTTTGCATTCCTCTCTGATGCAATTAAACAGTACAACTAAAAATCTTACCGCTGAGAGAGGAGTAGACTCCAGTAGCTTCGACACAGAAGGTACCTCATATCCATTTGATAGGGTTGATGCAGATACAAAAAACGCATAGTTGCCGTCAGCTTCTGCTTTTGGCTTTATATATCTCTTGTAAGCATCTGTTTTCCCCTCTCCCCATTCCCCTAAAATTACTCTAATAGCTGGCTTTCGGGCGCTTTTACAGTAGTTCATGAAATCCTCTAATTTCTCCCTGACGCTTTCTCTACTTTTTAGCTTTATATTCTCAAATCCTTCAAATGTCACACCAGAATCGCTTGGCAACCTATCATAAATCCTAGTCGTAGCCAACTAGACCCCCCGCAACTCAGCCAACCTCTCACAAACATTTGTCTTTCCGATGGTGGGTTTCACCTTGCGATCACTTTCTAGAATGTGAACTACTAATGGAAAGGGCACAGTGACCATCTGGCCTGTTATTATGACATCACCAGTGCTCATTGTCGTTAGTCTTGGAACAAGGGAGGGCGGTAGACCTCCGCTAATGCTTCGCACAAAGTTTACATCCTCTGGTGAAACCCTATGAATGAAAAAGGTGTTACACATAGACAGGACAATTCTATCAACGAAAGAAGGACGCTGAGAAATAAGGCATAGAGAAAGGCCAAACTTTCTACCTTGGGTTGCAATTGCTGAAAGCTTAGCATGTGCAAGGCTAGAGCTTATCGGATATGATTTATCAGGACAGAAGTTTTGAGCCTCCTCTATGATGAAGAGGAGATATCTATCTTCTTTTTTCACTTTATATTGGGTAAACTGCTCAAATAACAAGGTTGCTAGATAAGTCATCACAAATTGTTTAGTTTTCAAATCTACTCCAGGAGCTCCGTCGGCTGAGAAATCGAAAATAGCAAGCCCTCCTTCACGTGTAATTCTGTCGATAAAGTCAACTTCTTTCAAGTCTGATTCTACTGAAAGCAGATTGTGCTTATCTTCGATTGTCTTAAAACTTTCTAGAGCACGTCTTATAGCACCCTTTGTTGATGGGTGTATATTTATATTTTCAGCTAGTTCCTCTAATTCATTTTTAAGGTCTTCAAAACCTATTGTAAATAGATCTTGTCTTTTTGGATAACCTTTGTATTCCATATAATTGAAGAGCGCCTCTAAATTATCGACTTGTAATTCTGCTCCTTCCAAAGTTCCTTTATAGAATAAAATAATAGCCTCAGCTAATTCTCTAGGAGAGATCAGATCTAAGTTGATGCCTATTGGCTGAACATTTCCTATTGCCCTGATATCTATTCGGCTAAAGGCTCTTGGAAAAACATATCTTTTAACCCATTTTATGCGGCCAAGCTTCCCTCCATTAGCTACATAATTCGCATAATCTGTATAGTCACCGTGGGCATCAATGACTATCATTGGGTATGATACTGTAGTGTCTTTCTTTACAGGAATTTCAGAAAGCTTCTCTATAAGAGCTCCCGTTGTAAACGATTTTCCGCTTCCAGTTACTCCAAATATCGCGATGTGCATTGGAATATTCTCAACATATAATGGTATTGGTAAGGAACTTTTTTCATAACCGGAAAGTGTTCCTATCCAAACATGCTTTGGATCCTCGCTGGAAACTCCAAAGATATCCTTTTGATGCTTTTTTGGATCTATTCTTAAGACAAAATCTCCTGGTTGTGGAGGGCTTCTAATTTCTGATCTTGGGATTTCTATAAGTAGGTCAAGCTTGCAGATTTCATATCTTCTAGCCACATCTTCAGGTATCGGTAACCCTTTTCTTCTCGCTTCGCTCCATGGATCTCCTTCTGTGTAGAATGCATTGTAAGGTATTATTTGGGCAACCCTCGCCAGAAGCTTTCTTTCCTGACTTTTTACTAGAAGAAGCATCCCTTCCTTTATGCCTCCTCTCTCTGCATATTCCAGAAGCTGACAGGTTGCTTCAGTGGTAGTGCTTCCACTTAGAATTATTCCAACAACATCCTGCGGGCTTATCATACCATCACCTCAGTTGCATTAAAACAAGTTGGTCGTATGGATCCGCAGTTCTGCTTTTTGTTATTATTTCTTCATAAAGAACTTGAGCACAGCCCTCCCGAATGTTGCACTTTTCATGAGCAAGTATTACAGGAAGTGGATAATCTTGTCCTGGATAAGTCCACTTATCTGTTGCCTTTACAGCCTGAAGTACTATTTCATCGGTCTTATGGCCATCTTCCGGTGGATTTAGGAGAGGAATATCTAATCTTAAGACAGGAGATGCTTCGCTTTTCTGAAAGAATAAGCATACTATATATACTCCATGCTTTTTGTATGACTCATAAGTTTCATTAACTGAGCTTATGTCAATCCATTTCGTAAAAACTGGTCCAAAATACCCCCTAGATCTGATATGAGAGAAAAGGTATAACATAAGATGTTGATCTGTCAAGAATTTATCTAAATTATCTTTTATTTTTAGTTGATTATCCGAGAAAAGATTTTCTAGATATTTAATATAGAATCTGTCCCTTGACCTCTTCACGCACCCTATCAAAATAGACTTTTCCAAACATTTCTTAATTCCATCGCACCTGTCTTTTACATAATCTTCACTCCTTTCTGCAGGAGGATCCACAATAGGACCATCGATGAAGACAAAGGACTGCTTACCTTGTGCACCCCAGTTAAAAATAGCTTTCGATTCCGCAATCAACATCCTCAATGATGCATCGCTTTTAGGATTAGGATTATCTTCTGTTTCACTAATCTCCTGAATATCAGCCCAAAAGATATCAACACGCGGTTGATCGCCAAATCCATTCTCAAATATGATCCTTGCAACACTGATAGGAGCATACCATATACCTCCAGCTCCGCCTACTAGCTGGAAACTACCATCGATTCCAATAGTAGTTCTTTTCTCATAAAATTCGACTTTATCTAAGATTTCTCCTTTCAGGAGGAGCCCTTTCTCTTCGAAAATATTAACAATTTTGGATGATATGCCACGTAGTCTTCTCATATCTTCTTGTGCTTTTTCTCCTTTAGAACGAGCGCCTTCCACCAGTTTAACTAAAACTTCTGGCTCTGTTAAGTTAAAGTCCATACGTTTTTTAAGTTCTAGTATATCTTGGTATTTCATATTATTTCCCTCCTTCTATCAATAGGGTATGATTCTGTAAATCCTGTTATTTTAGATCTAATACAATTAAAGATTTTACTTTTTAGTTCTTTTAAATAATTAGCAGATATGCCTTTATTTCTTGCTGCTCTGGACTGGCAGTAGGATGAATTTCCCAAACAGGGTATTTCTAATTCCTCTTTTTCTGTGATAAATGGTAAGGTTATAATCTTCAGTCCAAAAAATACTTTTCCTGTTTTACCACCCTTTTTATAGGTGAGTATGCCCATTGAAAAAATAATGTAACCAACAATTTATAAAGATTTCTGTTTAAATATAAAATTGCGTGCGCCTCAGGGTAAACAAAAATAATCACACTAATGGAGGTATTTCCGGCGAATCTCGGGGGGCCATATATCGGCGCACGCATAGCCATGGAGATCACGTCATGTATTTACTAACCTAATAAATATAGTTATAAATTAAGATTTATCTAAATATGCTAGATATAATAGCCTTTTAATAACTAATATAAAGTTTCTGTCAATATTTTTGTGAAAATGTTTATATAATAGGTCACCTTTTTTAATCTCATGCTGAGAGGTTATAATAAGGATGGATTCAGCGAAATAAGAAAGTACTTAAAAAGAGGTATATGTAAAGTTACAAAATCCCCACTATCACCGATACCCGATGAATTAAGGGTTGGATCATCATCAGCAGCATTCATATACAAACTTAGAGATCGTGCCGAAAAATACTTTTGTGGAGTAGAAAGTAAGCAACCAGAGCCTAGATATCGGTGTAGCAAACTCGGAAATAAAAGGATATGCATAGATCAGAATAGGCTTAGTGAGGTTAAGGAAATACTTGAGATAATGAGAAGACAGAGACGATAAGAAGAGGTATCAGCAATTTTTGTCTCCGAATGAAAAATTTTCTTTAAAAACCGCCAGATATTACAATGCAGGAAATTCCCCTCAGGGAATATCAGAGGAAGGTGCTGGAAGAGGTAAAGAACGTAATAGACGGAAACTTTGCTGTTGTGTCGATGCCGACAGGAAGCGGGAAGACATTTGTGGAGATGGCGCTTGCCAAGACTTTCCTCGATAAGGGAAAAGTCCTTGTCATAGAGCCCACAAGGTTTCTCTGCGATCAGATGGCCAGAACATGGGGGAATTACCTCAACGCCTCAGTGCAGTACGATGGGAAGTGCAATCCGGGAGGAGATGTGATAATATCAACTCCCATCACCGCCCTGAACTGCCTCGAAGAGATGAGGGACTTTAAGCTCATCATAATAGATGAGGTTCACCATGCGTTTGGCTCCAAGGTATATGAAAACCTTCTTAAGGAGCTTGAGGGCACAAAAATAGCCGGGTTTACAGCACTTCTTCCATCAAAAAAGGTGAAGAAAGGCCCTCTGGGAATTGAACCTGTTCACTTAGTTTATGATTTCAAGAGGCTGGAGGAGCTAGGAGGGTTTGAGTGCCCCAACGCCATAGGAGATATCTACGATTCCCCGATGGAGGAGGATGAAAGGAGATTGTACATGAATCTTATAAACTATTTCCCCGCACATCTCCTTCATGTCTTCGAGTGCTATGGAATAAAAAGTCTCCATGAATCCTGCAAAAAGTATGCTGAGAAGGATAAAGAAGAGCTGACTGAGGATAAAAAGCGGATACTGGAGGCAATAAATAACTGGATTGATGAGATAGAAAAGCTGGCCAGCAGGCCATCCCACAAGGCTAGATGCTTGGAGGAGGTTCTTCACCAGTATCTTTCCATGTGCGATATCGACGAAATTAAGCCGGTGATAATATTCACAAGAAGAAGGGCTCTCGCCAGAGAAATAGAGGATAATCTGAGAAATAAGCTGGATCTTGAAATATCCCTCATAACAGGGGAGCTTGAGAAGAGGAAGAGGGAGGAGATCCTGAAGGCTGCCAGAAGCGGAAATGTCGACATACTGGTACTCACACCGGTCGGGGAGGAGGGGATCGATATCCCATCGGCAGGACTTCTCATAATGATGGATCTCTACAAATCGGAGCTTAGGTTTTACCAGAGGCTTGGAAGGCTTCTCAGAAAGGGCAAAGGGAAGTTGAAGTATCTCGTGATGATCCTCACACCTGAGACTCAGGAGTACGATAATGCGGATATTCCAATGGAGAGGCTCCTGAATGAGGGAGTTGATCTCAGCTATGTGATCGAGAACTTTCAGGATTTTATCAGAAAGAGAGGAGCACATAAGATAGCTGAGAAGGAGATCAGGAGGATTATAGAGGAGGAAAATAGGCTATATGTCCCGATAAGCCATCTCTCCGGAAATATTCTAGATTTTTCTGGCCTTATTGAGAAAATCTCACTTTTAAGGTCACTGGGAGATCCTGTTGAGGTTCTTTTTAACGTGCCAGCATGGGGAGGACTAGAAAAAGAAGTAAAATCAAGGATAAGGAAAGAGATAAAATTGGCGACAGAATCCGAGATTAGCGGAATGGTCAGGCGTGCAAATCTAGCTTTGGCAAGAGGAAGTTTAATCTACATATACGATCCTGAAGCCCTCTCAACAATTCTTCTAGCTATATTCACTAGAACAAAAGAAATATTCGACAGAATAAAAGAAGAGGGATATACTCGTGCGCTGGCAAGCGAGTGGGGACTCTGGAGGCTCAGGCACAAGGAGATACTCATGAAGTACAGATGTTATGCTCCCATCGATAAGATAAAAGATCTGGAGCAGGATCTGGAGGAAAAGATGGAGAAAATTCCGCAGGAGATAAGATATCTAGTTTTAAACCTTAGTTTTATTTATGAACATCCTGAATCTCCGCTTCCAATGTCGGAGAAATATAAACCCTATTACTCTGAAAAGCGGCATGTCTATACAGTTCCTCTCCGTATATTATTTGAAGGAGGAGAGTGTAACATCTTCGTTCCCTATCATGATGTGTACTTAGATGAGCTTGAGGAAGAAGATAGTAATGAATACAAGAAGATCATGGAGTTGAACGCATTTTACTCAGCCTGCCTAGCATTAAGCAGGTTCCTAGAAACCTCTAAAGATTGAAATTTAGTGGTAAGCTGCTGTCATTTGCACTGGTTTATGGGGCCAGTGCCAGAAATAGCATTAAAGGGATAAATGTTTTTATTTTCAGCTTGTTATATTCTTTGGGTCACAGGATGAGCGCTGAGGAGACATGCATAGCGTTGCAAGCAAGCATTGCATTAGAGGGAGAGATAAGGACTGAAAAAGGAACGATAAGGGTGAAGAGGAGGATAGGAGAGAAGCTGGTTTGGGACGTGGAATACGAAGGAGATGTAACTGGATCCGGTGATATAGAGGAGAACGAGGATGGAAAGTACTGGGTAAGTTTCACAGTTCAAAAGAAAAATGGGGTAGCTATACTGGTGGAAGAAGTCAATAGTCTGAAAGATGCAATTGAAAGGATAAAAGAGGTTGCGGAGGAGTAATTCTCACTTTTTCATTGAGAGCTCTATATATTTCAGGCATTATCCCAGCACCTAGCTCGAAAGCGCTTTGATGACTTACAGAAATATATCTCCATGATATTGATCGAAATATTTATATGCTACAGTCT